>Ga0268298_10005840_pt1 | contig 11394 bp, 9 predicted proteins | sample WWTPWeurt_MetaG_FD_194462 | JGI IMG/M metagenome (GOLD analysis project Ga0268298, IMG submission 194462) | Activated sludge microbial communities from WWTP in Nijmegen, Gelderland, Netherland - WWTP Weurt | ecosystem: Engineered > WWTP > Aerobic digester > Activated sludge | place: Netherlands... | reverse complement strand
TCTACGAGCACCTGCTCCTGGTGACGGATCCCCAGGTCGCGCTCGCGAAGACGAGGCACGCTGTTCGCGGGTGGAGCTCCGCAGGGAAGGGCCTGATGGACTGGGCCAGCATCGTCGCTTATGGCGCGCTCCCGAAGCGCCTGGACGCGCAGGTCTCGAAGGGCCGCATGGAGCAGGGCAAACGAGCCGTCGAGTCGGCGCTCGGGATCGCTGACCCTTGGGTGAGCGCGGACGCGGGGGCGGAGGACGAGCACGAGGTGAGCTCCGAGAAGATCCTGGAGGCGTGGAGGCACCTCCAGGGTGCCTTTGCGCTCGTCGAGGCCGGCGATCCCTCCGCCGAACGCTCCGCCTACCTCGGGGCCGTCTACAAGCGATGGGCGGAGATCGTGAGCCTCTCCAAGGGCGATCCGCTCCCGTCCGAGCTGCGCGGGCCTGCCATCTACCGCAAGGCGCTGGAGCACTACCTCGATGCCTACGCCCGGAGCGCGACGCCCTACATGCTCGTGCAGGCCCTCGCCTGCCGGTGCTTCCTGGCTAGTCACAGTTCGTATTCAAATGACGTCGCCGCCTCGCCGGAGGCCTCCTTGGCGACGATCCGACAGGATGAATGGCAAGCGGCTCTCCAGAACATCCGCATTCGGTCCCGCCTCGCGCAGGAGCCCTGGGCGCGCCTGGAGGACGACCGCGCGCTCCTGGAGCTCCAGATCATGGCGCCTCTCGTCTTCACAGACGACGAGTCTTTGAAGAAGGCGGACGCGGACATCCGGGGCACGCGCGACATCGACCCCGCGAAGCTGATCGAGTCTGTCGTGGTCCGGGAGGGAGCGGACAGCTTCGAGCTCTACTCCTTGCGACGCCAGGCGCGGCGGTTTCTGGCGCTCGAGCAGAGGTCGACCCAGCGCGATTCGCCTGTTCTCGAGTCGACGGCGACGAAGGAAGGCAAGTACGAATCGCGCGTCGGCGAGCTCCTCGGCGAGCTCGTGCGCCAGGCGGCGCCGGAGACGTGGACCGCCGTGATGGACTATCGAAGCTTCGCTGGGAACCGGATCCCGGCGAAGAGCTCCACGCCCGATCCCGCGTGATCTGCGCGTCAGGCTCCCGCGCCCTCCACCGCGAGCTGGCGGGGGTTCTCCAGCACGAAGCTCGGCCCCCGCCTCCTCAGCTCACCAATGCAGAATACAGACAGTCTCTCCGCATGGGCGCGGACGGCGAGGCCATACTGCGGCTCCCCGAGGCTCAGCTCCACGGCGCGCAGCCGCCCATCCACGAAGCCTCGAATGGTCACGGTCCCCTCTGTCGCCGACGCGTGACGATCAAGGTGGGACACGTATCCGCGGAGCTCGAACTCCGGCTCTGCGCTCGTGGCCCGAAAGATCCGAGCGGCCTCTTCGAAGACGGGGACGGACCCGACCGGCACCCGCACGCGAGAGGGCGTGTCGACGGGACCCGGCCGGGCAGGGGACCACGCGACCGAGATCTCCAGATCCTGGTCGCATCCTCGCGACAGCCCCACGAGGGCCTGGCAGAGATTGGCGCTGACCCCGGCGGCGACAGCGTCCTGGAAGTGCCCTAGATCCCCTGTCGCCGCTGCTCTCTCCGCGGCCGACCGGGCGCTCGCGACACCTCGCATGAGCGTGGCGACCACCTGGCGCTCATAGGGCTCCTCCACGTCGCCGTCACCGAGCGCCTCGCCGGAAAGCTTGGGGGGCACGGGCGACACGATCGTGACCACGTAGCTTGACTGCTCGGTCTGGCCGAAGCGAGCCTGATCCAGATAGCGGCTCGCCTGCGCGGGGCGCCTCGTCGCGTAGTAGCTCCTGGGCTCGATGGCGGCGCACGCAGCGGCCATCAGGAGCTCTCGAGCATTGGAGTAGAAGGCGAGACCTTCGTTGACGGAGATGCACCCGTCCCGCAGATCCGCGCGATGGGCAGGAATCCGGAGTACGTCGGCGGTGGATGCTCGGAGATCACGGAGGATGTCGAGCTGAGACCGCTCCTCGACGAGCTCCAGGACCCGGAGGACATCGAGGACCCGACTCGCGAAATCGCGATAACCGGGCTCCATCGGGACGAGCACCTCCACCTCGCTCGCGCCTTCGCCCCGTCGCCAGAGGCCGGTCGCCGCCTGTTTCGCGTCCTCTCGAAATCCACGAGATCTCAAGTAGGTGATGATCTCTCGAGGCTGGACGGCCCGGAGGACGCTCTCGTCGCGGATCGTGACCCTCATAGCGGTCGCATCTCCCCGATCTTGACCATCATCTCTTGCAGCGCGGAGGGCGAGAACCGATTGCCTCTGGGCATGTGAACGGTCACCTTCGTCTCGTTCGAGCTCTCCGGCCTGCCGGCCAGGGAGGTCCAGTATCCACACCGCCGCAGGATCAGCTCGTCTTCTGTCTGAGCGAGCCAGTCCTTCGGGTCGTCGGGGACGACCACGACCACCAGGATCCGTGGGACGTGGCACGGGAGGCGAAGATCATCATAGTTCTTGATCTTCAGCGGATACCGGATCTCCTGCTCGAACAGGACCTCCGTGGAGGTGCACTTGACCTGGATCTCCAGCCGCGGCGACCGGAGCGTGCCATTTCCACCACGGGCCGCGACGCCGAGATCGACGCTGTCGTCATCCACCTCTGGTTGATAGAGAGTGTAGCCGGCGACGGTCGCCACTGCGCGCGCGTAGGCGAGGCTGAATTGCTCCTGTTGGCGGCTCGGGTCCATCACGACTGCTATCCTGAGCCAATCCTACTTGCGGAAGAACGAGACCGCAAGTGTAGAATGGGCGGAGCAGGTCAATTCTGAAGTGAGGAGTGCTCGGTCAACGACACCCCGGAAAGGAGTCTCACCCCCCAAACCCTCCTGCCGCCGCCTGGGCGAAGCCGCCTGTGCCCTGACTGGCACGTACGGCCGACTGCGAGAACAGCACGAACGCCCTCCGGATGTCCGCCGCCGTGCTCTTCGCCGTCAAGATCCACCGATCCTCGATCCCCATGTCCCGAAAGACATCGCGGAATGGCGTGGTCCCGTCGTCAATCCCCATCGCCGCCACAATGTGGTTCTCGGCCTTTCGCATGTCGGTCACGAGCGCCCTCACGTCCTTGGCCGTCGCCCACGTGGAGCCCGCGTCGGCGCCGTCCGTGATCAGCAGCGTCACCGTGCGCACAGGCACCCCGCTCATCGCAAAGTCCTGCGCCTTGGCGATCACCGTGCCGAGCAGCACCACCGTCTGATCATAGAGGGGCGTCCCGAGGTTCGCCTGGTAGTTCTTGGCGTCCATCCGGACGGCCTGCGTCACCCCGCAATAGGGGAACAGGACATGGCCGTTCAGGTACCTTGTGTGCGACAGAATACTGTCCTTCTGTTTGGCCGAAGAGAGGGCCTCGAGCACCAGGTTGTGGCCCTCGCGCACGACCTTTTCGTTGCCCGCGTAGCGGATGGATCCGGAGTCGTCCGGCATCATCGTGAGGAGCACCACCTCGGACGCCTTGACGTCGTCCACCGCGACGCCGAGCCCCGCCTGGATCTGCGCGCCCAGGTCGGCCAGGGCGAGCACGCGCGCCGCATCCGGGGAGAGCGCCCCCTCGTCCTCGGCCGCCTTGAAGAGATCTTCCACCTTTGTCTTTGCCTTGCTCGCCATCACACACCTTCTCTCGACGCAATCACTGATCCGAAACATCCACTCTCGAACCCAGAAATCTCACTTCAGCCACGAATCCATGGGATCCGTGCTCTTCACCAGGTTCATCCCCGCGTCCGCGAAGCGCTGGAGCGCCGCGCTCGCCGCCTCCGTGAAGTCAGCGACATAGCCGCCCTTGCCGTCGGGCACCGTGACGGCCGACATGCAGTCTGTTAGCACGTAGATCTTTTTCGCCAGCGCCCTGTCCGTCGCCACGATCTCCGAGAGGATGTCGTCGATCGAGCTCTTGACGCAGTGGCTCGCCGCCTGCCCCGCGACGAGGACAGCGTCGGCCGTGAGCAGCGTGCGCAAGAAGCTGGTGTTCTTCTGCGCGAGCGGCTGTCCGTCGTGGCGAGTCAGCACCTCGGGCTGCATCACCGAGTAGTTCTCGGTCAAGGGGTGTCCGCCCTTGACCTCGACGTGCGACTGGGCCCCTCGCGCGAACGAGTGAAACAGCCGCGCCTCGTGGATCGCGCCCGCCAGCGTGTGGCCGGCGCCCCCGAGCAGGCAGTGAGGCGGCCAGAGATACAGCTTGTATTTACCCGCCTTCTCCAGCTCGGCCGTGTAGTGTCGGACCTGCTTCATGAGCCACGTGTAGTTGCCCCCGCAGAGCCACTTCGCGACAGCCGGGTTCGGCCGCACCTCGCCCGCGTCGATCTGCGCCGTCGCGATCTCCCTGTGCGCGGACAGGGGCTCTCCCTCGCGATCGACCCAGAACGAAGGGAAGAAGATCTGGTACGCAAAGTGGGTGTCCATCGTCGTCGTGATCTGCGAGATCGTCGCCAGGTTGGCGTAGATCATCTCGGCGATCCGACGGCTGTCCTCCATGGCCCCGCGCCCGCTCCGGCCGCCGACATACAACGATCCTCGCGGGAAGCAGAAGTCCTTCTGCACGTCGATCAGGAGCAGGTGGACGTTCTTCTCGTCGCTCGCGGAGGGCCGGATCTGATGGGCCTTCTTGTGAGCGGCGGCGGCCTGAAACACGGTCTGCTCGTCGGGCGCATACTCCCACCGATCGGCGTTCCTGGCATCATAAAACGACGGCAGCGGCAAAATCCCATTCTTCTTCATGGCTCTTCTCTCTCTCCTCAACCGAGGCGCAACATGGATATCGTCCGCGGCTCCACCACGAACAGCCCATCTGGTCCGGCGCACAGCTCCGACGCCGCTGTCACGAACGGCTCCGTGTCCACGAATCGCCGCGTCTCCGACAGCGCCGTCCCCTGGGCCTCGACCCGGACAACGCCTGTGTCGGTCGGGCACAGGAGCACCCTCCCCACAGCGCACTTGCCCCCCAACGTCCCCAGCCACGTCCCGTCGCCGGCCTCGTGCTGCGCCGTGGCCTCGATCGTCCCGTCCGGGGCGATCTGCGTCGCGATGTGCATCGTCTTGGGCCCTGTCTGCACGGAGAACAGGACCCACACCCGATCTTCCGAAAACACCACCTCGTGCTCCAGCACCTGCCCGCCGGATAAGGCAGCTTCACGCTGTCCGTGAGCCCCGCTCGCCCCTGGCGAAAGACGAAGGCCACCGACAAGCCACCTGCTCGATACAAACCGAATCCAAAGCGATCTCCCGACCACACGCGCGTCTGCCCGGGCAGCACGTCGCCCACGCGAGACTCGATGTCTTCGCCCATGCCCGGGGGCATCCCCGGGACAGGGCCCGTCGAGAGGAGCTGTCCGCCGTGCGCCCGGACTCGGTGCCTCGCGCTCGTCGCCACCGCGGCGGTCCCGGCGACGACGTCCGCCACGAACCGCGAGCGCTTCCCCGAAGGCTGGAGCGCCACGATCTCGCCGCCTCGCCCCACGAGCGTCTCCTCGCCGCGCAGCCAGAACCGGAGGGCCGGATCGAGCGCGCCGCTCAACACCACGCCGCCGTCCTCGCGGACGAACCTCCCGCCCTCGTGGACGAGGTAGCGCAGCTTCCCATCTTGCACGGCCGCGCAGATCACCCGCCCCGCGGTGGTCCGCACGATGACTCGCGTGACCTTGCCCGTCGTCGTCGTTGTCGCTGCCGAGATCACTGTCTGTACACACTTCGGGCACAGGGCCCTCGCGTGCTCCATCCCGCACCCGTCGCACCTTCGCCACACGAGCGACTCGAGCAGCCTCCGGGGAAGCGGGCTCCGCTCGTCCTTCTCGAACGTGCGGGACAGCGCGTGGAGCAGCTCGTCGGGCAGCACGCTCCAGGGAATGGCAGGCTTCGGATACGTCACCTCCGGGTGAAACACCGTGATCCGCCTGAGCGGCCGCGCGTCGTGCGGGATGCGATCGGAGGCCGCCCGAGGCCTGTAGATCCCACCATAAGGGCCCACGCAGAGCAGCGTCTGCATGACCATGACGGCGAACGCATACCAGTCCGACTCCGGCCCGTACCGGCGTGAGAGGCAGGGGCGCGCGGCCTTGGGGTCGGCGAGCAGCGGATCAAGAAACCTTTCTGTATACACCTCACAATCGAAGCCCCCGATCTGGAAGCTGTCCGTGTCGATGACGTACGCCACGGCCGGGGGGTTCGGGCAAGAGAAAGGGCCTGGGCCCTCCGGGACGACGCGCACGAGCACGTTGAGATCATTGAAATCCCCGATCACGACGCCCTTTTGATGGAGCGACTCCACTGTGCGGTGGAGGTCCGCGAGCATGGGCCCGAGCGTCCATGCCTCCACGTGCGCCGCGCGATACCCGGGCTCCGCGAATTTGAGGAGCACCTCGGCGCCGCTCACGAGAGGCATCGTGTACCCCACGAGCCGTGATCCAGACTTGTCCGTGGCCACGTCGACGGGCGTGATGACGCGGCTCGGGAGGCCCGAAGGGAAGGCGGGCAGCTTGCTCTGATGAGCGTCGAGCCTGCGTCGCGCGGCCGCCTGGGCCTCCGGCTCGCCCGCGTAGTCGGGGTGATCGGGCCCTTTCCACAGCTTGAGCGCGACCCCGCGGCCGAGGTCGTACACGTCCGCTTCCCCGCCTTTTCCGATGGACGCCGAGGGGTCCACCTTCACGCGCTTGCCGCGCACGTAGACATCCGTCGAGCTGTGTGTGAACAAGCCCATGGTCAACTCCAAAATTCCCCGCCGTCATCGTCGTCGGCGTCGCCGTCTATCTTTTTGTCCTGCGAATCACCACCACCGTCGTGTCGTCTTCCAGCAAGCCAGTCTCGCGCTCCATCCGCCGCTCTTCCCAGATCGGTTTTGCAACCGGCCTGTTCATCCGCCACAGCTTGCGCCGCAAGGCGTCCGGGTTCTCGAAGGAACGATCGTCCTCCCACAAGCCGCGGAGAGGGCCGACGAGCTCCGATGTCCCCGGGATCCGCTTCTTTTCAAGGTCCGGCCACTCGTCCGCGCCGTCCGTCGCGAGGAGCACGGACTCCACCTCTGCCGAGGGGAGGCTCCGCACGACCACGATGTCCGACTGGGCCCCAGGGTTCCCCGAGAGGAGCGCGTGACCCAGATAAGGCGGCGCGTTCCCGGGGAAGGGTCCGAGCCGGATCACCTCGCCGTTCACGGCCACGAGCCCGTCGCCCGCCGCGAACACCGCCGCTCGATCCCCGGCGATCGCGAGCCCCACCACGGTGAAGAGGAAACACCGCCTCACCACCTCTTCCAGATCTCCCCCCATCGCCCGCGCCGCCGTGCGAATGGCCTCCACGGACCGCGCGCGCACGAGCCCCCATGTCCGTTCATCGCCCAGACTCTCACCTTCGTCGAGGGCCCGGAGGACCGATGTCACCACCACGTTCGCCCCGAAGACAGCGCCCACCTCGCTCTGTTCGCCGCTGCCGCACCCGTCGGCGACGACGGCCACGAGGTGGCCTCTCTCTTCTCTCAGGGCGTACGCGTCCTGGCTTGCTCGTCCGGCGAGGGCGTGCGTTCGCCCGGCGACAGTGCCAGTCGCGATCTCGAATCCCCGCAACATGATGTCTCCTTTTGTCCCAGATCCCATGGATTCTGGGCGTAAAAAATCCTCCGTGAGACCTCCGTGATCTCCGCGCCTCCGTGGTGAAAAGGCGCCCAGAAATCTCTCACAGCTCGAAGTGGAACCCTTCCTTCGTCAGCTCCTGATACCGCTTCTTGTCGAACCGATAGAGCCGCGCCGCGCGGTGCGCGACGTCCTGCTCCACCTCGTCGAGATCCTCCAGAAAGCCCATCGACAGCACCTTCTTGCGGAAGTTGCGCTTGTCGAGCGGCCGCTCCAGCACGATCTCGTAGAGCTTCTGCAGGGCAGAGAGCGTGAATTTGGGCGGCAGCAGCTCGAACCCGATCGGCTGATACCGCACCTTGCCCTTCAACCTCGCGAGCGCCACCTGCAAGATCTTGTCGTGATCGAAGGCCAGCTTCGGCAGATCGTCCACCGAGAACCACGCGGCCTCGCGCGCGTCGGTCGCCGCCTTCACGCGGTGATCCGAGAGCTTCACGAGCGCATAATAAGCCACCGACACGACCCTCTCGCGCGGGTCCCGACCGATGTCCCCGAACGTGTAGAGCTGCTCCAGGTAGAGCCGGCTCACGCCTGTCTCCTCTTCCAGCTCGCGGCGCGCGGCCTCGTCGAGCGTCTCGTCCAGACGGACGAACCCGCCGGGGAGCGCCCAGCGACCCTGAAAAGGCTCGATGTCGCGACGGATGAGGAGGACCTGAAGATCCTCGTCCATGCCGAACACGACGCAGTCCACGGCCAGCGCGGGCCTCGCATACTCGTAGCTGAAGGTCATCGCGGGCTCCGTGTTCCTGATACACGAACCATAGTGTGATTTTTACACCATGTCAACCGGCGACGTGAAAATAGTCAGACGGGCAGACGACGACGACGACGGATGCGCGAGCGATGATCGACGGCGACGGGCAGAACGGCGACGGCGAGAACAGCGACGGCCTCGCCGCGACGGCTGTGCTCGCCGCGACTTCGTGGTAAGGCGAAGCGATGGTGCCTGCGAAGCGCGTGTTCGTCGTCGGCGGGGCTCACTCGACCTACACAGGTCGCGGGGCCCCCGGGTTCGTCGTCAAAGGACAAAACCCTTCGATCGAGGACCACCTGCGCGAGGCCATCCTCGGGGCGTTCGCCGACACCGGCGTCGATCCGGCCCTCGTGGACAAGGGCTATGTCGGCAACTTCCTCGGCGAGCTGTTCGTCAAGCAGGGCATCGTCGGGGCGCTCGCCGCGCGCGTGTGCCCGGCCCTCGACGGCAAGCCCTTCGCGCGCACGGAGGCGGCGTGCGCGTCCGGAGGGGTCGCGGTGCTCGGCTGCGTGGACGCGCTCATGGGGAGCGCCGACGTGTGCCTCGCGGCCGGCGTGGAGATCGAGACCACCGTGGGATCGCGCGAGGCGGCCGATTTCATGGCCCGCGCGGCGCACTACGAGTCCGAGAGGGCCCTCGATGACTTCCTGTTTCCCCACCTCTTCGCGCGGCGCGCGAAGGCCTACAAAGAGGCGTTCGGGGTCACTCGGCAGGACATCGCGCGCGTCGTGGCCAAGGCGTACCGCAACGGGGCGAAGAACCCCAAGGCGCACATGCGGGCGGTGAGCCTCGATCTCGAGACGGCCAGCACGGTGACCGAGAAGAACCAGTTCCTCTCGGATCCGGAGCTCCGCCCGCACATGATCCTCACGGATTGCAGCCAGCTCTCGGACGGGGCCAGCGCGCTGATCCTCGCCAACGAGAAGGGGCTCGCGAAGATGGGCATCCCCGTCTCGCGCGTCACGGAGATCACAGGGGCCGGCTACAAGGTGGCGGGGCTCGGCCTCCCGAGCGATCCTCTGCGCATGTCCAACGCCGCGCGCGCCGCGGCCGAGGCGTACAAGGACGCTCGGATCGCGCCGAGCGACATCGACGTGGCCGAGGTGCACGACTGCTTCTCGATCACCGAGGTGCAGCTCTACGAGGCGCTCGGGTTCGCAGAGGAGGGCAAAGGGACAAGGCTCCTCGCCGAGGGGACCACGGAGATCGAAGGGCGATTGCCTGTCAACACGGGCGGCGGTCTCATCTCTTTTGGACACCCTGTCGGCGCCACGGGCGTCAAGCAGGTGCTCGAGGTCCACCGGCAGCTCTCGGGCAAGTGCGGAGACTACCAGATCAACGGCGGGCTCCGAACAGGCCTGTCCGCCAACATCGGCGGAGACGACAGGACAGCCGTCGTCGTGATCCAGCGCGGCGGCTGACAGGCAGAGACGGCCTCCGCGGCGGGGGCGCTCGAATCGGATACGGTCTGTTTCACTGCCCCACGATCTCGACCTTGGCGCCGGCGCGGAGCTCCTTCTCCAGGCCGTCGCGCACGTGCTGCACCTTGTTGGCCTTCATGTCCTGAATGATGGCCTCCTTGGCAGACTCGAAGGTCATGGCGGTGTCCTCGCGGATGTCGACCAGCTTCACCAGCCAGAACCGGTCCGAGGGGCCTCGCATCACGCCGCTCATCTCCCCGGGCTTCATGTCATAGACCGTCTTTCGCCAGGGATCGGGGATCTTGTAGAAAGGCAGGTACCCGAGGTCCCACGGCTTGCTCCCGTCGGGCATGTTCGGAAAGAAGCTCGCCGCCACCTCCTCGAAGGGCTTGCCGCGGTCGATCATGCTGCGTGCCTCGATGATCTCGGCCTCGCTGCGCTTCAGGATCTGCATCACGTGGAGCTGCATCCGGAGCCGCTTCTCGTTCGCGGTGAAATAGGCGCGCACCTCGTCGTCCGAGGGGGTCGCGCGCTTGTCGTTCTCGCGGCGGAGCAAGAGCTCGGACAGGGCCGTTCGCTTGAAATCAGCCACCTGCGCCTCGAGCTTCTTCAGGTCCTCCTGGTATTTGGGGTCCTGATCAAGGCCCATCGAGAGGGCCTTTTGGGCCATGATCTCCCGGAGGATCAGGGCGTCCAGCACGGCCTGTCTCTTCTCTTCCGGGGGCGCCTTCGCGGCCTCGTGCTGCGGCGTCTGCATCTTGAGCTCGACGTCGGCCTCGGTGAGCGGCGCGCCGTTCACCCGGGCGACGACGGCCTGCGAGGCGGCCCGGTTCGTCGAGCCTTGCGTCGTGGAGCCGCTCGCGCCGGGCGGGTTGCTCTGGCCGCAGGCGGAGGAGACGGCGAGGAGGAGGGCGATGGAAAGGCGTTTGTTCATCGGTCGGATCACGGAGCGCCCGCGCCGCGGCGCGAGAGGGAGAGAGATGTGTGGGGGAGAGCGAGAGCTCGGGGACGATATCAGCGGCCCGCCGCGCCGTCGATGAGGACCGGGCGGGCCGCCTTGGGCGTCGGGGTCAGTTCGAGGCGTGGCAGGTCGCGCAGGACTCTTCTTCGTCGCCGCTCCAGGGGTCGTTCGGGGTCGGGTCGAACGTCTGGATCTTCATGTGCGCGCGGGCAGAGTCGGAGTCGTGGCAGCCCCAGCAGGGCAGGCGCGACGGCTGGGTCTTCCAGCTACCGCTCGTGTTCTCGGTGTGGCACGACTCGCAGTTGCGGACGTCCTGCGGGAAGGTGATGTCCCAGTTGCGGCCCGGGACGGGGTCACCGTTGGAGTACGCGACCGTCGCGAGCGGATAGTTGAGGTTCGCGCCGTTGTGAACGGCGTGGACGCGCTTCGCGATCGGGTGGCCGCCGGACCACTGGCCCGAGGCGGTCTGCGTCTGGTAGTCGTGGCACGCGCCGCACTGGTCGACGGCGAGGTCGCTCAGGATCTTGTAGTGGCGCGACGCATCGAGGACGAGGCCCTTGCCGTCGTCGCTCTGGTGACAAGACTGGCAGTTTCGAGTCGGGGGCAGCTCCTCG
>Ga0268298_10005839_pt1 | contig 11397 bp, 9 predicted proteins | sample WWTPWeurt_MetaG_FD_194462 | JGI IMG/M metagenome (GOLD analysis project Ga0268298, IMG submission 194462) | Activated sludge microbial communities from WWTP in Nijmegen, Gelderland, Netherland - WWTP Weurt | ecosystem: Engineered > WWTP > Aerobic digester > Activated sludge | place: Netherlands... | reverse complement strand
GCAGACCTTCGACGGTGTGCACTGGACCGTGCGCTCGCTCACGCCACGTGATCTCTACGCCGTCACGTGCGTGGGCAACCTGGACGGTTGGGCCGTCGGCGCCGAGGGGTTCATCGGACGAACGCGCGACGGCGGCGAGAGCTGGCAGTCGCAAGGTTCGGGAACCTCACTCGCGCTGCGTGCAGTGCACTTCGCGCACGACGATCACCACGCCGCGACGACTTCTCTCGTGGGTGTCGCCGCGGGGGACTCGGGCACGCTCTTGCTGTCGACCAACGGCGGTGACCTGTGGAAGTCGGTCGACGCTGGGACCCAGGCCGACTTCAAAGGCGCAGCGAGCGCCCTCAACGCCGACCTCTTGGTCGTCGTCGGCGCAGGCGGCACCGTCGTGCGCTCGCTCGACCTCGGCAAGACTTGGGAGAGCGCCACGCTCTCGGGCGCTGGCGACTTGCGCGGCGTCGCGGTCGCCCCCTCGGGCAATCCAATCCTCGGCGTGGACAGTAAGGGACAGATCTGGTCGAGCAACGACCTCGGCAAGTCGTTCAGCGTCGAGGCCACTGCGCCGAGTGCGTTGAACGGCGTCGCGCTCGCGCCCGATGGCTCCCTGGCTCTCGTCGCGGGCGACGCCGGTGTGGCCATGCAGCGGGACGCCAGCGGCAAATGGACGAACGTCGCGACGGGAACGAGCGCTCGTCTGTTCGCGGCGCTCGTGACGCACGACGGCGAGCGCGAGTACCTGGCGGGTGAAAGCGGGACGTTGCTCGGCCGGGAAAAGACCGCAGAAACCTGGGAAAAGACCCTGACCGGCGGCGGCGACACGTTCTACGGCCTGGAAGACCTGGATCCGCACTGAACGGCACTCGCCAATCGCGCGAGTTCCCCGATAACATCGGGGCATGTCCCGAAGCGTCGAGCAGCTCGCCAATCGTCAATTCCTGCGCTGGATGGAGCAGCAGAAGGTCACGAGCAAGCGCGAGCAGAGCGAGGCTTCCGAACAGAAACCGATGATCTCCGTGTCGCGCGAGTACGGCGCGCGTGGAGCTGAGGTGGGAAAGCTCGTGGCCGCGCGCCTCGGCTTCCAGTTTCACTCTCAAGAACTGGTGCACGAAGTGGCGAAGCAGGCCCGCGTGCGCCAACAGCTCGTGGCGTCGCTGGACGAACGAGCGCGCGACGACATCGAGCAGTGGGTCAGCGAATTGATGGACGAAGGTGCCTTCTCACCCACCGACTATCTGCGCAATCTGACCAAAGTGATCTTGTCTCTCGGGCGACACGGCAAAGGCGTGGTCGTCGGTCGCGGCTCGCAGTACATCCTCGACCCCAAGCGCACATTGCGCATTCGCGCATACGCCCCCCTCGATGCCCGCGTGAGGCGCATCGCCACGCGAGACGCGCTGAGCCGTAGCGACGCGCGGTCCAAGATCCTGCGAATCGACTCCGAACGCATGGCTTTCTATCGGCAACACTTCGATCGGGACCACTCGGCGCCTCACGACTACGACCTGATGCTGAACACCTCGACGCTCTCCATCGACGCCTGCGTCGACATGGTGGTTCGGGCGTATCGCGCTCGTTTCCGCTGAAGCATCAGAACGGCACGGCCACGCTGGCGGCCAGCGGCGAGTGCTGCGGGTCGAGCGCGAAGAAGGTCGCGCTCAGCAAGAAGTCGTACCAAAAGTGGATGGCGACCGGCGCCGCCAGGCTGTAGTCGTGGGCGCGGTACGCGACGCCGAGCCAGCTGCCGAGCGCCGTGATGAACGGGACGCCGAAAGCCAAGTAGGGCAGCTGCTCGTCGTGAGGCAACGCCAGGGCGTTGGGCGCGTGGGCGACGCCGAACACCACGCTGGAACCGACCAGCCCCGCAGTGGGTCCTGCTTCGCGCGCCATCTGCGAAAAGAGCATGCCGCGGAACAGCGACTCTTCACCGATGGCCACGTGGGAGAAGACGCCGGCGCCCACACCCGCGGCCAGCGGGTAGCCCGTCGCGGGCGGGAAGGTGCGCCCGAACAGATTCGCGTCATCGCCCACGTGCCGAGTGGTGAGGTCTTCGTCGACGGCCGCCGAAAGACCCACTCCGAGACCGAGGGTCACCAGCGTCGCGAGCCACACATCGGTGTGGCGGAGCACGTTGGCGTTGAACGGCGCGATCAGGAGCTCGGTCGGCGTGTCTTCGGGTACGTAGAGGAGCCGCTGGGCGAGCTGCTCTTGGAAGAGCGCATCGGCGTAGGCATAGGCGTAGAGGTTCTGGAATGCGAGGAGCGGAACGGCCGCGCCGGGATGGGAGAACCCATCGAAGCCCTCGCCTCGGCTGAGCCCGACACCGAGTCCCGTGCCGAGCTCGGCTGCGCCGAGCGTGGTCAGACCGACGCCCTCGGCGACTCGGCCCTGACACATCTGGGCGACGCCCGGGAACACGAGGCTCAGCGCCGGTCCGCAGCTGGCGTCGCGGGTCGCCTCCTCGGCCTCGAGCTCGCGCGGACTCGGGGCGCGCTCGGCGCTCGTACGCGCGGGCCGCATCGGCGGCCCACATCCGAACAGCGAGAGCAGCACAGCGAACCACGCCGCACGGGACATCTGCCTCGGATTAGAGCACCCGAAGGAGCTCGCGGGCCAGTGGGCATCCGGTCGTGGTAGGCATGGCATGTGAGCAGAGTGCTGGACCCCATCCGTTTCGGACCCGAGCGGTCGCTCATCGACTCGCTCTTCGAACGTTTCGGCCTCGAGGTGTTGATCGAGCATTTCGTCGAATCGGGCGGAGTGCGCTCGGTGTACGACGCCGTGCTCGCGTCCGAGCTACGCCTGACCCGGATGATCGCGCCGCGCCTCATGGGGCTCTTGGACGCCGCGCGTGAAAAGCTCGAGTTCGACGAGCCCTTCGAGCTCTTCGTGGGACAAAACGCCCAGGTGAACGCCGCGGCGATGCACCGCATGAGCGAAGACGAGCCCCACGTGCTCTCGCTCACGAGCGCGCTGGTCGAGCGCATGACCGACGCCGAGCTGTCGTTCGTGCTCGGACACGAGCTCGGGCACCTGAGCTATCGGCACTATCGTGCGCGGCTGGCGGAGGGAGCGTTCGGGCGCACCCCCGAGGGGGAGAGCAAGGCGCCGCCGCTGCTCTTGCGCCGGCTCGAGAGCTGGGACCGCATGGCAGAAATCAGCGCGGACCGCGCTGGGTTTTCGGTCATCGACGGCAACTTGGAAGTGGCCGTGAGCGCGTTCTTCAAGTTGCAGAGCGGCCTGGGCCCCGAGCATCTCAAGTTCGACATCGCCGCGATCCTCGAGCAGCTCGAGTCGCTCCAGAAGGCCAGTCGGCGCGAGCTCTTCGCCGAGTTCAGCCATCCTGCGACGCCGATTCGCGTACGCGCCTTGCAGCTCTTCGGCGAGGCACGCCGGGCGGAGCGCCCACTCGAGGCGGTGGACGAAGAAGTGGCCGCGATCGCTCGACTCATGGACTACGCGCCGAGCGAGCCCCTCGACCTGAACGCGCGCGAGTTCATTTTGGCGGGAGGGCTGCTGGCCGCATACATCGACGGCGACATCGAGATGGACGACGCGGGCTGGAACACGCTGGTACAGCTGCTGTTGCCGGTCTCCGCGGATCCCGAGGCCGAGGTGGCACGTATCAAGAGCCGTTCGGAAGCCGAAGAGATCCTGGAGAAGAGCGCGACCTGGCTCCGGGAGAACGCGGGCGCGGAACGCTACGATCTCTTGCGCGGCATCGCGCACGTCACCGCTGCGGACGGGCGCTTGTCACCGGCGGAACGCGCGTTCTTGAAGCGTTGTGCGGACCTCTTGGGCATCCCCGCGCGCACCGCGGACGAGCTCGCGTTCGAGACCCTGGCGGATCACCTTCAGACTCAGGCGGTCCGCGGCATGCGACCCCCACGTTTCGGGCTCGACTGACCGCAGCGGCACGCAAGACCTCGAGAGTTGTCGAAAGTCGACAGCTCTTTCACTCTGTCGGGGCGTCACCCTACGCGGGCCGGCTTCGCCGGCGTGCGCCCTCGATTTCCGGCAGACCTTCAGAGCACGTCGGACAAGAACTTCGCCACGGTCTCGATGCTCTCGGGGCGCGCGTCGAACATGGCCGTTCCGTGCCCGCCCGGGTCGTACTCTTCGAAGCGCCAGGCGCTCGGGGCGCTGGTCATGTAGCCCTGGCTCCAAGCGGCCTCGTCCTTCGCGAACACGAACTCGATGGGGAGCATCTCGAGGTCGGGCATGAAGTCGGAGATCTTGGCTTGGTTTTCCGTGTAGGCGCCGCCCGTCAGGAACACCAAGGCGCTCGGGAACGTCAGCTCGGCATGAGCCGCTGCCTCGAGCGTGTAGTCGAGCGCCGTCGTCGTACCGTTGGACGCGCCGACGATGCCGATGCGCAGCGGGTCGACGGGGCACTCGCCTTGCGTCAGGTGGACGATGGCGGCCTTGGCGTCCAGCTTCCCTTTGTCGCCAAGGTAGGCGTCGGCCGCGACTCCTGCGGAAGCGCCCGCCCCGCGGCGATCGACGTTCAGCACGCGGATCTTCTTCTTCGTGAGCGCGTCGAGGAACGCGGTCGGGAAGTTCTTGCGATCGTTGGCAGGCGGGATCATGTGGAGCAAGACCACGCTCGGCCCCATGGCCTCTCCGGTGGGGTAGTCATCTGCCTCGAGCTTCACGCCGTCGTCCGTGATGAAGTGCACCACGCTGGCGCTCGACGAGCACACGTAGCTGCCTCCGCTGCCTCCGCTGCCCCCCGAACCCATGGCGCCGAAGCCCGCGGCCCCGCCGCCCGCGTCGGGGGACGTCGGCTCTTCGCGGCACGCGCCCAGGCCTGCGAGCGTGAGGGCCATGGCGGCGAGGGAGCGAGCTCGCATCGGCGGCATCATGGCCCAGCCCATCGCCAGCGGGTAGTGCGGGTACCCCCCTTGACGTTCGATTGTCCTGGACGATGCATCGGGAGATGCCACGGACATTCCAAATCGAGGTCTTCTACGACGGCGACTGCCCGCTGTGTCTGCGCGAGATCCGCTTCCTTCGATTCCTGGACCGCGGCCGCGGCCGCATCCGCTTCACCGACATCGCGGCGCCCGACTTCGATCCGGCGGCGCTCGGAACGACCTGGGAGGCTCTGATGCGCCGGATCCACGGGCGCCTACCCGATGGAAGCTTCGTCGACGGCGTGGAGGTCTTCCGACGCCTCTACGGCGCGGTGGGATTCGGTCCACTGGTTTGGCTCTCTCGCGCACCCGGCGTGCGCGACGTTCTCGAGTTCGCGTACGCGCGCTTCGCCGAAAACCGACTCAAGTGGACGGGGCGTTGCACGGACGCGTGCGAGCTGCCGGCGCGCCGAAGCACGCCGGCTCGCGCATGAGCTATTTGCAGGTGACGGGGTTGAACACCACCACGGTGGCAGCGCACCCCGCACCCGTACCGCCATCGGGGCCCACGCTCACGGGTTGGCACTGCTGATACTGAGTGCTGCCGCAGTACTTGTTCGTGCCGCCACCGTTCGAAACCGGCAAGTAGCCCGATCCGACACACTTGGTGGGGTTGACGGGGTCCACGTTGCACGTGCCGGCTTTCAGGAAGGCCGAGCACGCGATCTCTTGAGCGTCGCAGTTGTAGTCGAACGAGACTCCGCCGGCGACGGGATAGCCCGTTGCGCCGCAGTGATTGCTGTTCGGATGCGCGTTGCCGTTGGTGTCCGAGCAGTCCTCGCAGGCGTGGGGCTTCGAGCCGTCGAGGATCCAGCTCCCGGCTGGCTTCTCGCAGGCGACCGCGGTGACGCTCGGTGAACCATAGCCGTCGCCATCTTCGTCTTTGCACCACTTGAGCAGCGTGCAGCCGCCACCCGTACCGCCGGTTGCGACGCCGCCGGTGCCGCCCGTGACCGTCCCTCCCGTGCCACCGCTCGGCGCGCCACCGCCGCTCGGCGCGCCACCGCCGCTCGGTGCGCCACCGCCGCTCGGCGCGCCGCCACCGCTTGGTGCGCCACCGCCACTCGGTGCGCCGCCACCGCTCGGTGCGCCGCCCGAGCCACCTGCGGGAGCACCGCCCGCTCCACTCACACCGCCACTGCCACCCGAAGGCTGTCCCGCTGCGCCCCCCGAAGCGCCGCCACTTCCACCGCTCGCCGCCCCACCGGTGCCGCCGGTGGCGACGCCTCCGGTACCTTGCCCCGCGGACCCGCCGCTCCCGAAGAGCTGGCCGCCGTCGTCTCCGCCGCAGCCAGCGACCACCAACACCACTCCGCCGATCCAAGAAAGCCCACGTGCCCGCATCGTGCTCCTCCGGTCCCCTCCCCTTTCTTGCAGCCTTCGTGCCGCGGGGATGTGTCGAAGATCGTTCAGGTCGTGCGGGACACGAAGCGACGTCCGATGCGCGGCTCTGCATTCGTTGCAGAGCAGACCGAGTGGCCAGCCGAAGGCTACTCTTCGCCCGTGAGCGTCGACGTTGCCTTGCGCGTGGCACGAGAGATCGCGGCGGGGCGACCGCTGAGCCCGTCACGAACACGGGTGCGCGCCACTCGACGCGCCGCGGTGGGCGATCCCCAAGCCAGTCTCGAGAAGTTCTTCGAGGTCCTGCACGAGAACGAGCTCTTGGGCAACGACGGGTTTCTCGGCCCCGAGGTGCAGCTCGTGTCCGCCGGCGATCACTTCGACTTCGGTCCCGGGCGAGAGCGTCGAACGGCGCGCGAATCCGGGTTCGCGCTCTTGTCGTGGCTGCGAGCTCATTCGCCGGCGCAGGTGGTGTTGCTCGCCGGCAATCACGACCTCGGCAGGGTGGGCGAGCTCGCGAGCTACGAAGACGAGTCCTTCGATGCGCTCGCAGAGGCGGCCATCGCCGCGTACCGTGACGGCGACGTCGATCCCGAGCTCGAGCGCGCGCTGCTCGATCGCCACCCGGCGTTGCCCTCTGCCGAGCTCGCGGCGCGGGACTACTCGGCGTATTCGACGGCGCAACGCGAATTGGTGTGGACGCTCCTGACCGAGCGCAGATTGCGGCTGGCCCACGCCGACTCCGGGCTCTTGTTCTGTCACGCGGGAGTCACGCAGCGGCACCTGACCGCGATCGGCCTGCCGGAGGGGAAGATGCGCGACGCAGTCGCCGTCGCGGGCGCGCTCAACGCCGCGCTCGATGCAGCGGTCGCGCGCGGTCGGGCGGTTCCATTTACGATCCCGGGATTGCACCGCCCCGGTGACCGCGCCCACGGGGAAGGGGGTGGCATCTTGTACCACCGACCCCAGAACCCCGAACTGCCGTCGGGTGCGGAGCACGACGTCACGGATCTGCTCGGACGCCGCTTCGATCCGCGCGGGCTGCCGCTCGGACTCACCCAGGTCATTGGGCACGTCGGCGACGCCAAGTGCCGTGAACTGCTCGGGCCGTGGGCCCAGGGTGAGCCAGCGGCGGGCGCGCTGCGGCACCTGCGAACCGACGGCGCCCGGGTCCGCTACGCGCGCGGCGTTCCGGACGCGCACGGCGACGCGGGCGAGGCCACGCTCATCTTCATCGACGGACAGATGCACGGCACGGCCGCCGATCGCTACGAACTGTTCGAGTGGTGAGTGGAGCGCTCAGGTGCGCTTCCTCCTCGCGGCGGTGGGGTCCGTCGCTTCTCGCGCCGCGATGGGCACGAATTCGCGAAGATGCCAGGCGTAGAGGAACACCTGCCTCTCGGTGTTCCGGAGCGCGTCGCGCACGCGCGTCACCGTGAGGGCACCGGTGGCGAGAGCTGCGAGGTTCGCCAGCGTCACGAACACCAAGGTGGGGAGCATGGGAAGGTCCACGCTGCCCGGCGTGATGGTGAGACCGCGGGCGGAAAAGGCGTAGCCGCCGGGCAGCACTCCGTTCGCCCAGAGTGCCAGCGGACCGAGCACGGCGGCCAGCGCCACCATCAGCGCGATGCGCCGCTCGCGCGGGTCCAAGTAGAGCGCGAAACCCGTGGCGTTCACCGCCACCAGCATGGGCATGAAGAGCAGCGGACCGAACATGGGCGCCGTGCACGCGAAAGCGAAGTTGCTGAGACCCATCACCACCAGCGCGAGCTTGCGCGACGGTTCGCGCTGGCGCGCAACGTAGAAGCTCAGCCCGCTGGCCAGCATGCCCGCCAGGTACATCAGGACCACGAAGCCCGAGAGCCGCACGCCCATCCAGAGCAACGCGGGCAAGAACAGCAGCATGCTCAGGTACGCGTAGCCTCCGGCGCGCGCCACCCAACGCAATCGATGGCGCTCGTTGGCGGCGAGCTCTTGACGGACCTCGGGCGGGAGCACCAACGGGGGCTCGCTCAGCAAGCGAATCAGGAGGTCGAGTGCCCCGCCGTCGTCGGGATCGAGGGCCAACGCGCGGCCGATTTCGCGCAGAGCTTCCCGGCGATGTGACGCAGTCCCCACGTCGGTCGTGGTCCGCGCGTGGTGGGCGGCGCGGGCGGCGCGCTCGGTGTGAGCCTTGGCCATTTCCTTGCGCAGCTCGAGATCGCGTTCACCGTCCAAGAAGCGCTCGATGGCCGTCACGAGCTCACGAGCGGACTGGAATCGCTCCTTCGGGTCGAGGGCCGTTGCACGCACCACGATGGCCTCGAGCTCGGGGGCGACGGCTTGCTCGGGCGCACGCACGCTGGGCCGAGCGTCGGCACCGTTCAGCGTGGACTCGACCACGGCCTGCAACTCGGTGTGATCGTGCAGCGGAACGAAGGTCAAGAGCTCGAACAGGAGCGCTCCCAACGCGTAGACGTCCGACGCCGGTGACAGCGTGTCGAGCTCGCCCCGCAGCTGCTCCGGCGACATGTACCCCGGAGTACCCATGACGGCGCCCGTTTGGGTCGCGTAGGAGGCGCCAGCGAGCTGGATGCGCTCTCCTGCGGGGGATTCGGCGACCTGTGCAGCGCGCGCCAGCCCCCAATCGAGCAGATACACTTCGCCGTGGTCGCCGAGCATGACGTTGCTCGGCTTGATGTCGCGGTGCAAGACCCCACGTTCGTGCGCGAAGTCCACGGCCAAGCACACGCTGAGGAACGCGGAGACCAGACGCCGCCGCGAATACTTCGCCGTGAACGAGTCCGACGAGGCGCGGAGTCCGGCGATGACGTCGTAGAGCGTCGTGCCGCGTACACGCTTCATGGTGAAGAACGCGGCACCATCTGCCGTGATTCCGATGTCGTAGACAGGGACGACCGCCGGGTGCTCGAGCTGCCCTTGGATGCGAGCTTCACGCAGGAAGCGCGCGACGGACTCGTCGTCACGCTGGTCGTTGCGCAGGACCTTCAACGCCACCGCACGGCCCACCTGGCGGTCCTCGAACAATTCGACGACGCCCATGCCACCTTCGCCGAGCCTCGAAACGGGCGCGTAGCGCTCGGCAAAGGAAACCTGCTGCGGCAGCTCCACGATGACGCGCACCGGCGGCGTACCTGTTTGTTTGGCGAGCTCGGTGGTGCGCTCGCCGCTCGCCTGCTCCAGCGTGACCTGTTCGACCGTCGTGTCTCGCCCCATGAGGTCGGAGTCTACCTCGGAGCACAGGAGCCGGGGCGCGGTCCGCTGACAGGCGATGAGGAGCGTGGTAGCTGAGCCCGATGCCCTCCCCTGCCTCCGAGCATCGGCTGAATTGTCGGATCGACCTCGGCGCCATCGTGTTCGACGGCGATCGCGACATGCGTGCCGCCCTGCTCGGCGACGCCACCTTCCGCGAAGTCGTGGCGGAGGCCGAGGCCAACCTGGTGGTGGCCTCGGCTCGGCGCGAGCTGCTCCTCCAGTCGCTGCGCCTCACACCCAAGATTGCCCCCGACTTCTTCGGCGCTCTGGACCGGGTGGTCACTCGGCTGGGGCTCGAGGCCGAGATCGAAGCGTATTGCCTCTCCGAGCCGGTGTTGAACGCCTTCGTCACGCCGCCGGAAAACGGCCGAGTCCTCCTCGGCGTTTCCAGCGCCACGTTGGAGCGGCTCGACCCGAGCGAGCTCGCGTTCGTTCTCGGTCACGAGCTCGGCCACGCGCTCCTCGATCATTTCTCGCTGACGCCCGAAGCGCTCGCCAGCGACGAGCGGCTGGCACCCGCACAGCTCGCCCGCTACTACGCCTGGATGCGCTACGCCGAGCTCAGCGCAGATCGCGTCGGGCTCTTGTGCTGCGAAGATGCCGACGCGGCGGTGCGGGCGTTCTTCAAGCTGACGAGCGGGCTGTCGGAGCCGCGCTTTCTGGGAAACGTGCGGGAGAGCGCCAACCAGTGGGCGGAGATCAGCGGAGAGGCCATGGAAAGCGCCGAAGCCGACTGGTTCAGCACGCACCCGTACAGCCCGCTACGACTCAAGGCGCTCGACGTGTTCGCCCGCTCCGAGACCTATCACGCTCTGCTCGGCAAGGCGGGCGGCGAGCTGACCGAGGCCGACCTCGAGCGAGAGGTGCACGCGATCATGAAGCTCATGGACCCGAGCTTTCTCGACGACCAGAGCGACGGGAGCAGCGAGGTCAGGGACTTCCTCGCGCTCGCCGGCGTAGCGGTCGCCACGGCCGACGGCACCGTCGTGGACGCCGAGCGCGAGCTGGTCGTGGGTCTCGTGGGCGAAGAAGGCCGGCTCTCGGACGGCGTGCTGATCGAAGAGCTCGGCGACGAAGAGTTCGAACGACGACTTTTGGCGATCGCCGAGAAGCTCTGCCTGAAGCTCTCACTCGTCCGAAGACAGAAGATCCTGGAAGACCTGGTAGCCATCGCTCTCGCCGACCGCGATCTGGCGGACGAAGAGCTCGAGGTGCTGGGCACTGCGGCGATCTGGCTCGGCGTGGATCCAGGGTTCGTGCAAGAGGCCATCGCACGCTTCGGCTCGGCGCTCGATTGATCCGTTTCGCGATGTGGAGAGCGCGCCCGCTTCCGTTGGCTTCCCTACTGCTCGCGCTGGGCGCAAGCGCAGCTGGAGCGGGCTGTCGGGAGCAGGCGGACAGAGCGCGCCAGGCCGCGGCCGATGGCGCGCCCGCCGCAGACGCCGCAGGGCAAGGGCCGGCGTCCCCTTCGGCCGGGCCGGGCTCGAGCGGAGCGAGCGCTTCGCCAGCCGCCAGCGCCAGTGGTGCCGAACCCACACCGAGCGCGTCGGCTGGTCTGTCTCCCCGTGAACCGAGCTCGGCCGAGACGGCGGCGCCCGCAGTGCCGAGCTCTTCGCCGGACGGGCTGAACGTGGTCTTGATCCTGATCGACAGCCTGCGCGCGGACATGCCTTGGTCCGGCTATCGACGGAAGATCGCCCCCCGCTTGACCGAGCTCGAGCGACGCAGCGTCAGCTACACGCGTGCCTACTCCCTCTCGAGCGTCACGGCGCGCTCCGTCGCTCCGCTCCTGGTGGGGAAGTATGCGAGCGAGATGCCCCGTAACGGATACTTCTTCACCCAGTGGTATCCGGAGAACCTCTTTCTCGGGGAGCGTCTCTCCGCGGCA
>Ga0268298_10005837_pt1 | contig 11400 bp, 7 predicted proteins | sample WWTPWeurt_MetaG_FD_194462 | JGI IMG/M metagenome (GOLD analysis project Ga0268298, IMG submission 194462) | Activated sludge microbial communities from WWTP in Nijmegen, Gelderland, Netherland - WWTP Weurt | ecosystem: Engineered > WWTP > Aerobic digester > Activated sludge | place: Netherlands... | reverse complement strand
AAATAATATCTATGAAAAAACATATTTAGGTGGTGTAATTATAAAAATGACTCCAAATGGAGCAATTGATTCTTCATTCGGAACAAATGGATGGATGTATCCTGAAGTAACAACTTGTCAGCATACTACAATTTCTGAAATACATATTTTCCCTGATTATAAAATTTTAATTGGTGGAACAACTTGTTACGGAATAAATTGCGATACGTTACAATTTTTTGTGGCTCGATTTAAAGCAAATGGTATTATTGACAAAAGTTTCGGTACCAATGGACTTACTTTCACTAACTTTGGTGTAGTAGAATGTCAGGCAACACGCATGTTAATTGGAGCGGATGGTGATATACTTTTAGCTGGTTATACTAATGATTTTATTGCCTTGGCGCGATATACTTCAAATGGAACTACAGATACTTTTTTTGGCTCCAATGGAAAAATGTTAACTGATTTAGGCGCCTCAACGTTAACTGCGATTGGCGCTTTGAGTGATGGGACTATAATTGTTGCAGGCAATAATAAAATTGCTGCCTATACGGAATCCGGTATTTTGTATCCGTATTTTGGCACAGATGGAATTGTGAGTTACGTGTTTGATGACTACACCCAATTTACAGATATTTTTGTTCAGGAAGATGATAAATTTATTTTAAGCGGATACACCGGTGACAATGAATTTCCTGATGTTATGGATATGAGTTTGACGCGTTTTTCAAAATCAGGTGAGGTGGACACTTCTTTTACAAGTGAAGGTACCTTTCTAGTAGATAATAGTAATTATTTCAGTTATAACCGTAAAATGCATATTTTATTAAATGGTGATATTATACTCAGTGGATTTGAGGAATATAATGGGATAAGAAATTACCTTGCGGCAATTCGCTTGAACACCAATCTTGCACCTAACTTTAATACACCTTTTCATGTTGAACATACCAATGTGTGGACTACCGAAAATATATTGTATATTAATAATACAAACGATTATACAACCAGATACTTGATTGTTAATGAAATTGGTCAACCCATAACCGAATTTATGGCTGACTCAGGATTAAATGAGTTTAATATTGATGCGCTGCCTGCAGCACTTTATATTCTGATTCAATACAACACATCAGAAAACATTACCTACAAGTTTGCTAAAGCCAGGTAAATTATTGCTTACTGTGGTAATATTTGACGCACCCTATTCTGATACATTTTCCTATCTTTGATTGGTGCAAACAATTATTATTCCGGTAATCTGGATTCTAATAACTTTCTATCTCATCGTCCGTCTCGATTTTTTTAAATTGAGTCCGGTTAAACCGGTGTGGAAGTATGCTGCATTTTTTTATAAACTGATTTTGGGTTTTGCCAATTATTATATCTGGCTCAATATAATCGGACATGGCGATAGTTTACGGTATTATCATGACAGTCTCATTGTATATAACAGCCTGTTTGAAAATCCAATACATTATTTTGAATTATTAACGCGCAGTTCCCTGCAAAACATTCCTGAACATCTTGTCCCCTATCAAAAAGAATTATACATCGAATGGCATGTGAATGAATACCACATGGTGCGCCTCCTGGCTATTTTAAATGTGTTTACGTTTGGTAATATCTGGGCAAATATTGTCATTTTATCGTTTGCCGGAATTAGTGTGTCGACAGCCTTGTTTAAATTTTTTGTGCGACAAATTACCGAAAATAAAAAAGCGGTGCATTTATTATTCGCACTTATTTTTTTCCTGCCTTCCCTCATTTTCTGGAGTGGTGGAATTTTGAAAGAAGCGCCCGTATTTATGCTGCTGGGTATAATTTTATTGCAATTGTTTAAAATTGAGCGGGATAATCAATCCAACAAAACCCCTGCGCAACCATTATTTATACTGCTGATTTGTCTGCTCCTGTTATTTTTTATCCGCGATTATCTCGCATTATTAGTAGCAGCAAATCTGGTGTTATTTTTATGGATTCGTGCCTTCATCCAAAAAAATAATCCTGCAAAATATTTCTTTTTATGTTCAGCAACTATCGGTGTTTTGTTTTTTTTAATTCCGGTTATTTTTCCGCAATGGAATTATTTTCAATATGCTAAGCAGGAACAATTGTATTTTTTATCCGGCGCGCTTGACCCGGATTATCATTTTCAAACAATAGGAAATTCCGGATTGGAAGTGGTGCAACAAATTCCCTACGCGCTAAATAATGTGTTTTTCCGTCCCAATATTTTGCACACACAAAATCTATTTCGTTTTTATCAAAGTATTGAATTACCCTTAATCTGGTTACTGGTTGGGTGGTTATTATTTAAAAGTATCAGACAAAAACAACAGTTTTCACTCACTGCAGCTATGTTTTTAATGGTGTGTTTTGAGCTACTGTTCATTTACGGTTTGCTGGTTACCGATGCCGATACACTGAGTCGCTACCGAAGTATCCCTCTGTTTTTTATCCTTTTGATCACGTGGTTTCACCAACCCAAAATGCCCAAAATAAGCGCTTAGTTGCTTTCAGGGCGCTCACTACCATAAAGTAGGTATTTTCATCTCCCCCCATAAAACTATGCTACTGTGCGGTTACTTTTGCATTGTTTAGAATAAATCTAAATAATGAGCCTAGCAAAAATAACCACCCTCCTCCTATCGCTGTCCGCCGGAATTGCTGTTGCACAAACTGCACCCGAACCGACTAAAACCTTCAATGAAAAGTTTGAACTACACGGATATGGCGAAATCACCTACAACAATTTCGATTGGGAAACTTATCCCGACAAACGAAATAATATTGATCTGAACCGAGTGGTTTTTGAACCGGAATATGCCTTTAGCGATAAACTCAAACTAGAAATGGAAATTGAATTTGAACACGGCGGAACGGGTTCAACAATGGAATTCGACAAGTTTGAAGAGTTCGGAGAGTTTGAAATGGAAATTGAAAAAGGCGGCGAAGTAATTATTGAAGAAATTGAATTGGCCTGGCAAATAAAACCCTGGCTGGAATTAAAAGCGGGCAGATTAGATGTTCCGGTTGGACATATTGCCGCTTATGGTGAACCGCTCGATTATTTAACTACCACCTATAATAATGTGGAAGCGGCATTAATTCCTGCGCAATGGTACGAATACGGAATTGGTGCTGAAGCAGAATGGAAAAATTTCACCTTCGAATTATCACTTATCAATGGATTGGATAATTCGGCCTTCAGTTCAGCAAACTGGATTCAACGTGGTAATCAAAGTCGTTTTGAATATGTAAATGCAGCAGCATTCGCAATAGCAGCAAGAGCAGATTATGCATTTAGTGATGATATTGTAACAGGAATAAGTTTTTATACCGGAAATACAACACCTAATCGTCCAAAACCGGATATTACCGCAGACGGATTTGTGCAAGTTGCCGATATTCACTTGCATGCAAAATTTGGCGGATTTACCGTAAATGGTTTATTGTTAAGCGGCTCATTACAAAATGCAGAAATTATTTCTGAAGCAAACAGAAATTTATCCAATAATTTAAATGTAAAACGTACTCCTGTTGCAAGTGCAGCATTAGGTTATTTTGTTGAAGGTGGATATAATGTTTTAGCTACTCTGAATAAACCTGACCATGTTTTAAATATTTTTTGTGGTTATTATTATTACGATTCCATGTATAAAACCACAGGCGATATTTTTAATAATCCGCGATGGGAACGCAGCGAAATTCGTCCGGGCATTAATTATATCTGGCAAAATAATATAGCCGTAAAAACAGATTATACGATTCGTAAAATTGGTATCCCCGATTTAAATAAAGAAAATACATTCACTTTAGCATTGGCATATAAATTTTAATTTTTAAATATATATATTATGGTAAATACTCAAAAAATACTCCTTAGCAGTCTCATTTTATCTATAACCTTATTACCACTTTCATCTTGTAAAGAGGATGATCCGACGGATATCGAAACATATGATTTTCAACCGATTTTAAATCATCTTGCACAACATGTAATTACTGAAACTTATGTTGATTTACATGCAAAAAGTATCAGTCTGGTAAGTGCTGTAACTACTTTACAAACAAGCCCTACCGCAATAAACCTCGAAGCTGCACGTCAGGCGTGGCGCGATACACGTAAGCCTTGGGAACAATCGGAAGGATTTTTATTTGGCCCTGTTTCTACAAAAGGTATTGACCCTTCTATTGACAGTTGGCCGGTAAATGTTGTCGACCTTGAAGCGGTATTAGGTAGTGGTGCAGTATTATCAAAAGAATATATCGACGGCCTGGAAGGAACATTAAAAGGATTTCATACCATCGAATTTTTATTATGGGGTGAAGATGGTGAAAAAACAGTTGATTTATTTACAGCAAGAGAATTTGAATATTTAATTGCAACCTGTCAGAGTTTGGAAAGTAATACCAACGAATTACAAAATAGCTGGAACGTAAGCGGTGAAAATTTTCAAAGTGAAATTGCTGAAGCAGGTGAAGATGGCAGCATGTATGTTAGTCAGAAATCTGCTATGCAGGAAATCATAAACGGTATGATTGGTATTGCTGATGAAGTGGCAAACGGAAAAATTTATGACCCGCTTTCACAATTGGATGTAACATTAGAAGAAAGTCGTTTTAGCGCAAACAGCAAAGCCGATTTTATTGATAATATTCGCAGTATTCAAAATTTATATGCAGGATTATATATGATTTCAGGCGATGGCGTAACAACATTTATTGTTTCTGAAAACTCTGAATTAAATGCACTTGTTGAAGCACAAATGCAAAATGCAATTGATTTAATTGATGCCATTCCGGGAACATTTACAGAAGCCATTTTCGAAAATCCCGATGCTGTTACCGCAGCACAGGAATCTGTACGCCAATTACAGGAAACATTACAAAGTCAGGTAAAACCATTAATTGATGCGATTTAATTTTATTACAATAATTGCTAAACGCAGCATGCTTATTTTATCAATGAGCATGCTGTTGTTATGTATGTTTATTTATAGCTGCACAACCGATCCGGAAATTACCAATTGGTATAATGAAGATGAATATGCTGCCGGTGGTGCAACAACATTATATGAAGCAACATCCGGTGCATTTTCTACACCCGCACCTAATTTAAGTGCAACGGCTTTTGAAAAACACATGGCCGGTGATGTAAGTTTTGAATCCATTTTTGTCACCGCACCTGCAACTAATAATGCCGGACTTGGTCCCATTTTTAATGATGTAAGTTGCGTGCGTTGTCATACCCTCGATGGCCGTGGCGATAAACCCAGTGTTTTTCGCGTAAGTATTCCCGGAACGGATGCGCATGGTGGTCCGAATCCGGCACCCGGTTTTGGTGGACAATTACAAGATAAAGCCGTATTTGGAGTTTTGCCGGAGGGAAAAGTGGACATTAATTATGTAGAAGAATTTTATAAATATCCTGATGGCAGCAATTATAGTTTATTGCGACCGGTGTATGCTATTTCAGATACTTATATTTCACTTCCGCCGGGAACAATGTTGTCGGTACGTGCTGCGCCACCTGTCTTCGGACTCGGTTTGCTCGAGGCAATAACAGAAGCAGATATTTTAGCTGCAGCTGATGAATTTGATTTAAATGGTGATGGCATTTCGGGAAAGGTAAATTACGTTTGGGATGTAGTGAGCGCAACAGCAAAAATTGGTCGTTTTGGGTGGAAGGCAAATCAGCCGCATCTCGACCAGCAAACTGCGGGTGCTTTTAGTGGCGATATGGGTATTACCAGCACATTATTTCCAACTGAATCGGCTTACGGGCAAATTCAGGACGATGGCATGGGTGATGACCCGGAAATTGATTTTGAATTTTTAGATATCACTTCCTTTTACACCAAAACCCTTGCTGTTCCTGCCCCACGGGGTTTAGAAAAGCCAAACGTTATGTTAGGCAAACAACTGTTTTTCGAAATTGGTTGCGAAAATTGTCACCGCCAAAAGTGGACTACCGGCATTGCAACCGGAATTCCTGAGCTAAGTAATCAGACTATTTATCCGTACACAGATATGTTATTACACGACATGGGTCCCGGACTCGCAGATAATCGCCCTGATTACCTTGCAAGCGGTTCCGAATGGAAAACAAGACCATTGTGGGGAATAGGCTTAACGGCTGTTGCGAACGGACATACCCGCTTTTTACACGATGCGAGAGCCAGAAACCTGGAAGAAGCTATTTTATGGCATGGTGGTGAAGCTGAAAAGGCAACTACTGCATTTAAAAACCTGAGCGCCGGTGAACGTGCTGCTTTAATCGCATTTTTAGAGGCTTTGTAAGCTAAAACCTGAAAACATATTATAATTTTTTATATATTAACTATTTAAACTCGAAACATCATTTTTAACCACATACCCTCAAAATAACCCGGATTTTTAACGCCTTTTATCTATTTTCCACATTTTAAGTGGACAAATCACCTGTTTTTTCGGAAAAAGGCCATAATTTTGCAGAAAAATAATCCGGAATGATATCAAACAGGTCCTCTGCTATGGAACAGGTGCTTAATCGCGAGGCGATTGAGGTAAAAGTCCCTTCCACCAAAATTTCAGACTATTATGGTTCAAATGTGTTTAGCGAAGAAATTATGCGCAAACACCTGAGTGAAGAAGCCTACTTCAGTGTAAAAGCTTCTATTCAGCATGGCCAGAAAATCGATCGCAAAATAGCCGATCAGGTTGCTGCGAGCATGAAAGCCTGGGCAATGAGCAAAGGAGCTACTCATTATACACACTGGTTTCAGCCACTAACCGGCACCACGGCCGAAAAACACGATAGCTTTTTTACACCAAGCGGTCCCGCAGCAGGTATTGAGGTTTTTAGCGGTGGCGCATTGGTTCAGCAGGAGCCTGATGCATCCAGTTTCCCGAGTGGTGGTATTCGCAGCACATTCGAAGCGCGCGGTTATACAGCATGGGATCCTTCCTCACCGGCATTTATTCTTGAATTAGGCAGTGGCAGCACTTTATGTATTCCAACCATTTTTGTTAGTTATACCGGTGAAGCGCTCGACTATAAAGCACCTTTATTAAAATCGTTACATTTATTAGATGAAGCTGCCGTTCCGGTTTGCCAGTATTTCGATAAAAACGTAACACGTGTTACCGCAACTTTAGGCTGGGAACAGGAATATTTTTTAGTGGATGAGGCTTTATTTTTAAATCGCCCTGATTTAAGTATTTGCGGCAGAACTTTAGTTGGCCACTACCCTGCTAAAGGTCAACAGTTAGAAGACCATTATTTCGGAACAATTCCTGAACGTGTATTTAATTACATGGTCGATTACGAAATGGAATGTCATAAATTAGGCATACCACTGCGCACGCGTCACAATGAAGTTGCACCCGGACAATTTGAGTGTGCTCCAATGTTTGAAGAAGCCAGTATTGCAGTTGACCATAACTGTTTATTAATGGATGTAATGGAACGTGTAGCACGTCGTCATAAATTGCGTGTATTGTTTCATGAAAAACCATTTGCAGGTGTTAACGGCTCCGGTAAACATAACAACTGGAGTATGAGCACCGATACCGGAAAAAATTTATTAAGTCCCGGTAAAACGCCAAGAACCAATTTACAATTTCTAACATTTTTTATTAATACCATTAAAGCAGTGCACGATAATGCCGATTTATTACGTGCAAGTATTGCCAGTGCAAACAACGATCATCGTTTAGGAGCAAATGAAGCACCACCTGCAATTATTTCAGCATTTATCGGAACAGCATTACGTTCGGTATTAAATGAAATTGAAAATCGTGTTGACACAAAAACATTCGACGATTTAGACAAAGCAGATTTACGTTTGGATATTCATAATAAAATTCCCGATTTATTATTAGATAATACCGACAGAAACAGAACCAGTCCTTTTGCATTTACCGGAAATAAATTTGAATTCCGTGCAGTTGGTTCCAGTGCAAACTGCAGTAAGGCAATGACTACGGTCAATACTATTGTTGCCGCGCAGTTAAAAGCTTTCCGCGAAGAAGTTGACGCTACAATAAAAGGTGGCGAAAATAAAGACAATGCCATTATTAAAATATTGACCCGCTACATTGGTGAGAGTAAAAATATTTTATTTGAAGGCGATAATTACAGCGATGAATGGGCAAAAGAAGCAACCGAAAATCGCGGTTTAAATAATGTAAAAACTACACCTGAAGCAATTGATTTTTATGCGACTGAAAGAGCCAAAAATATTTTTGTAAAAAATAATATTCTCAGCGAACGCGAGTTGCATGCACGTATGGAAATTGAATTTGAAGAATACGCCAAAAAAATTCAGATAGAAGCACGTATATATGGTGAGTTGGTTTACAACTATGTATTACCTGCCGCTGTTGAATACCAAAATGAATTACTCGACAATGTAATGAAATTAAAAGCCGTTGGTTTAAATGAGGAACATTACAAAGAACAAATCGACCTGGCAAAAACAATTACCTTGCATTTAAATCACTTACGCGCAGCTTTAGAGCGCATGGTAGAGGAACGCAAACGCGCCAACCGCATTGAACACGCCCGCGAAAAAGCATTTGCGTATTGCAATAACGTAAAAACATTATTCGACGAAATTCGCGAACACGCCGATATGCTTGAGCGCTATTTACCCGACACCAAATGGCCACTCGCCAAATACCGCGAATTATTATTTGTTAAATAATTTTTTTGATATAAATTGGTTTTGAGGCCCCGCTTGCGGGGTCTTTTTTTTTGCAGCAGAAAATATATTGCGCTTCAGTGTATAAATAAAAAGTATTAATAATTTGAAGCATCAACATCCCCCCACCAAACAACATCGTTGCCCGCTTTCCGTTGCAACAAACCGCAACTGTGAATTATTTATAATATTCGGCTGTTTCATTGGTACATCGGTACATTAACACATTGGTACATTGGTTTGTTTCCACTTCAATCGGGGCTAGTTTATCATTTATCGTTTATTAAGAAATAGTTATTAGTTTAACTTTAAATGCTGAATTAAGATAAAACAGGCTGTTATCAGCGCATATGCACGTTAATTTTACAGCTGGATGAATATATTTAATTTTATGAAAATAATAGTTAGGTAAAGCACATAAATCGAAATATATATTTCCATAAAAATTAATCAGAATATCATACATACTAAATCCCTCACCACATCGTTAACTCCACATGAAACCACACCTGCAATTAACCTTTGCCTTAATATTTGCTTATACTACTGCTTACGCTCAATTACCGGATGAAAACTTTATGGTTCCTGATTCACTTATACTTAACCAAAAGTTACATATGCATGGGCGTTACATAACAGAAATTGGGTATAATAATAAAAATTATTATTTCAACAAAGCCGGTAAAGTGGATAGATATACTTATGCGGACAAAAAATCATCGGTTAACATTGATTCGGTTGTGACATACGATAGTTTGTATTTGCTAAAAGGTTGGAATGTCGCATATACTTCGGAACAACTAAACCAAAAAACGGAATGTAATTGTAATAATTACAATAACTTGCAAGTTTGTGACATCAAAATAATTAACCTCAACAATTTACAGTTTTCAACGCAACAAATTGTTTCCGTTGCCAGAAAAAATTATACGGCCACGAGAGTCAGCAAAAAATCAGGCGAAGTTGTGGTGGATTCTACCGTATTCGACAACAACTCCTTAACCTTAATTAATTATCATTTTACCAATAATATTAAAGACACCATCAGAAATTATTTAAAACTAACTTCCACCGTAACTACAAAATATAATACCAAACTTAATGTAAAAGAAGAACATAATAAAAATTATTATGTAACTTACGAATATGATACATTACAACAATTGCAATCAAAAAGTTATTATTACTACAATTACGATTCTGTTAAACATATCTATGTAAACCCTGCCTTAAAATTTAAGGTTACTTATATTTACGAATCAAATAAAATTACAGAATCAGTATATTTCCAGGCACCGGGAACACATCAACCGGAGTTATGGTATGTCACCACACTATCGATGCGTAAATCACTGGATACTTTGATTACAAAGATCAATTATGCGCGCAGGTTTTATCGGTTATCAACCGAAATAAATAGTGAAAATGCTGCGCCTGCAAAGGTGGAATTACCAGCGAATTCTGTTAAAATGAAAATGCGGATTAGTTATAAAGTAAGTTAATGTGCTAATGTGCTGATGTGCTGATTAAACAGCCAATTCTGAGTAAAGAGTTTATTTCGAAGCTTTCAAATGACTATTACAATATTGAAATAAACACTACTTTTGGCAAAGTTGACCACTACAAATTGGTAAAACATGGCTATTAAAAAGAAGCGCTTAATAAAAGAATTAATGCAATATTCAATGATGAGTTCAGCTTTTTTATTGTCAGGCAATGTAATAAAGGCACAGGTTACATATTTTGATGTTGTCCCGGATTTTGTCTTAGATACCGGTGGCGAAGGCGCTTATTTGGATATTGATAATAATGGCACTATAGATTTTGTAGTATTGAATTCGTCATTCACCTTTACAACTTTTCCATACGAGCATATTATAAACAGAAGGGATTTATTAGCAGGACCTTTTATATCTCAAAATTATCTAGCCGGCACAACAGTTCATTATTCTACTTCCTCCGGAGGATGGACATGGGCCTTCCCATATGCATTATCAAATGGTCAAAAAATTGATAGCAATCTTGAGTGGAGAAACAACGCAGAGCAATTTTTAGCAGAAAAAGAAATACATGAAACATTTACAGCTGATTGCTTTTATTGCCACTGGTTTAATGAATCCAATTCCCTTTCAATTTTCGATCATTATATTGGAATAGCATTTTTAGATTTTGCAAATAATAATCATTTTGGATGGATACGGTGCGATGTTAAAGATTTGGGGCGAACACTCGTAATAAAAGATTATGCATTTGAAACCATGCCTAATCATGCGATATTCGCAGGAGACACAACGCATTATGTAACAATAACTGAACCTGTTACAAAACCGGTGGCTAAAATATTTTCTAAAAGTAATTCTCTAACAATAATTACAACTGTAATATCAGATGAATTATACCTTTCTGTTTTTGATGTTAATGGTAAAGAAATTGAATCAATTGTATTAAATTCCGAAACAAATAAAATCCCATTTATACATCCGACGGGTATTTATTTTTATTCATTGAGCATAAAAGGTGAAATTATCCAGTCGGGTAAAATTGCTAATTTATAGTTAGAATCATTTAATATTTCATACTGTTAATTGGAACTGAAAGAATTAATTATTTGCACAATTAATTCAATAATAACGATACAGGTACTCCTAGTCCGGATCGCAGCGGAAACAAACTGATGTACCAATGTAATAATGTACCGATGTACCAATGAAACAGCCGAATTATATAA
>Ga0268298_10005836_pt1 | contig 11400 bp, 8 predicted proteins | sample WWTPWeurt_MetaG_FD_194462 | JGI IMG/M metagenome (GOLD analysis project Ga0268298, IMG submission 194462) | Activated sludge microbial communities from WWTP in Nijmegen, Gelderland, Netherland - WWTP Weurt | ecosystem: Engineered > WWTP > Aerobic digester > Activated sludge | place: Netherlands... | reverse complement strand
GTGCTTTCCCGGACAGGCAGATGACAAATTCGTAATCCGGCGCGCGGCGCGGAAGTGCGAACATGCGCGCCATGCGATTGCTCGTGATCGAAGACGAACCCAAGCTCGCCGACTACCTGCACAAGGGCCTGTCGGAGAACGGCCACGTCGTCGACGTGGCGCGTGACGGCATCCAGGGCCGCCTGCTCGCCTGCGAGGGCGAGTACGACCTGGTGCTGCTCGACCTGATGCTGCCCGGCGTCGACGGCTTCGGCGTGCTCAAGGCGATGCGCGAGCGCGGTGGCCAGACGCCGGTGCTGATGCTGACCGCGCGCGACAAGGTCGAAGACCGCGTGCGCGGCCTGCAGGAAGGCGCCGACGACTACCTCGTCAAGCCCTTCGCCTTCTCCGAATTGCTGGCGCGCGTGGGCGCGCTGCTGCGCCGCGGCGGCGGCAACGGCGCGGCCAACGCCACGCAGCTGCGCCTGGCCGATCTCGACATCGACCTCGCCAGCCGCAAGGCGCACCGCGCCGGCACGCGGCTGGACCTCACCGCCAAGGAGTTCACGCTGCTGACGCTGCTGCTGCGCCGGCGCGGCCAGGTGCTGTCGCGCACCACGCTGGCCGAGCAGGTGTGGGACATGAACTTCGACTCCGACACCAATGTCGTCGAGGTGGCGGTGCGCCGCCTGCGCGCCAAGCTCGACGATCCCTTCCCCAACAAGCTGCTGCACACCGTGCGCGGCATGGGCTACGTGCTCGAAGACCGCTCGGCGCCATGAGCAACACCCTGTGCAGCCACTCGATCAGCCGGCGCCTGGCGCGCAAGCTGGCCGTCGTCACCATGGTGGTGCTGGCGCTGCTGTTCGCCGGCGCCTGGGTGTCGGTGAAGATGCTGATGAAGGAGAAGAACCGCGAGGAGGCGCAGTTCCGCAGCAACGTGGTGGCGCAGATCCTCGCGCTCGAGTTGAAGAACGGCGGCGAGCAGGCCTGCCTGGCGCGCGTGCGCGCCGACGCGCCGATGCGCGCCAACACGCGGCTCGAGCTGTGGCGCGCCGACGGCAGCGTCTTCTACGCCGACGCGCCCGGCGGTGCGCACGCGATGGCGGGCCACACCTACGCCAACGACTTCGACATCCCCGCGCCGCAGCTGGCCGGCGGCGTGCTGAAGGCGCGCTACACGATGGACTTCAGCCGCGATGCCGCGTTCGGCCGCAACTGGGTGGCGGTGTTCGTGGTGATCACCCTGCTGGCCGGCGTGCTGGTGGCCGCCGGCAGCCGCTGGCATGTGCGGCGCGCGCTGCAGCCGCTGCACGCGCTGGCGGCGCAGACGCGCGCCATCTCGGCGAGCCGGCTCGACCAGCGCCTGCACCTGGCCGACCCGGCCGAGGAACTGCTGCCCTGGGTCGAGCAGTTCAACGCGCTGATGGACCGGCTCGAGCAGGCGGTGTCGCAGCTGGAAGCCTTCAACGCCGACGTGGCGCACGAGCTGCGCACGCCGCTGGCCGCGCTGATCGGCCACACCGAGGTGGCGCTGTCGCGCGAGCGGCCGGCCGAGGAGCTGCGCGAGACCATGCTGGGCTGCCTCGAGGAGGCGCAGCGCCTGTCGGCGATGGTCAACGACATGCTGTTCCTCTCGCAGGCCGACCGCGGCGCGACGGCGCGGCGCGGCGCGCCCACCAGCCTGGCGGCGCTGGCCGCGCAGGTGGTGGAGTTCCACGAGGGCGTCGCCGAGGACGCCGCTCTGGCCGTGCGCATCGAGGGTGATGCGCAGGCCGCGGTCGACGAGCCGCTGGTCAAGCGCGCGCTGTCCAACCTGCTGTCCAACGCGATCCGCTATGCGCCGCGCGGCTCGACGCTGGTGCTGCGCATCGCGCCGGAAGAAGGGCAGCAGCTGCGCGTCGAGGTCGAGAACGCCGGCGAGACGATCGCGCCGCAGCACCTGCCGCGCCTGTTCGACCGCTTCTTCCGCGCCGACGCGGCGCGCTGCTGCGACGGCCGCGACGGCCAGGCCCACCACGGCCTGGGGCTGGCCATCGTGGCGGCCATCGCCCGCATGCACGCCGGCCGGCCGCTGGCCGAATCCTGCCAGGGCCGCACGCGCGTCGGCTTCACGCTGCTCGCGCAGGCCTGAGCACCATGGCGAACGGCGACGACGAACACACGCTGGACCCGGGCGACTGGTCGGCCGCGCGTGCGCTCGCGCACCGCGCGGTCGACGAGGCCATAGACCACCTCGCGCGCGTGCGCGAGCGGCCGGCCTGGCGCGAGCCGCCGCCTTCGGTGCATGCGTTCTTCGACGCGCCGCTGCCGCGCGAGGCCACGCCGCTGGAGCAGGTCTACCGCGACTGGCAGGAGCAGGTGCGGCCCTACCCGATGGGCAACATCCACCCGCGCTTCTGGGCCTGGTTCATGGGCGCGGGCAACTTCACCGGCGCGCTGGCCGACTTCCTCGCCGCGGTGGACGGCAGCAACCTCGGCGGCGGCCACACCGCGCCGGCGCTGGTCGACCGCCAGGTGGTGCGCTGGCTGCGCGAGATGGTCGGCTTCCCCGAAGGCGCGAGCGGCACGCTCACCAACGGCGGCTCGGCCGCCAACCTGGTGGCGCTCACCGTGGCGCGCAACGTCAAGGCGGCTGAAGCCGGCGTGGACGTGCGCGCCGCCGGTGTGACGGCCCTGCCCAGACCGCTGCGCTTCTACGCCTCCGAGCAGGTGCACAGCTGCCACCAGAAGGCGCTCGAAGTGCTGGGCCTGGGCCGCGCGGCGCTGCATCTGGTGGCGACCGATGCCGGGCACCGCATCGATCTTGCCGCGCTGCGCTCGGCCGTGGCTGAAGACCGCGCGCGCGGCACGCAGCCCGCGGCGGTGATCGCCAGCGCCGGCACCGTCAACACCGGCGCGGTGGACGATCTGGTGGCGGTGGGCGAGTTCTGCCGCCGCGAGCGCTTGTGGTTCCACGTCGACGGCTGCATCGGCGCGCTGTTGCGCATCGCCCCGGCGCACCGCCATCTGGTGGCCGGCATCGAGCAGGCCGACTCGGTGGCGCTCGACCCGCACAAGTGGCTGCACGCGCCCTTCGACGTCGGCTGCGCGCTGGTGCGCGATGCGCACGCCCACCACGCCAGCTTCGCGCTGCATCCCGAATACCTGGAGGAACATGCGCGCGGCATCGCCGGCGCGCCGCACCTGTTCGACTACGGCATCGAGCTGAGCCGCAGCTTCCGCGCGCTCAAGGTGTGGATGATGCTCAGGGAACACGGCGTCGAGGCCTTCGGCCGCCTCATAGCCCAGAACATCGCGCAGGCGCAGCACCTCGCGCAGCGCATCGCCGCCGAACCGGCGCTCGAGCTGATGGCGCCGGTGGCCACCAACATCGTCTGCTTCCGGCACCGCCTGCCGGGCGCGGACGAAGCGGCGCTGAAGGAATTCAACACCGAGATCCTGCTGCGCGCGCAGGAGTCGGGCCTGGCCGTGCCCACCGACACCACGCTCGCCGGCCGCCACTCGCTGCGCGTGGCGATCGCCAACCACCGCACGCGCCGCGCCGACTTGGATCTACTGATCGACGAGGTGCTGCGCCTGGGGCGGACGCTGGCTTGAGGTGCCTTGCTTCACGGATACAGAAATCTGTATCATCAGGCCATGAAGACCACCCTGGATCTCAACGATCAGCTTCTCGCCGACGCCAAGGCGCTTGCAGCCCAGCAGCGCACGAGCCTGACGCGCGTGATCGAGGAAGGGCTGCAACTTCGACTTCACGCGAAGGCTGCTTCCGCGAAACGGCAGCGAGTCCGCCTGCCGGTCTTCAAGGGCCGTGGCGGGCTGGTGGCGGGCGTCGATCCGCTGAGCAACAAGGCGATGCTCGAGGCCCTGGGCGATGACGCCTGATGTCAACGTGCTCGTCGCCGCTTCACGCGCCGACCACCCGCATCACGCCGTGGCGCGCGCCTGGCTCGAGGAGGCCCTTGACGCATCTGGCGCGGGCGCGGCGTTCACGCTGATGCCGATGGTGCTGGCCAGCTTCCTGCGCCTGGTGACCAGCCCGAAGATCTTCCATCTGGCGACGCCGGTCGAAGATGCCGTGGCGTTCGTCGATGCGCTGCTGGCATCGCCCGGCGTGCGACTGGCGGCCCTGGGTCCGGAGTGGCCAAGACTGCGGCAGCTCTGCCTCGACAAGCAGCTGGGCGGCAACGATCTGCCGGACGCCTGGTTGTCGGCAGCCGTCGCCCAGCTGGGCGAGCACCTCGTCAGCTTCGATCGAGACTTCAGGAAGTTGCTGACGCGCGGCCAGTTCACGCTGCTTGCGCCCACATAGCGGGAGCGGGCCTTCACCGCCCCCGCGCCGGCCCGGCGCGGCTCAGGGCCGGAACCGCCAGGCCCTCAGCTCGCGCCCGAAGCCGGGCAGGAAGTCGGTCACCACGATCGCCGGCTGCAGGTCGTGCGCCTGCAGGCCGATCAACTCCGGCGCGCTGGGCCGCGCGGCCGCGGTCGCACCCACCAGCGGCCAGTCCTGCCCGTTCCAGCGGGCCACGCAGGCGCGCCCGTCGCCGCGCTCCACCCAGGCCACCATCGGCGCGGCCGGGCCGTGCGCGGTGGCGCTGTGCCCGGCATCGAGTGCCACGTCCCACACGCGCTGGCCGACCGCGCCGGGCACGCACTGCAGGGGCGCTCCGGTGCTGACCCATCCCGTGCCCGGTTCGTGGCGCCGCAGTTGCACGCCGGCCTCGCCCTGCAGCGCCGAGGCCAGCCAGGCGACGCCCGACGCATCCACCGTGACACCGATGCGCAGGCCGGCACCGGCCAGCACCAGGGCGGGCACACCCAGGTTGAACCAGCTGCTGCCACCGTAGCGCACCACGCGCGCCTGAGCGAAACCGGCGTTGTCGCGCTCGGTCCAGGCGAGCACCGGCAGGCCGTCGCTGTCCAGCGCGAGGCGCAGGCTGTCGCCCACCTCCAGCGGCCGGTTCGGCGCCGGCGGCGTGCCGAAGGCGGCCTGCCAGGCGTTGCCGTCCCAGCGCCGCACGTGCACGCTGCCGTCCTCGATCCAGGCCAGCACGGGCCGCAGCGCCATGTCCAGCCTCAGCGCGGGGTGGTACGCCACCCCGGTGGGGCTGGCGCCGAGGGCGTCACCGAGCGAAGCCCAGGTCGTTCCGACGCGGCGCTTCGCACGCACGCGCCCACCCTCCTGCCAGGCGATCACCAGCGTGCTGCGATCGGCGCCGAGCGCCAGTTGCGGTTGATCGGGAATCACGCCGCCCGGGGTCACCTCCAGGTGGCGCCCCGCCGCGCTGCCGCTGCCCGGCGGCCCCTGGATCTGGTTGACGTGGATGGCGCTGTCCTCGCGCAGCGCGACCAGGGCGGTGAGACCGGGGCTGGTCTGCACGATCGACTCGGCCAGCCGCACCGTCGGCGTGCTGTCGACCATGATGGCATCGGCGAAAGGCTCCCAGCCGTTGACGGGCAGGTTGGGCACGGCCGCGAGCGCGGCGCGGGCGGTGGCGCCGCGCGCGCGCGCCACGATCTCGCCGGCGCCGGAGACCTGCGGTTCGGCCCGCACCACGAAGCTCGTCTGCGGCAACAGCGGCAGGGCCGGCACCTCCACGCTGGCCGGCAGTTGCAGGCCGGCCAGCGTGGTGGAGAGCTGCACGGTGATCGGCACCGGCAGTGCCGGGGTGACGGATACCGTCCAGTTCAGCGTCTCGCCGCCGCGGATCTCGTTGCTGCCGGACAGGCCCAGCACCGGTTCCGGCATCGCGGTCACCACGGCCTGGGCATTGACGAAGCCGTCGGCGCGGGCGGTGAGGGTGACTTCGGTGAGGTTGGCCACCGCCACGGTCGGAAGGCTCACGCGCGCACTGCGCTGCCCGGCGGGAATCGTCAGGCTGGCCGGCCAGCCCGGCCAGGCGACCGGCGAGGTCGCGATCTGCACCGTGGTGGCGTTGGCGGCGGGCGCAGCGAGCGACACCTCGATCGGCCAGTTCTCGCCGGCGAACAGCTGGCGCTCGACGACGAGCCCGAGGCCGCGCGGCGGCTGCAGCTTGTGCACCCGCATGCGGTTGCCCGGGCGACCCTGCGGCGCCGGCTCGGGCCAGGCCGCCGCGACGCGTCCGGACGGGTGCACCGCCAGCGCCATGCGCCAGTCCTCCTCGTCGTGGAAGACCGTGTCGGGCAGGTGGCGCTGGCCGACTTCGCTGACCGGCAGCCAGCCGCTTTCGGGCAGGAAGGCCGTCATCAGCACGTGGCTGCCCTCGCCCCACAGCAGCGTGGCCGTGCCCTGGGCGTCGGCAGCGACCAGCAGCGAATTCGCTGCGCCCGCGGGCACCTGCAGGCTGGCCGCGTCCCAGCTGCCCGCCCAGCGCCGGGCGCGCAGCTCCCGGGCGGTGGCCCAGGCGACGAAGACCTCGCCGCCGGGCGCCATCTCGGCGGCCCACTGCTGCGCCGGCTCGCCGGCGGCGAGCAGCTGCGCGCCCGACCACGCGCCCGGCACGGGGTCGTAGCGCGCGGCCAGCAGGCTGCCGTCGAAGCGCTGACCCACGAGCCACGGCGCGAAGCCCGGTGCGTCGCGGTGCAGCACCAGGTGCAGCGAGGCCGGATCCACGTCTGCGGTGAGCAACGACGCCGTCGCGGGGCCGGCCGTCCATTGGCCGCTGCTGCCGTCCCACATCGCCACCCGCGCCGTCTCGGCCGTGCGGCCCAGGACGGCGACGGCCACGCCGGAGCGGTGCCAGCGCAGCACGCTGCCCCAGAGCGACGGCGTCGGCAGCAAGTTGTCGGGCAGAGCCTGCCGCGCGAGCGCGCCGCCCGTGGCGTCCAGGCGCATGCTGAAGGCCGAGTCGATGCCGACGGCGCCCACCAGCAGTGCCTGTCCGCCGCCGGTCATCTCCAGCGACAGTGACCAGGCCTTGTCGACACCCGGGCGGGTCGGCTCCAGCGGCAGGCTCTGGCAGTCCCAGGGCGCGGCGGCGCCGCTGGTCCGGCACGCGCGCAGTTCGCTGACGCGCAGGCCCGGAGTCTGCTGCGAGAGGGGTGAACTCTCCCGCACCCACAGCAGGTTGCCGCGGTCGTCGGCGTCGATCGCCGAGCGCCGCTGCTCGAAGCCTCTGTCCACGGCTTCGCCGAGCGCCGTGCCGGCCACTCCGGCGTCGAGGTCGTAGCGCACCGCCTGGAGGCTGACGATCTCCTCGAAGCCCGCGCCGACACGCCGCGCGGCTTCGTCGTAGGCCAGCAGCACGGTGCGTTCGTCCACCCAGCGCAGCGCCGGCCGCCGGTACTCGGTGTAGTCCACGTCGGCGGGCGGCGGCTCCGGATCGCTGCCCTGCGGCCCGCAGGCCGCGAGGCCCAGCAGGACCGGGGCGACGAGCACGGCCCGCATCCCGCGGCGCCGCAGCGCTACCCCATGGTTTCGGGTCATGGCATCTCCCAGCAGCGATGCCCGAGCTTGGGCGGCGCCGACCGACGGATGGCCGACGGATGGCGCCGATCTTGGGGGGTCAGGCGGCGAGGCTGGCGGACAAGGGCGCGCCGCGCGCCAGACGCTCGCGCGCGGTGACGGCCCAGTGCGCCGTCTGGTCGGGCAGGAAGGCGTCCACCGGCCGCCGCGCCGCGAGCGGGGCGCGCAGCACGTCCACCCAGACATGATGCGGGTCCAGCGTCAGCCGGCCGCCGCGCAGCGGCACCGCGTCGGGACCGCCCAGCAGCTGGCGCAGGCGCCGCAGCGCCACCTCCAGCGCGTCGAGCGCGCGATCGCCTTCGGCCTCGGGCCACAGCAGATCGGCCAGGCGCTCGCGGCCGGCGCTGCCGCCCAGCGCCACCAGCGCCTGCAGCAGTTCCAGCGGCCGCTTCTGCTGCTTGCCCTCGGCACTGACGGCACGGTCGTCGACCTCGATCGCGAAGCCGCCGAGCGTGCGCACCCGCACCGGCCACGGCCAGTGCACGCTGGCTTGCGGCGGTGGCGCGAGGCGCATCGCACGCGCCAGGCGGCACGCGGCGTCGCGTTCCACTCCGGCCGCGATGGCCTCGTTCAGCAGCGCCGCCGTGGCACGCGGCTCGATGCCGATCGGGGCCCACAGCGCGCAGGCGCGCGCCACGCGCAGCGCCTGCCGGAGCTGGCGCAGACAGCCGTCGCGGTCGCCGCTGCCGGCCGCCGTGTGCGCATTCAGGAGATGCAGGTGCAGCGCGGCAAGGCGGTTCTCGGTGGCATCGGCCAGCGCCACCAGCTCGCGCTGCGCCGTGCGCAGCGCCGGCGCGTCGTCCAGGGTCTGCAACGCGTGGCAGCGCAGCGCCAGCGCCATGGCATGCGGGTCCGGGCCCATGGCCTGCGCGGCGTCGATGGCCACGCGGCTCGCCGCCTCGGCCGCGGCCGCGTCGCCGCCACGCAGTGCGAGCCAGCCGCGCACGGTGAAGTGGTGCCAGGCCTCCATGCGGCGCGCCGGATCGGCCTGTCCGGCCACGGCATCGAGCCAGGCGCGGGCCTGGGCATCGTCGCCCCGGAGGGCCGCGAAGCAGGCGCCGTGCAGGCGCAGGTGCGCATCCAGCAGGTGGATGCCCACCTCGTCGGCGACGGTCAGGGCCTCGTGCGTGCAACGCAGGCCGGCGGGCCAGTCGGCGCCGGCCCAGGCGACGTACTGCCGCATCAGACCCTCGAGCAGCCGGCCATAGGGCTGCACGCCGGCGCGGCCCGGTTCGATGCGCGCCAGCGCCGGCAGCGCGATCAGATCGGCGTGCCGGCCCTGGTACCAGCTCTGCTTGGCCAGCAGCATCGCGGCGCGCAGCCTGATGTTCGCGTCCACCGGCTCGTGCAGCAGCGCGCGCACCCGCGCTTGCCACGCGGCACAGTCGGGATGGGTGGGCTGGCGCAGGAACAGCGCGCTCCACACGCCCACGGCCACGCCGGCCTGCGCGCTGTCGCGCACGTCGCAGGTCTCGGCCGCGACGCCCAGGGCGCGCAGGGCCGACACCCGCGCAGCAAGCGGCCGGGTGTCGTCGAAACTCTGGAAGTGCGTGGCGATCGCCAGCGCGTGGCAGCGCGCCGCGAGGCCCGCCTCGTCGGGCCCCAGCAGCGCCAGGGCGCGGTCGGCGCAGGCGCGCGCGGCACCGGGGCTGCGCGGCAGCTCGGCCTGCGCCAGCCAGAACCACAGTGCGGCACTGCGCCGTGCCTCGGGCAGGCGCTCGATGCGCGCGCGCAGCGCGGCGTGACGCGCCGACGCCAGCCAGGCCGGCGCCAGGGTGCACAGCGTCGCGTCGGCGCCGCCGACGTGCGCCGTGTCGAGCGTCGCCGCCTCCAGCTGCAGTGCGACGGCGCCGTCTTCGTCCACCGCCTGAAGCCGTCGCGCCATGTCGGCGAGCGTGGCCGCGAGCTCGCCGGGCTCGCGAGTTTCGCGCTGATGCTGCTGCAGGGCCTGGCGCAGCAGGTCGTGGAGGCGCAAGCGCGGCGCGCGCGGTGTGCCGGCGGCATCGATCGGCACGCCGCTGTGCGCCAGCCGCCGCAGGCGATGCACCTCGTCGGCCGAAAGCGTGGCGGCGTCGGCCACCGGGCACCAGGCCGCCCGGTCCAGCGCCGCGCGGTCCGCTGCATCGAGGCCGGCCAGCAGCGACGACGACAGCAGTGCCGGCAGGTCGCGGGCATCCAGGCCGGCGGCCAGCCAGCCCAGGGCGAGCGGCCAGCCGGCACTGTGCGCCAGCCAGGCATCGCCCTCGTCGGCGTGGCCCGCCATCGCGCTCCACGCCTGCACCTCGTGCGCGTCGAAGGCGAGGCTGGCGGCGTCGAGCACGGCCACGCGAGCGTCGGCGCGCAACTCGGCCAGCGCCGCGGGCCAGGGCCGCTGCGAGAGCAGCACCAGACACTGACCCGGGCGCACCTCGTCCACCAGCGAGCGCAGCAGCGGCGCGAGGGTCGCGTCGTCGTGCCAGGCCTGCACGTCGTCGAGCACGGCGACGGCCTCGTCGGGCAGCGCACCGAACAGACGCCGCGCACAACGCCGGATCTGCAGCGCCGGGCATGCCAGGTGCTCGCGCGTGAAGGCCGGCCATCGGCGCACGGCGCGTGCGCCGGCTGCGTGTTGCAGCGCCTGGCGCAGATGGCCCGCGAAGGTGGCCGGGTCACGGTCGCCCTCGTCCAGGCGCAACCACAACGACGCAGCAGCGCGTGCGGCGAGCCACGACGCTGCCAGCGTGGTCTTGCCGCAGCCGGCGGCGGCGCCGATCCAGACCGCCCGGCAGCCAGCGCCGGCGCGCAGCCGGTCGAGTTCCGCGAACAGGCGCGGGCGGGCGAGGCGCCGACGAACGTCGGGCGGCAGCAGGTGCGCACCGAGGACGAAGGCGGGAGCCATGGCGAGCTTTCGTCGGAGAAGTGCAGCATAGCGTGCCGACCGACACCACGCCGGCCGGCATGCGCTGCGGGCTGGGCGCGCTGCTGCAGAATCGCGCCGCATGATGCAACTGCACTACTTTCCCGGCAACGCCAGCATGACGCCGCACATGCTGCTCGAGGAGTTGGGCGTGCCGCACCAGCGCGTGCTGGTCGACCGCGCGAACAACGCCCAGCGCTCGCCCGCCTACCTGGCGCTCAACCCGAACGGCAAGATCCCGGTGCTGGTCGACGGCGAGCTGGTGCTCTACGAGACCGCGGCGATCGTGCTGCACCTGGTCGACACGCACCCGCAGGCACGGCTCGCGCCGGCCGTCGGCACGGCCGAGCGCGCCGTGTTCTACAAGTGGCTGATGTGGCTGTCGAACACGCTGCAGGCCGAGATGCCGCTGTACTTCTACAGCGAGCGCTGGGCCGATGGCGCGGAGGGCGCGGCGCAGGTGAAGCGGCATGCCGAGGTGCACATCGCCGCGATGATCGACCAGCTCGAGGCCGAGCTGGCGCGCCACGGCGGGCCGTGGTTCGGGGGCGAGCACTTCAGCGCGCTCGACCCCTACGTGCTGATGCTGTGCCGCTGGACGCGCGGCATGGCGCGCCCGGCGCGCACGCTGCCGCGCCTGGGCGAGTATCTGCAGCGCGTGCTGGCGCGGCCCGCGGTGCAGCGTGTGTTCGCCAGCGAAGGGCTGACGCAGCCCTACGTCTGAGCCGGCGCCGCCGGCAGGCCCACCGTCTGCGCCAGCAGCAGTTGCTGGTCGGCGCCCAGGCCCATCGCGGCGGCCAGCGCGCGATGGTCGAACCAGGCGCGGATCACCGCGGCCAGGCCCTGCGCGGCGCAGGCGAGGTAGACGTTCTGCGCCATTGCGCCGGCGGCGGTGAAGGCGAAGGCCTCGCGCTGCGCGGCCGGCACCATCTTCATGCGCGCGTGGTCGGCCACGTAGACGAGGTCCAGCGGCGCGCTGTCGACGAAATCCTGGTAGCCGGTGACGCGCCGCACGTCGCTCGCGGCGACGTGCAGCAGCGCATGCGCGGCCGGGTCGTAGCGGTACAGGCCGTCG
>Ga0268298_10005833_pt1 | contig 11405 bp, 12 predicted proteins | sample WWTPWeurt_MetaG_FD_194462 | JGI IMG/M metagenome (GOLD analysis project Ga0268298, IMG submission 194462) | Activated sludge microbial communities from WWTP in Nijmegen, Gelderland, Netherland - WWTP Weurt | ecosystem: Engineered > WWTP > Aerobic digester > Activated sludge | place... | reverse complement strand
CAAAAAAAGTTATGAGATAAAGGCAGATGGTACGAAAGGCAATGTGTATTACGCCAACGAAAGCGTTGGACTGGCATGCGGTTTTTTACTGGCCGCCATTCACCAGGCCGGGCTGGCAGCGCTTACACATACCCCATCGCCCATGAATTTTTTATCGAAGGTCCTGGGCCGGCCCGAAAATGAAAAGCCTTTTTTACTGATACCGGTTGGATACCCTGCGGAAGTATGCTGGGTACCAAATATCCAGAGAAAGTTATTGGAAAACATTAGTGCATGGTACTAATCTGTTATACCGAATGATTCAATAACAGAATCCTGAAGCACAATAAAACCGAAAATAAAACGTTTTAGCCGCGTCATATTTCGGTTAAAACTAAACTAAGTATTGATTTTCAATCGAAACTTGATTTTGCGGATCACCATTTCCCGCATTTTGGATGCATATAACACTTAACCAAAATTCGTTTTTATGAAAAAACTTTCTCTCCTCGCAGCAGGAATCTTTGCATTGTTACCGGCTTTTTCTCAAACCAGTAAAGGAGATAAACTTGTTGGTGTAAGCTTTGGAAGCATCAGCTATACAAACAGCGATAGCAAGACAACGTATTCGAACACACCAACTGTTTACAACAGTGACGGAAACAGCTTTTCGATCAGTGTTAACCCCAACATTGCCTGGTTCATTCAAGATAATCTGGCAATTGGGGGTGGCATCAGTGTAAGTTTCTATTCCTCCAAGAGCACCAGCAGCAACACGGGCTCTTCAACCACCACAACAAGCAAATACACGCAACCATCTTTTTACATTAGCCCCCTTGCACGTTATTATTTTGGCGGAAGCAATAAGGGTAAACCATTCGCCCAGGTAAATTTCCAGTATGGCATAGCTGGCGGCAAGAGCAAGAGTGAATCAAGTGGTGGAAGCAGTAGCGAAACTACCACCAAACCAAAAGGTGATTGGAATACAGGCCTTAGTTTCGGTTATGAACACTTCTTCAATGCAAGTGTAGGCCTTTATGCTTCCGTGGGCTTCAACTATGGAAAATCCAAGACCTCATATGAATACCGCCCATCTACAGGAAGTGGTTATGACTACACTTCGGATTATTCCAGGTTCTATATCCCCGTGAATGTCGGTTTGCAGGTACACCTTGCTGGTAAAGGAAACAAAAAGAAATAAGTTTTACCGATATAAAAGTTTCAAAAGGCCGGATCAAACCGGCCTTTTTTGCACAACTATATTTTCCCCTGCACAACAATCACAATTTCTCCTTTAACCGCTTTGTTATTGAAATGATCGTGCACTTCCTGTAAGGAGCCGCGTTTGTTTTCCTCAAATTTCTTGCTGAGTTCGCGGCTCACACAGCATGGCCGATCGGCCCCGAAATACTGGATGAAGTCATGAAGTGTTTTTACCAGCCGCATCGGGCTTTCATAAAAGACCATGGTGCGCTCCTCTTTGGCGAGTTTTTTTAACAGGGTTTGCCGACCCTTCTTCAACGGTAAGAATCCCTCGAAACAAAAACTGTTCATCGGCAAGCCGCTGTTCACGAGCGCCGGTACAAAAGCCGTGGCGCCGGGCAGGCATTCAACAGCAATGTCATGCTTGATGCATTCCCGTACCAGCAGGAAGGCGGGGTCGCTCACGCCGGGCGTACCTGCATCGGTGATCAGGGCCATGTTCTTACCGGAAGCCAGTTGTTCAACAAGATGCGCCAGTACTTTATGTTCGTTATGCTGGTGATAGGGCGTAACCGGTTTCTGTACCTGGTAATGATTGAGCAGTATGGAAGAGGTGCGGGTATCTTCGGCCAGGATCAGGTCAACGGTTTTCAGCACGTCTACAGCCCGGAATGTGATATCGGCCAGGTTGCCGATGGGAGAAGGAACGATGTAAAGCATCAATCAGGTAATTTGAAAATTTGGGGATTTGAAGATGAGCGATTGAAATAGCGGCAAGAATACCACGTGAAAGAATTTTCAAATTGCCATATCTTCAAATTTTCAAATCAATTTACGGTAATCTCAAACACTTCCATGACCGGATTGGCGAGCAGTTTTTTGGCTGCTTCCTCCGCCGCAGAACGTGCTGCCTCCTTGTCGGCCGCGTCGATCTGAAGATCGATGTGCTTACCGATGCGTACGTCGGAAACATTCGACAGTCCCAGGTTCTGCAAACCACCCATTACTGCCTTTCCTTGCGGATCGAGCAGGTCTTTCAGCGGCATTACTTTTATTTGCACGGTATACGTCATGAGGTTGATTTTTTGAGCAGCAAAGATAACAGAATGTATACGATAAACACGATGGGAACGGCCAGCCAGTGAAACAGGAATCCCGACACAAGCGCTACGGCCAGCAGTAGGATTTTGGGCCAGTTACCGCCCAGGCTGTAATCCTTGAACTTGAGGGCCATGATGGGCAGGTTGCTTACCATCAGCCAGCTGAGCAGGGCGATGACGGCATAGAGGAACCATTTATTAAAAAGAATATCTACCACCTGCTGCGTATGGTTATTCCAGTAAATAAGCGGAAACGAGGCCACCAGTAAACCCACTGCCGGGGTTGGCACTCCCTTGAAACCGTACGACTGCGATTCGTCGATATTGAACTTGGCCAGGCGCCAGGCGCCCGCGGCGGCCAGAACAAATGCGGGTACCAGCCAGGTCACCGATGCGTTCAGGCCATCTTCTTCCCGGGCAAGCCCCATACGCAGGAACTGGTAAAGGATCATGGAAGGCGCCACGCAGAAACTTACCACATCGGCCAGGGAATCCAGTTGCTTGCCCATTTCGGAACTGGCCTTAAAAAGCCGGGCCACAAAGCCATCTAAAAAATCAACGATACCAGCCAGGCCGATGAACAGGGAAGCCATCCATATCTTCTCAGGAATATCGATCAACTGGCTGCCATCGGCATCGTACTGTATCACAATTCCGTTCTGCAGAATAACCGTAATGGCCAGGCAGCCGAATACCAGGTTAAGAAGGGTGAACAGGTTAGGGATTTGCTTCATCAAGGTTAATATGCTGATTTGGTGATTTGATGATATGCTGATTTGATGATTTGATGATATGCTGATTTGATGATTTGATGGCGATGACTCATTTGCAAATCTTCAAATCCTCAAATCTTCAAATTGTAATTATCGTTTCATCAGTGCTTCGATCTCTTCAACGGTGATCGGTATGTTCTTCATCAGGTCTTTATTGCCGTTACGGGTAACCCAGAAATTATTTTCGATCCGCACACCCATTTGTTCCTCTTCGATATAAATGCCCGGTTCGATGGTGAACAGCATGCCCGCCCTGATCGGTTCGGTACGTGTACCCAGGTCGTGTACATCGATGCCCAGGTGATGCGAGATACCATGGTAGAGGTATTTCCGGTAGGCCCTGTTCTCGGGGTCTTCATTCTTCACATCCGATTTCTTCAGCAAGCCGATCTTCTGGAATATGACCGTGGCCTCATCACCGATCTTCTCGGTATAATCAACGATGCTGATACCCGGTTTTAAAATACTGGCCGCATAGTGATGCAGGTGCAGACAGGCATTGTACACCGTTTTCTGCCGGCGGCTGAATTTTCCACTCACCGGAACCGTTCGGGTAAGGTCGGCATTGTAATAGCCATACTCAGCGCCGAAATCCATGAGCAGCAATTCGCCCTCCTTGCATTCCTGGTTATTCTCCACGTAATGAAGCGTGCGGGCACGATCGCCGCTGGCGATGATGGAACCATAACCCGGCCCGGTGGCCCGTTGCATCAGGAATGAATGGTATATCTCTGCTTCGATCTCGTATTCCATTACGCCCGGCCTGATGAATTTCAGCAGGCGGCGGAAAGTATTGTCGGTGATATCGATCGCTTTTTGAAGTACATCTACCTCCAGCGCTGTTTTGATGCCGCGGAGGTCTTTCAATATCCGTGCGCTGCGTTTGTACTGGTGCAGCGGGTACCGCTGTTTCATTATTTCGGCATACCGGTAATCACGTACGGGCACCCAATTGGCCTTGCGGTCGTTCTCGTTCGTATTAAGGTAGATGGTATCGGCCAGGTGGATCCAGGTCTGCAGCATCGCTTCCAGTGAATCGAGCCAGAGAATCGTTTTGATGCCGGAGATGGATGTTCCTTCATGGGCCCGGAGACGGTGGCCATCCCATTTTTCCTTCAGCTCGTTCGGACGAACCAATACCAGTACTTCCCGGTATTTCGGATCGGGATTGTCGGGGAATAAAACCAGCATGGTATCTTCCTGCTCGATGCCGGTTAACCAGAACAGATCGGAATTCTGTTTGAATTTGAACAACTGGTCGCCGTTGGTGGGCAATTCATCGTTGCTGTTGAAAATGGCGATCGAGTTTTTTTCCATCCGCTCCACAAAACGCTTACGGTTTTGAATAAAGATTTCGGGATTTAGGGGGAGATATTTCATACAAGCTGTTTGACCTGCAATATACTCTTTAATGCTGTTTCCGGAGGGGCATTTCGGAACTTGGTTCTGAACGGGTTGGAAACAAAATCGGGTGTTGTTTTAAAAAAAATCCTGACATTTCATGCAGGCAAAGGCCTCAAAAAATTAACGCCGTTCAAGGTTTGGAAGCGATTATTTAATCTTTTTTAAAAAAACCTGTCGATTTTGAATGATCGCAAATAATTAGCCTGAACCTGCATACCATTTTTAAATATCCGGGTACCGGTTTACCCCCCTTCATACAGACTTGATTTACCTTTGCGGCAACGATTGCGTAAACCTAAATCTCTACTTGCTATGTCTGTATCAACCATGCTTGCTGCACCAACCAGTGCACTCAAAACCCTTGGATTATCCACCTCAAAAAAGATTCACTACCAGCTCTCTCCCGCCGAACTCACCGAACAAACCGTTCAGCGTGGCGAAGGGGTATTGAACGACACCGGGGCCCTGCTGATCAATACCGGTAAATTCACCGGACGGAGCCCCAAAGACAAGTTTACCGTTAAAGACGCCCTCACCGAAAATACCGTTCACTGGAACGATTTCAATATTCCATTCGAAGAAAAGAACTTCTTCCAGCTCAAGGAAAAAATGCTCGCTTACCTGGCCGATAAAGAGATCTGGGTTCGCGATTGTTTTGCCTGCGCCGAAGAAGCCTACCGCCTGAAACTCCGCGTGATCAACGAAAATCCCTGGAGCAATCTTTTCTGCTTCAACATGTTCATCCGCCCGGAAGAACAGCAACTGGAAGATTTCACGCCGCACTGGCATATCATCCAGGCCCCGGGCTTCAAGGCCGATCCGGCTGTTGACGGAACCCGTGCAGAGAATTTCGCCGTAATCAGTTTCACCCATAAGACGATCCTCATCGGGGGAACGGGCTATACCGGAGAAATGAAGAAAGGCATTTTCACCATGCTCAATTTCGTGCTCCCTACCCGTGCCAATGTGCTCAGCATGCACTGCAGCGCCAATATGGGAACCGCCGGCGATACCGCCATCTTCTTCGGATTGAGCGGCACCGGTAAAACAACGCTCAGCGCCGACCCCAACCGCAAACTCATTGGCGACGATGAGCATGGCTGGACCAATGACAGCGTATTCAACTTCGAAGGCGGTTGCTACGCTAAATGCATCGACCTGAGCGAAGAGAAAGAACCGGAGATCTACCGGGCCATCCGCCCGGGAGCGCTGGTCGAGAACGTAACCTTTATCGACGGAACCAGCAAGATCGATTTCAGCAGCAAAAAGATCACCGAGAACACCCGCGTTAGTTATCCCTTGTCATACATCAGCAATGCGCTGGAACCATCGATCGGTAAAACACCGAAGAATATCTTCTTCCTTACCTGCGATGCCTACGGTGTACTGCCCCCGATCAGTAAGTTATCCGCCGGCCAGGCCATGTACCAGTTCATCAGCGGTTATACAGCCAAGGTAGCGGGTACCGAAGCCGGCGTTACCGAGCCCAAATCCACCTTCAGCGCCTGCTTTGGCGCCCCCTTCCTCCCCCTGCACCCGGCGCAGTATGCCGAAATGCTGGGCAAGAAGATTCATGAGAGCCACGCGAACGTGTGGATGGTAAATACCGGTTGGACCGGCGGACCCTACGGTGTTGGCAGCCGCATGAAACTGGCTTACACCCGCGCCATGATCACGGCCGCCCTCAATGGCGATCTGAATGATGTGGGCTTTGAAGATCACCCGGTTTTTGGAATGATCATGCCTACCAGTTGCCCGGGCGTACCATCGGAAATACTGAACCCGAGGAATACCTGGACAGATAAAGATGGCTACGATGCAATGGCGAAGAACCTCGCCGGGCAATTCATCAAGAATTTTGAAAAATACGCCAGCGGTGCCAACGCGGAAATATTGGCCGCCGCTCCGAAAGCTTAATGCCAAACAAGCCTAACTGCTCATTAAAATCCCCCGGTTTACCCGGGGGATTCGATTTTATAAACAGTTGGAGAGATCAGAAAGTCATTTCGGGTATTTCGCCCTCCACCACCAGCTTGCCGGCTGTTTTGGAAACGATCTCTTCCACCGATACGCCGGGAGCTCTTTCCAGCAATTTGAAACCGCGATCTGTTACATCCAGCACGGCAATTTCGGTAACGATCTTTTTGATGCAACGTTTACCCGTAAGCGGCAGTGTACATTCGGGCAAGAGTTTACTTTCGCCCTTGGGATTGGTGTGCATCATCGCCACGATGATGTTTTTGGCGCTGGCCACCAGGTCCATGGCCCCACCCATGCCTTTTACCATTTTGCCGGGTATCTTCCAGTTGGCAATGTCGCCCTGGTCGCTCACTTCCATGGCACCCAGTACCGTGAGGTCTACCTTGCCCGCCCGGATCATTCCAAAACTCATGGCGCTGTCGAAAAAAGCGGAGCCAGGCACCGTAGTGATTGTTTGTTTACCCGCATTGATCAGGTCGGGGTCTTCTTCACCTTCAAAAGGGAAAGGTCCCATACCCAGCAAGCCGTTCTCGCTCTGCAGTACCACATTCATCCCTTGCGGAATATAATTGGCCACCAGGGTGGGTATGCCAATGCCCAGGTTCACGTAATAACCGTCTTTTAATTCTTTCGCTATGCGTTGTGCGATCTGTTCTTTGGTTAAAGACATCGTTGGTTCGTTTAAGTCGTTTAAGATCTGCGAAGGTCGTTTGCTGATAATAAAGGTTGCCGGGTTTAGCTCCGTTTCCGCACGGTTCGTTGTTCGATCCGTTTCTCGTACCCGGTGCCCTGGAAGATGCGATGAACATAGATACCGGGTGTATGAACCTGGTTGGGGTCCAGTTCGCCAGCAGGCACCAGTTCCTCCACTTCGGCAATCGTGATCTTACCGGCCATGGCCATCAGCGGATTAAAATTGCGGGCGGTTTCTTTATAAATCAGATTACCATGTGTATCGCCCTTCCAGGCTTTCACGATGGCGAAATCGGCATCAAAAGCGTATTCAAGCAGGTATTCCTTATTATTGAAAATCCGTGTCTCTTTACCGGTCGCCACTTCGGTACCCACACCGGCCGGTGTAAAAACGGCCGGCATACCGTAACCGGCAGCCATACAGCGGGTAGCCAGCGTACCCTGTGGTATGAGTTCAACTTCCAGTTCGCCACTCAGCAATTGCCGTTCGAATTCAGCGTTCTCGCCCACGTACGATGAGATCATCTTTTTCACCTGCTTTCGCTGAAGCATCAGGCCGATGCCAAAATCATCCACACCCGCGTTATTGGAGATACAGGTCAGCTCCTTCACGCCGGCTTCCACCAGGGCGGTGATACAGTTTTCCGGGATGCCGCAAAGGCCAAAGCCCCCGAGCATAATCACGGAGCCGTTCCGTATTCCGGTAATGGCTTCCGCCGCGTTTTTGTATACTTTGTTCATATCAGGGTATTTTGTCGGGACTGATACCTGTGGTTCGTTTCCGGTCGGCCTGGCTGACCATGCTGTCGAGTATCGCCCGCATTTCTTTACTGTTGTTTTTGTAGTAGCTGTAACTCCGGTAGAATTCTTCCTTGCTGGTGTGATGGATGACGAATATCTGCTGTTGCAGTTTCAGGTTTTCTTCGGTAAGATTTTTTGAAGAATCCCTGGCTATGTACTGTGTGGTGAAAACATCCGCCCGGATGATATCCCACAGAACGGCCTGCATTTTCTCCGGCTTGAGAATGCCGGCAGTTTGTTTTTCCTTATTTCCGCAGGAAAATAAAAGGCTAACGGTGCAGAAGAAAGCGATCATCCGGATCATTTCATCTCATCTTTATACTTGCCCGCATTGGTCAGGTCGAGGCGTTGCAGCATTTCTGAAGCCCTTGCCTTATCCTGTTGGGGCGCCTTTGAAAATATCTTGATCAATTCGCTGGCCTTACCCTGGAAGAAGAACTGGGTGATCATTTTATTGGGGTTATCGGTCACGAAATTGTTCAGCAGGTTGAGTACGTTCAGCAATTCAGCACGGGCTCCGTTTTCATCCTCGTACATTTTATCCATGCAAAGACGGTAGTAGTTATAATAAACATCGTGCATCACCGCGTAACGGCTGTTAAGCATATTCTCGACAAGCCAGTACCTGTTGCGCTGGCCGTCGAACGCCTTCCAGCCGGATATGCCGCGGCCATCCGGGGCATTGTTCACGATATTCTGCGCTTTCTGGAAATAGGTATCGCCCCCGCGGAGAGAGAACGAATCATAATCAAACCCCAGGATCATGTAGGCGTAATAGGCCAATACGGCTGTGAGGTTGGCGGTTAAGGGATCAGAACCCGAAACCCTGTTCTCGTTGAACTCGATCACCTGGAACTCGACGTATTTGAAAATAATGTTGTCGTCCTTGAAGTTGACAATAGGCGATACATAGGAAGTGTTGAATACCGGCCGGGCAGCTTGTACGGTAAGCGACGCGTTGTATACATTCAGGTCATTCGTCGGTTGCAGGTTCAGTAAAAAATTGCACTCGATGCGTTCATTGGGAGCGAAATTATCCTGCGTCCATTTCCGGTTATTGATAAAATTGTTTAAGGCGGTTTGCAGGGTCCGGAAAACATTCTGGTTAATATTATTGCTCACCTGGTTGCTTACAACCGTTATGTTCGCCTTGAGTTCCTGGGCGCTAACATCGGCCGAAACCAGCAGCAGGATCAGTACTAGCTTAATAAATGTTCGCATGCAATTGCTGAATAATGGTATTAACGATATCGATGGCAACTTCCCGCTTGGATTTGGTTTCGAACGGGAATGCGTTACCCTGCCTGTCAAAAATAGTGATTTTGTTGGTGTCGTGCCCGAAGCCAGCGCCTGCGTCATTCAGCGAGTTAAGGACGATCATATCGGCATTTTTGGTTTGCAGTTTCTGCAAGGCATATTCCTTTTCGTTGTTGGTTTCCAGCGCAAATCCAACCAGGAACTGGCCGTTCCTTTTTGTTTGCCCCAGGTGCTTGAGTATATCCTTCGTTTTAGTGAGCGTTACGGTGAACGCTCCGTCTGTTTTCTTGATCTTTTGTGAGGCCATTTGAACCGGCGTATAATCCGCTACAGCCGCACTCATCACGGCGATATCCGTTTCCGGAAAAACAGCCATGCAGGCATCGAACATTTCGCTGGCCGAACCAACCCGTACCAGCCTGATCCCTTCGCTGAACGAAATGGATACGGGGCCGGCCACGACAGTAACCTCGGCTCCCCGGTTTTTCATTTCCGCAGCGATCGCTGCTCCCATTTTTCCGGATGAATGATTCCCGATGAAACGTACCGGGTCGAGTGGTTCATAGGTAGGGCCCGCCGTGATCAGTACTTTTTTACCTGCCAGTTCATTTTTTCGCAAAAAAAAATCGGTGAGCCAGCTAACAATGGATTCGGGCTCTGCCATCCGGCCCTCTCCCACGAGTCCGCTTGCCAGTTCTCCGTTTTCAACGGGTATAACGGCATTGCCGTATGAACGGATCTTTTGAAGGTTATCAGCTGTGGAAGGATGGTGCCACATATCTTCATCCATGGCCGGCGCTACAACAACCGGGCAGGTTGCCGACAGGTATACGGCCATCAGCAGGTTGTCGCATATACCGTTCGCCATTTTTGCGAGGCTATTACAGCTCAGGGGGGCTATAAGCATGATATCGGCCCAGCGGCCCAGCATCACGTGGTTGGCCCACGAGTCGTTTTCTGTGAGGCCGGTCAGTACGTGATTCCGGGAAAGGGTGGAAAGTGATAGAGGTGTTACAAAATCTTTTGCGGCAGGTGTCATTACGATCTTCACGTCGGCCCCTGCCTTAACGAGCAGCCGCGTAAGTATGGTCATTTTATAAGCGGCTATGCTGCCGGTGACCCCTAGTAATATCTTTTTGCCTTGCAACATGAAAAAACCCGTATTACAACAACGTATACGGGTTAAAATTATGATTTATTGACTAAACGGGGAGCTAAAATCAGCTGAACAGGTCTTCGTCATTTTTCCGGAAGTATACTTTATCCTCCAGGAATTCGGTGGTAGCCAGTAACGCCGGGTTGGGCATGCGCTCATACGCCTTGGATATCTCGATCTGCTCTTTGTTCTCATGGATCTCTTCGAGGCTATCGGTATGGCTGGCAAATTCTTCCAGTTTATTGTGCAGCTCCTCTTTCAGGGTGATATTGATCTGGTTGGCCCTTTTCGCGATGATGGCGATGGATTCATACACATTACCTGTCTTATCCTTCAGTTCGGATAATTTTTTGGGCTCTACCACACTGCTGGTGTTAGCGCTTAGCTGACGTCTGAGTTTGCTCATTTTTTATGTCTTTAATATGATTTTTACTTAGGTTACTATAGCTTTCCGCTTCTTTAAGCAACTTGCTTTCCGGGTACCGGTCAACAAAATCCTCGTACTCATCAACCACTTTCTCGTAGCGCTCCAATTGTTTATCCGCGATGCTGAGCTTGGCGAATTTATAATACGACTTTACGGTTCTCAACTTGTACTCTTCGCCTTTCTTCGATTCGGGGTAATTATTCAGCAGGGTGGCAAAGGCAATAGCGGCCGCACGATACTGGCCCATTGCGTAGTACAACTCCGCCGCCCTGTACTCTTTTTGTTCCAGTTTTTCCCTGCACTTATCAATGATATCCGACGCTTCCTTATTTCGCGGCGATCCGGGATGCGTGTTGATGAAAGTCTGCATCATTCCCATGGCGCGGGTGGTATTTACCTGTTCCAGTTCCAGTTTGGGCGACTGCTTGTAAAAACAGTACGAACGCATATAATCCACTTCCTCTGCCTTGCTGCTGTTGGGAAACACTTCCAGGAACCCTTTGAACAAACTCTCCGCATCGGCGTATTGCTTCATGTAATAGAAACAATATGCGTCTTTGTAATATAATTCCTCAAACTTGGTTGTACCCTTAAAAACGGTGAACAGTTCTTCATAAAGCTGCTGGGCGATC
>Ga0268298_10005831_pt1 | contig 11406 bp, 9 predicted proteins | sample WWTPWeurt_MetaG_FD_194462 | JGI IMG/M metagenome (GOLD analysis project Ga0268298, IMG submission 194462) | Activated sludge microbial communities from WWTP in Nijmegen, Gelderland, Netherland - WWTP Weurt | ecosystem: Engineered > WWTP > Aerobic digester > Activated sludge | place: Netherlands... | reverse complement strand
AATTAATGTTGTGAAAGAAGATCCTAAAAATCCGAATGTAATTTATGTTGGAACAGATAACGGATTATATGTTTCTATTAATGGTGGTAAAAATTTTATGACGTTTTCAGGAAATTTACCTCGTGTAGCAGTACATGATATTGCTATTCAGGAACGCGATAATGAAATGGTAATTGCCACACATGGCAGAAGTTTATACAAAGTAAAATTAGATGAAGTTCAGGCATTGGATTTTATCAGCAATAAAGAAATTCATGTATTTAAACCTGAACAATTTATGTATGATGAAAATGCCGGCAAACAATTTAATGTATTCGATAAACCTTATGAGCCGGTTTTTCAGTTTCCGTATTATGTAAAAAATGCAGGTACCACAACAATTACGATTGCAACAATAGACGGAACTGTTATTAATGAGTTTACGGATAATAGTGAAGCCGGATTAAATTATTTATCATATGCCTTAACCTTTGATCCGAAATATAAAGCAGCGTATGAAGAATATTTAAACGGCTTACCGGTAGATGGTTATCGTGAAGTTGCGAATATTAAAGCTGCCGACAATAAAATGTATTATCTCTTACCCGGAAAATACATCATTAAATTTACAGCAGAAAGTTTAACCACAGTGCAGGAAAACTTTGAAATAATAAAGTAAAAAATCACATTATACTATTCAGACGCTACATTTCGTTTTAGGGATGTAGCGTTTTTTTTATGGAATAACCCCAGGCGCTGCATCTATATCCTAAATTACTCCTTATGCAAAAGTTACTACCAACGTATTTTTTTGCAGCGCTTACGCTTTGTATGGCCGCCTGCAGCAACAATGAACCCGATGAATCACCATCCGTTACCGCTGCTATCCCAATAAGCACAACGGTTTCATCTGCAACAGATACAACCAAATTACAAAGAAATTCTACATTGGAAATCATTCCTGTAGAACAATTTGATGATGAGGAATATGTAAGTATAATGCCAGTTCCCGAGTGCCCACCCCCTTGTAACCCACCAGCAGATATTCAACCACCATTAACATTGCGGGAAATACTAAACGAAAATGCACCGAAACCACAAAAGTATTCGGTGAACAGTAATTCAACGAAAAAAATAAAATGCCTGCAGGGAACTGAAATTAATATTCCTGAAAATGCTTTTACCACAAATGGGACTGATGTATATAATGGTGAATTAACTTTTGCAGTTACGGAGTATTATTCAATGGCAGATATCCTAATGGCGAAATTACATACCCTTGCCGATTCAGGTATTTTGGAATCAGGTGGTATGGTATATTTGGAGGCATACGCAGGTGATAAAGAACTGGAATTAATGCCGGGTAAAACTGTCGGAATAAAATTTGTTGAGGCTAAAGAAGGAATGGGCATTTTTTATTTGAAAGAAACAGATAGTAATTCGGTGTGGTATGCAGATAATAATACTACCATTTCCGATGTACAAGTGGATGAACAAACTTCAATGTTTGAGGGCGGAAATATTGCGTATTATAATTATCTAAATTCGAAAATGCAATATCCTGATTTAACCAAAAACCCGACGTTGACTGGTACGGTTATTATATCTTGTTTGATTGATACAAATGGAAAAGTTACCAATGCCGCAATTCAGAAAAGTCTGCATCCTGCATATGATTCAATTGCTTTGAAAGCAGTTGCTGAAATGCCAAATTGGAATCCTGCGATTAGGAATAGTAAAGCATCACCTTCTGAAGTTGTATTACCTATTGCTTTTGATGCCACGGATATGGCATTGGTTGGGGATACAAAAAGCGATAAAAAATTTAAAAGAAAAAACAAGGTGGATATCACCGATGAAATGTATCAGGGTGTTTATACACCCGGTGATTCAATTGTTCAAATCAGAAATACAATTGTAGAATTAACAACCACTGCCACCGGTTTACAGGTATATGAAAATAAGGTTATGACAACTGCGGGACTGGGCTATGTAAATTGCGACAGATATATCAATAACGGCGTTCCAAATACAAATGTTTTGGTTAATTTACCTAAAGGTGGTGAAACTCAATTATCACTAATTGTTAATGATGCCCGGATTGTTATTCCGGGGTTAGTTCTACAACAGGGTAGCGGAAAGATATACGGCGTTGATAAAAACCTGGAATGCACCCTTTTTGTAATTCGCATGGATGCAGGACAGTTATCGTATTGCCTCCAGCCGGTAATTACGGGTTCTTTAAAACCGATTGAAGTGGTGTTAACCGACATTGCACCGGGGCAATTTGACGAATTGGTGGAAAAAATTAACGCCGGGCAAAACCTCACAGTACGTTAGTTATCAAGGCTTTGGAGGCTGGATTTTGGCCTCCGGCATGGCTATCAGGGGTTATAAACACCGAATATTCAGTAAAATCGGCGATTTTTTTGGGTTTTTCAGTAAAACATCCGATATTTGCACTCTCATTTTAAAGAACATGGCAAGAGTTTGTGATTTAACCGGCAAAAAAACGATTAGCGGAAACAACGTTTCTCACTCTAATCGTAAGACACGCCGCAAGTTTTACCCGAATTTGCAGGTAAAACGTTTTTATATTCCTGAGGAAGACCGTTGGGTAACTTTGAAGGTAGCCACTACTACCATGAAGACTATCAACAAAAAAGGTATCAGTGCATACCTTAAAGAATTGCGTCAAGCAGGTAAAACCATTAAAATTTAAATAGCTGAACAATGGCAAAGAAGAGTAAAGGCAACCGGATCCAGGTAATTCTGGAGTGCACCGAACAAAAAAATACGGATGTTCCGGGCATTAGCCGCTATATCACGACCAAAAGCCGTCGTAATACACCGGATAGAATCGAAATGAAAAAATACAACCCGAACTTGAAAAAAGTAACGGTTCACAAAGAAATTAAATAACCCTTAAGCAATAAACAATGGGAAAAATATCAAAAAACGCCCGTGTATCGGGTGGTAATAAAGCAAAAGTTGCCGGTGGTGGAAAAGAAATGGTAAAAGTAATTGTTACCGAAAAATCACCTAAAACCGGTGCTTATATCTTCAAAGAACGTATTGTACACAAAGACAAAGTGCAAGACGTACTTAAAGGTAACGCCTAATTGAACCAAAAAATCTTTGAAAAGCTTCTATCAACGTAGAGGCTTTTTTTGTGTCTGATACCAAAGGCAAAATAACCGCTGTGTCAACGCAAACCTTTAACTTTGAACACTTTTTAACGCAAGCAACCCAATATGGGATTATTCGACATCTTTAAGAAAGAACAAAAAGAAGACCTGAATAAAGGTCTGGAAAAAACGAAACAAAGTATTTTCTCCCGCATAACGAAAGCAATTGCAGGAAAAAGCCGAGTGGATGATGATTTTCTCGATGAATTGGAAAATATCCTCATTTCATCGGATGTTGGCGTGGATACAACGGTGAAAATAATCGACCGCCTGAATAAACGTGTTTCCAGAGATAAATACTTTGGTTCCGATGAATTAAATACAATTCTGAAAGAAGAAATTGTAGCATTATTATCTGAAAACAATACCCCCGATTACACCGAATTTTCAGTGCCGAATAACACCAAACCTTATATCGTATTAATAGTAGGCGTGAATGGCGTTGGTAAAACAACAACCATCGGTAAACTTGCTTATCAGTTTAAACAGGCTGGCAAAAAAGTATTATTGGGTGCAGCAGATACGTTTCGTGCCGCCGCGGTCGACCAGCTTACTATTTGGTCGGAAAGGGTAGATGTGCCTATCATTAAACAGCAAATGGGTGCTGACCCTGCAGCAGTTGCTTTTGATACTGTTAATGCGGCCAAATCGTATGATGCTGATGTTGTGTTAATTGACACTGCCGGTAGATTACATAATAAAGTAAATCTGATGAACGAATTATCTAAAATTAAACGGGTAATTCAAAAAGTATATCCTGATGCACCGCATGATGTTTTGTTGGTTTTAGATGCGTCAACAGGCCAAAATGCATTTGAACAGGCCAAACAATTTACTGCGGCAACCGATGTTACTTCAATTGCACTTACCAAATTAGATGGCACCGCCAAAGGTGGTGTTGTGTTGGGAATTGCAGATCAGTTTAAAATTCCGGTTAAATATATAGGTGTTGGTGAAAAAATGCACCAGCTCCAGGTATTTAATAAATCGGAATTTGTTAATGCACTGTTTAATTAATTTAGCGCTACTATTTCTAAAAATTGAAAGCAAGAACCTTAAAAAAAGATAAAGTAAATATTGTAACACTGGGTTGCAGTAAAAATACCGTAGACAGCGAGGTATTACTTTCTCAATTGCGTGCAAATGATGTTGAAGCTCATCATCAGCGTGAAAAGGATGATTGTAATATTATTATTGTAAATACCTGCGGATTTATTGATAATGCAAAAGAAGAATCTATAAATACCATTTTAAATTATGCTGATGCAAAGGCAAATGGTGAAATAGAAAAATTATATGTTACCGGCTGTTTGAGTCATCGATATATGGATGAACTGCAACTCGAAATTCCGGAAGTGGATGCCTGGTTTGGGACTTTGGATTTACCTAAAATGCTGCAAAAATTTAATGCTGATTATAAACATGAATTAATTGGCGAACGCAGCATCAGCACGCCTTCACATTATGCTTACCTGAAAATATCGGAAGGCTGCAACCGCACCTGTTCTTTTTGTGCGATTCCGTTAATGCGTGGTAATCATATTTCAAAATCGATGGAAGATATTATTAAAGAAGCAAAATTTCTCGCTTCCATTGGTGTTAAAGAAATCATGCTGATTGCACAGGAATTAACATATTATGGTTTAGATATTTATAAAAAACGTGCCTTAGCAGATTTATTATATGCTTTAGATGAAGTAGAAGGAATAGAATGGATACGTTTACATTATGCTTATCCTTCAAAATTCCCTATGGAAATAATTGAGGCGATAAAAAATTGTAAACATGTTTGTAAATATCTGGATATGCCATTGCAACATGCCAGCAATAATATGCTGAAGGCAATGAACAGGCAAATTACCAGAGAAGAAACAACAGCGTTAATTCAAGATATTCGAAAATCAATTCCCGAAATTGGTTTACGCACTACAATGTTAGTTGGGTTCCCGGGAGAAACAGAGGAAGATATTGAAGAGTTAATAGCCTTCGTGGAAGAAATGCGCTTTGAACGCTTAGGTGTGTTTACTTATTCGCATGAAGAAGGCACCAGTGGATATTTATTGGAAGATACCTTAAGTGCAGAAGAAAAGGCTCAACGTGCAAGTCGCGTAATGGAAGTGCAGCAACAAATTTCCTTCGACAAAAATCAGGAGAAAATAGGCAAGATTTTTAAAGTGCTGATTGATGCAAAGGAAGGTGGTAATTTTATCGGTAGAACCGAATTTGACTCACCTGAAGTGGATAATGAAGTGCTGATTGATGCTTCAAAACATTATCTTCGTATTGGCGACTTTGCCAATGTAAAAATTACCCGCGCCGAAGATTTCGACCTTTTTGGTGAACCGGTGTAATAATAATTGCGTTCACAATCAACATGCAAAAGAAATCCATCTCGTTTTCGCAAACCGGACAGTTCAGTAAAATAATTACTGATTATCTCAACAATGAAAATGTATTAACCCCTTTTTATACCTGGAAGCAGGATATCAGCGAATTTGATGCTATTATTCCAGGTAAAGCTGCTGAAAATATTGATAGAAAATTATTAACTGCAGAATTACATCAACAGTATCAAGGTTTAACAGACAACGATTTAGTGAATGCCAATATTCTGGCACTGCAAGATGAAAATACATTTTGTGTTGTTACTGCTCATCAGTTAAATATTTTTGGCGGACCATTATATATTGTATATAAAACGCTTTCGGTAATTAAATTGTGTTCTACTTTATCAGAAAAATATCCTGATAAAAAATTTGTTCCCATGTTTTGGTTGGGCAGTGAGGATCATGATTTCGAAGAAATAAATCATGTTAAAGTTTTTGGAAAAAATTATACCTGGAACGATGGTCTGAAAGGCGCTACAGGGCAATTTAATACAGCAGGCATATCAACTGTTACTAATGAATTATTTGCTGCTTTTGGCAACGGACCTTTTGTTGATGAACTGAAAAAAATATTCACAGAAGCTTATCTCAACAATAAAACGCTTGCAGATGCTACGCGTATAATTTTGCATAGTCTTTTCGCACGGTTTGGATTAGTGGTTATAGATGGCGCTGCTCCAGCATTTAAAGCTGCTTGTTCGGAAATTATTTTGGAAGAATTAATCCACCAAACTGCTGAAAAAATTGTAAATGAAACCTTACAAAATTTACCTTATCCGACACAGGCGAAACCAAGAAATATCAATTTATTTTATTTAAGTGATAATGTCAGAGAGCGTATTGTTTACAATGCCTCAAATCAGGTTTATGAAGTGGTAAATAGTGATATTGTTTTTACGGAAGCGGCATTGCGTGAAGAAGTGAAACTGCATCCTGAACGATTTAGTCCGAACGTAATTTTACGCCCCTTATTTCAACAAAAAATATTACCTGCTATCGCATTTATTGGCGGCGCAGGAGAAATTGCCTACTGGCTGCAGTTAAAAAATCTTTTCGCACATTTTAATATCCAATTTCCGATGTTATTGCAACGCGATTCATTTGTTTTGGTTGATGCTGCAACAAATAAAAAGTTGCAAAAATTGCAACTCGACCCAATCGATTTTTTTGCAGATGAACAAGCCTTAATTGCAGGTTATGTAAAAAATAACTCGGGACAAGAATTATCCATTGAAGCCGAAAAAAAGGAAATGGATGCAATTTTTGAGGGCCTTTTGAAAAAAGCTGTAAGTATAGATTCCACGCTCGATAAGGCTGTTTTGGCTGAAAAGCAAGCTGTTTTAAATGCCATTGCTAAGCTCGAATCCAAATTATTAAAGGCGGAAAAGGCTAAAATGGAAGTCCAAATTGGCCAGATAACAGCAATTCGAGCCAAATTATTACCTGAGGGTGGTATGCAGGAGCGTTCGGAAAACTTCATCTCCTGGTATCTCAAAATGGGGCCGGCTTTTATCGATACCCTGCTTTCTTTCACGGAACAACCGGCGCAAACAGTTACACTACTGGTTTTCGAGGAATAATTTACTAATTTTTGTGTTGTCACAAATTTCATTATTTTTAAACTGTTTTTCAGCTTGAATGATTGAAATTTGAATTACATATGGCACTGCCAATACAAACAGTTAACCACCAGCACAAGTATCAGGGCCTTGAGTTCATAAAAATGCCTGTGGTATTGGTTGATAGCCATTTTAACATCCTCCATTTTAACAAAGCTTTTACCGATTTATTAAGGGACGCTAATACAGTTTTCCCACCCCAACACCTAAAAGAGCTTTTTGAAGGACTGCCGGAAACTGCCAATTACATTGATAATAAACCTGAATCCGAAAAACCTGCGCTAATTGAGGAAGTACGCCATCTTCCTACAGGTAAAATATTTGATTTGCATCTGTCACAAATTGATAAAAATTTGGACCACCTTGATGGCTTCACTGTTACATGTATCGATGTTACAGACAAAATTATTCGTAACCGCACTAACCGTGAATTAAGTGAACAGCATATTCAAATGCTTAATCAAACTAACACCGGTGTTATAATTCATAAAAATGGTTTGATTGTATATGCAAATAATCGGGCCGGGCAATTAATTGGCCTGCATACTGATGATACATTGGTTGGCAAAACAATTTGGCCATTTGTAACGGAAGGTTTTAAAAGTAAAGTTGCCGAACGTATAAAAGGGATAATTGAACAAAATAATCCGGCACCTCCAATTGAAGAGCATCTGATTAAACTGGATGGTTCTATTATTGAAGTTGAGGTATTCGCTTTCCCGGTTTCATTTGAAGGTGAATTTGGTATTAAAACAATTATCACTGATATCAGCGACAGGAAACACGCTGAAAAACAATTAATTAACAGCAGGCAACAATATTATAATCTGGTTGAAAATTTAACGGATATTGTATTTCAAACAGACACTGAAGCGAAATTTATTTACTTAAATGGCTCATGGGAAAAAACAACCGGGTATGCCATAAGCGAAACACTAGGTAAATTTTCGTTTGATTATTTACATCATCCGCATGACACCGATGGATTTTACTTAAAAGTGCGGAAATTATTAACTTACGGTGCTCAGGATGTTCAATATGATTTAATGTTACGATCGATAAATGGGAATTCGCGTTTTGTTGAAGTCAGTTTGAAACCCATTTTAAATGAACACAAAGAAATTGTAGGGATTAATGGAATTATTCGTGATATACACGATAAAAAAATAACTGACATTGAAGTTAGCCGTATCCAAAAAACACTGAAAAAACATCAGTCCGTTTTGGTATCGTTAACGCAAGAGGAATCGATTATTAAAGGAAATTTTGAAGAGGCACTAAAAACAATTGTGCAGGTTACGGCCAATACATTAGATATTACCTGTGTGAATGTATGGGCATTTAATGAATATCATACTGAGTTGCATTGTTTGATGAATTACGATAATACTTCCAAACAATTTATTGATGGGGTGCCGCTTACAGTAGATAAATTTCCAGTTTATTTTAAAACATTATTGCGCGATCGCATAATTGTTGCAGACGATGCCGTTAATGATCCTCGTACCAGTGAATTCAACGAGATTTATAATGTACCCCAAAACATTTATTCGATGATGGATATTGCCATCAGTAAAGGAGAAACAATTTGGGGCGTTATTTGTGTGGAAAATCGTACACATTTTCATAAATGGACTTTAGAGGACCAGTCGTTTGCGCGTTCCATCGGCGATTTTATTGCACTTGCGCATAAAAGCAGCATGCTCAATTTTACACAAAATGAATTAATTAAACGCGAAAATTTATACCGTTCGCTTATTGAACAGGCAACAGATGCGGTTATTATTATTGATGCAGAAGATCGATTTGTAGAGGTGAATGATGCTATGTGTAAATTATCAGGTTATTCACGACAGGAATTATTAAATATGACAGCCGCTGATTTGGTTCCAAAAAGATTTATTGGTAAAAAGCCGGGTGTTAGAATAAATCCGAAATATAAAGATAACTACTTCGGTGAAAGGATATTCATAAATAAACATGGCGAAGAACGTATTGCAGAAATTAGTGCCCGTATTTTTCCGGATGGCAGAGTGCAGGGAATCGGACGCGATATTACTGAAAGAAAAAAACAAGAGCAGGCATTACGCGATAGTGAAGCTAGATTAGAACTTGCATTAAAAGGAGCCGATTTAGGTATCTGGGATTTTTATATCCAGGAAAACAAAATGGTGCATAATAAACGCTGGGCCGAAATGCTTGGATATTATTTTGAAAATACAATTGTCAATCAACAATTCTGGGAAAAATTTATTCACCCCGATGACAAGGATGCAGCATTAAATAGTTTCCAAAGCCATTTACGTGGTGAAACACCTTTTTATGAATCTACAGTGCGTATGTTAGCCAGCAACGGCGACTGGCGGTGGATTATGGATAAAGGTAAAATCATGGAATGGGATAAGCAGGGTAATCCTATACGTGCTTCAGGTATTCACCAGGATATTACAACCATTAAAGATTATCAGCAGCAATTAATACATCAGCGTAAATTTTTGCAGGAAATAATAAATGCAACTCCAAATTTGATTTATGTTAGAAATGTAAATAATGAGTTTGTAACAGTGAATAACACATTTACTGATTTTCTTGAGGTAGATAATCTTACCATAATAAATTACAACAGCGAAAATCCAAAACATTACTCTGAAGCATTAGCCAAACTTACCGAACGTGACAGTGAAGTGTTTTTTGCCAGAAAAATGGTCGTGATTGATGAACATATGATTAATCATCCAAAAAATGGCATTCCTGTTTGGTTTCAAACAATCAAATTACCATTGTTAAATGAAGCCGGTGAGTTTTCGGAAGTGTTGTCGGTTTCAATGGATATTACTGAAATCAAAATTAAGGAGCAGCAATTAAGCCACCTGAACGATCAGCTTGAAAACAAAGTGCGCGACAGAACTGCTATGCTGGAAGCTGCCAACAAAGAATTGGAAACATTTAATTATTCTGTATCACACGATTTACGCACACCACTCAGGTCTATTGATATTTTCGCCTATTTCCTGGATAAAAATTACAATACTGTTTTAGATAAAGATGGCCTTGAAAATATCCGCCAAATCAGAAGAAGTATTATAAAAATGAGTTCGCTTATTGACAACCTTTTGATTTTTTCCAAAATCGGGCGTAGTGAATTAAAAAATGTAGAAATCAATACACATGAACTTGTGGAGGAAATAATAAACGGCATTAAAGAAGGGGAGTCGATTACAAATTTTAAAATACATTTTGATGATTTACCTAATTTATACGGTGATTATGAAATGATAAAAAGAGCAATCGTAAATTTATTAGGGAATGCCGTTAAATACAGCCGATTCCGAAAAAAACCTTCTGTTCAACTGTATGGCTTTACAAAAGATAATCTAACCACCATTTCAATTAAAGATAATGGCGTAGGTTTTAGCATGGATTTAAAAGATAAGTTATTCACGGCCTTTAAACGTTTACATAGCGAAGAACATTTTGAAGGAACCGGAGTAGGTTTAGCTATCGTTGAACGTATTATAAAACGTCACGGTGGAAGTATTACTGCAGAAAGTAAAGAAGATGTTGGCAGTACCTTCACCTTTACATTACCGGTAAAGCCGGTTTCTCAGTTTTAATTCCGATTTTCATTCAATTCAATCAATAATTTTTTTAATTTTGCACCACATAAACTGGAATGGTGGAACTGGTAGACACGCACGTTTCAGGGGCGTGTGCCGAAAGGTATGCGGGTTCGAGTCCCGCTTCCGGTACTGAAGAGGTTGAATTATTAATTTAATTCAACCTTTTTTTTATGTACATAATTTATGCGGGCCTGCCTGCCGAAAAGAAATTACAAATGTGCTAAATTTTTTAAATGAAAATTAAACCAGCAATGTCTTAGGGAAACTGAATTAAGGCAGGTTCGAGTCCCGCTTCCGGTACTGAAGAGGTTGAATTATTAATTTAATTCAACCTTTTTTTTATGTACATAATTTATGCGGGCCTGTCCCGCTTCCGGTACTGATAGTCTGTCGTAAAGCCAGGCTATTTTTTTTTTACAAGAAGTAACAATAGTGCAAAAAAAAGCTGCAATTGGAATTGCAGCTTTAATATGTTCATCTTCGTTCTGAGTTAAAAAGCATAAGATATAGACAACGATGGTAATATCGGCAACTGATTAATACGCTCATATCTTACTCTATCGAAATAAAATATATTTTCGCGATTGTAAACATTGGTAACACCCGCATTAAT
>Ga0268298_10005830_pt1 | contig 11407 bp, 14 predicted proteins | sample WWTPWeurt_MetaG_FD_194462 | JGI IMG/M metagenome (GOLD analysis project Ga0268298, IMG submission 194462) | Activated sludge microbial communities from WWTP in Nijmegen, Gelderland, Netherland - WWTP Weurt | ecosystem: Engineered > WWTP > Aerobic digester > Activated sludge | place... | reverse complement strand
CTTCGCCAACTTCATCTCCAAAGATCGCCTGTTCGAGCAGATCCTCAATCCGGCGGCGCTGGAGCTCGTGTTGCCCGGGGCGCTCGGGGGAGTGCGAGAGACCCTGTCGGCGCCGTGGACGTCTCTTTCGCCCTTCCTCGATGCCTTCATGCGCAATCGCCTGGAGCTCGTGCGCGCGCACCCTGCCAAGCTCAAGCTCATCGCGCAGGCCCTCGTGCTGCACCCCGAGCTCACGGGCCGCGTGCTGGACATCTTTCGTGGCGCCATCGAGCCGCGGCTCGCCGAGGTGATGAAGCGATTGGAGGAGGCGGACGAGCTGCGAAAGCTCCCGCGGAGCTCGGTGACCCGTATTCTGGTGTCCGTGACAGCGGGCTACATGCTCGCGCGCTTCGTGTTGTTGCCGGACGCCAAGTGGGACGACGAAGCGGAGCTCGCCACGATGATTGACATCCTCGTCAACGGCCTCCGCCCCCGCCCGCCCGAGTAGGCCGCCGAGAAGGCGGCCGTCGCGCGCCTGACGGCCGACTGGCCCCGAGACGTTGGGGATGTTGAATTCGCCGTCGTCGCGCTATGCTCGGCGCATGCTTCTCGTCGAGCAGCGCCGCTACGTCGTCGATCCGGCGGATCCCCGCGCCCCCGCCGACGCCATCTGGGCCGACATGTCCGAAGAGGAGCGCCGTCGCGTCGTCGCATCGCTGCCAGCGCAGGTGCCGTGGGACCTCTTGCCCCCCGAGGGCGACGAGCACCGCGAGGCCCGCGAAAAGGCCACCGATGCGCTCGGACGCTTCTTTCGCACGACGGGACGCAGGATCTACCTGTCGTCGGACATGGGCGTGTTCTACCCGGGCGAGGCTCGCTTCGCGCCGGACATTTTCGCTGTCCTCGACGCCGAGACGCACCCGCGCACGCGATGGGTCGTGCAGGCCGAAGGACGCGGCCTCGACTTCGTGCTGGAGGTCCACGTGGCCGGCAACCTGGCAAAGGATCTGACTGGCAACGTCGAGAGGTATGCGCGGCTGGGCATTGGGGAGTACTTCGTCTTCGACAAGACGCACGGACGCATCCACGGCTATCGGCTGCCGGCCGCGCTGCGCGGCAAGGTGGGCTCGGGGCGAGCCTACACGCACCTCGTCCCGCAGATGGGACACTGGTCGTCGGAGGTGCTGGGCATCAGCCTGACGCTGGAGAACGGGCATCTCCGGTTCATGGTGGGAAACGCGCCGCTCGAGCACGCGGACGAGGTCATCCGCCGGCTGGGCAGCATGCTCGACGACGTGATCGCCACCAAGGCGAACGAAGAGCGCGAGCGCCTTGAGGCCGTGGCGAAGCTGGAAGCGGAGCTCGCCGAAGAGAAGCGCGCACGAGAAGAGGAGAAGCGCGCACGAGAAGAAGCGGAGCGGCGGGTGCAGGAGCTGGAAGCGGAGCTCGCCCGACAACGGGGAAAGTAGAGCGCCGGGGGGACGCGGCGCCCCGAGGCGGGGAGTCCTCCGGCGGTTTCGGGCGGCGCGAGGGCAACGGCGTCAGGGGGCGAACACGATGCGACTGCCTTGCACGACGGGGCCGGGCCCCACGCTGCCATCCCCCTTCACCGCCCACACACTCCCCTCGTAGGCGAACATCACGTATCCACAGCTCGGCGTCCACGTCACCTCCGAGAAATCAGGCACGTAGTCGTGAAAGCCTCGCTTGCGACCGTCGATGTGGGCCACGACAAGGGGCGCGGCCGGCGGGTCGAGCACGCGCACGACAGGCTCCCAGCGATCGGCCTCCACCCCTTTCTTGCAGGCGACAGGACGGCGGAGCGGCGAGGGCGGCCCGAGCGCGGCGGGAGGCGCAGAGAGCCCCGACTCGCGCTTCTCCGCGGCCCCGCCCTGCGGATCCGGCAGCGTCACCCACTGGGACGGCGTTCCGAAGTTCATCTCGACCCAGAGGGCCTTTGCGTCGGCGGACCAGGTGATCTTGGAGGGCCAGTGATCCGTCGTGGGACCGAGCGTCGTCGTCGCGAGACTGGCCACATCCACGACATAGAGAGTGTCGTCGTCCTTGGCCCCTTTGACGGAGAAATCCGAGTGGCGCGCGATCGCCAGGCGCTTGCCGTCCGGGGAGAGGGTCGCACCGGAAGCGCGCCGGGCGGCGGCCTTCACCTCGCGCACAGCGCCTGTCGCCATGTCCCCGACGAACACGTTCGTGTCATCGTCGCCGAGGACCCATGTCGCGAAGTCCGCCGAGATGTCGAGCACGTGCCACTGCATCGACGTGCCCACCGAGGACATCGTGCCTGGCCGCGCGAAGACCACCTTGCGGGCGCTCCCATCGAACGCCACTCGCTCGATCCCTGCCTGGGTCATCACGAACATCGCCCCTGCTTCCTTCACGAACGTCGCGTCCGGCCTCGCTGCCGCGAGCGTCCCGGGCGACCCCCCGCACGCCCCGCAGCCGAAGAGGCTCAGGACCAGCATCAGCAGCAGCGCGAACGACGCGCGGAACGACTTCATCGCCCCATCCTACGCGACTTCAGGGCCCCAGCTTACGCCTGTTTGCGGAACAAGGATGGACAGCGGGCCCGGGGGCCGGGCAGCGCGGCGGGTCCGGCGCCGATCACTGAGCGGAGACAGTGACGTTGTTGCCCTGCACGTAATAATAGAGCTCGGCCTTCGCGAGGCACTTCTCCTTGCCTCCGAGCGCCTTCGCCAGATCCGGCCACGCCTCGCACGTCGATGTCGCCAGCGTCTTCGTCGCGCCGATCACCGTGGCGAGCTCCTCGGTGATGGCCTTCCAATCCGGCACCGAGAGCGGCTCCTCGGCGGGCGCCGGTTTCGCGAGGAAAGCGAGCGCCTTCTTCTGAATGTCCGCGAGCGCGTCCCGCGTCTCTGCCCCGCTCTTTTGCGTCTCATCGATGTGCTTCACGAGCGGATCCAGCTTCCCGGAGGCGAGCGTCCGCGCGTACATGGTTCGCTCTGTATACGCTTGACTGTAGCAGCCGAGCCACGTGTAGCTGCGGAACGTCCCGTCATCGCGGAGGCCCGTTGAAAAATCGACCCACATCCGCTCTTCCTCGAGCAGACAGGCCTTCTCCATGGTGCGGTTCCACTCGGCCTGCTCCTTCATCAGCGCGTCGAACTTCGCCTTGTCGGCCTTCTTGAGCGGCAACAGCACCTCATCCAGGTCCTTGATCATCTTCTTCTTGAGACAATCGACCGACTTCGCGAACGCCTCTTTCTGCTCCATGTTGTTGGGCGCGTCCGCGACGGGGCACTTCTTCGTCAGCTCGGCCTGGAGAGCCTCGTAGTTGCGAGGGGGCTTGTGATGCGGCCTGTTCGCCTGCGTCGTGGCTGTCGCTGTCGCGGCGGCTGTGGCGGTGGCCTTCGCCGTCGCTGTCGCGGTGGAGACGGCTGTCGCCGTCGGGAGCGCATCGGACCCCGCGCTGCCCTTTCCGGAACAGGCCACGAGCGTCAGGGGGAGGAGGACGGGAGCGATGAATTGGGTGTGGTTCATGGTGGTTCGCCGGCGGCAACGCCGGCCCGTTCCGTTTCGATTCCTTGCCTTGCTCCGCCGCCGTCGCGTGTCGAGCGTGACGGCCCCTCCCGACGGAGCGCGCCCGTCCTAGCACGTCCGGCGCATAAATGTCGCGGGCGTCGCGGAGATGGTGCTCACCGACCTGCGTCGCAGCGGCGCGGTCGCCCGTGCCTTGAGCCACAAGCGCTGTCCTCGACTTGGGAACGCGTCAGGCCGCGGCGATTCGCACAAGAGCGACGGTCGTGTCATCGGATTCGGAGCCCCACCTCTCCATCGCTTCTCCGACGAGCGCGTGGGCGGCGCTCTCGAGCGAGCGTGGAGCGTTCGCTGCCAGGAGAGAGGCGATCTCGTCGGTGGCGAGCGCTCCGTAGAGACCGTCCGAGCAGAGCAGGAACAAATCGCCCTCCACGGCGGGCCCCGACTCGATCTCGATCGTCACACCGGCCATCACGCCGAGCGCGCGGCCCCGCGACTCTCTCTCGATCTCGGCGAGAGCTTCTGCCATGAGATCCTCGTAGAGCAAGGGGGGACCGTGGATGAACGAGTATGGACGTGTGACAAGCGTGAGATTGTCTGTGCGCAGTCGGTACACGCGAGCGTCACCCACGTGCGCGACGTGCGCAGATCCGTCGTCGACGAGCAGAGCGGCGATCGTCGCGCCCATGCCGCAACGCCTCCGATCGCGCGTCGCCTCGCCGAGGATGCGGAGATTCGCGTGCTCGATGCTGCTCGCGAGGAGCTCCCCTCCCCGACGCCCCTCTGCGCGGCCGGCGCGCAGGCCCTCGTGGATGGCCTCGATCGCGAGGGCAGCGGCGACATCCCCGCAGTCGGCCCCACCCATGCCGTCGATGACCATGTGGAGGCCCTCGTCCGGGAAGCAGGCAAAAGCGTCCTCGTTCTGGGCATACAGCGTCGGGACTGCGTCCCCCAGCGGCGGCCGCGCGCGCCTGACGCCATGGGCGGTGAATCCGCACGACTCGGTGGAGACGCGTTGAGACATGGGGCGAGTCTACGGCAGGGCAGGCGGTCCCGTCGACGCCGCTTTTCAGGGAGCAACGGGGGTCATCCTCGAGGACGCGAGCCGGATCGATCCGAGGGTCCACGAGGGGCTTGCGCAACACCCCGCATCCGTGAAAGTCTCCGAGGGTGGGCTCCCATCGCGATCCGACCTCGGTAGACCAGCCCGTGCGGTCTGGGCGGAACCGCCCTGGCGCCGCCTGGCAGCGGCCCCTTGGTGGGTGCTTGGCGGAGCCGCGCAACCTGGATCGCCGCGGCCCCAGCCGATTCGCACGGCGCCGCCAAACCTTGGTTGAGCAGGCAAGCAACGGTGAGTATCACCCGGATCGGGACTCGTCTACATGAAGCGCGTTTTCATCTCCTATGCGCATAATGACGCCGCCTTTCGCGATGCGCTTGTGGTGCATCTTCAGGTTCTCTGTACAGCAGGCATAATTGAGAACTGGCATGATGGAGAACTTCAGCCAGGCGCAGACTGGAAGGCTACGATTAGCCGTGAGCTTCAGGCCGCAGACATCATCGTACTTCTTGTTAGTGCGCATTTTCTCGCATCCAAGTCCTGCCAGGAGTTGGAACTTGGCCCCGCATTGACACGATGGATGGCGGAAAGCGCCCTTATCATGCCAGTTATTGTTCGCTCCTGTGACTGGGAAGTATCGCCACTGGCACGATTGCAGGTCCTGCCGTCGCAGGGAAAGCCCATCGCCACATGGACTCATGAGGATGATGCGTGGACTGAAGTAACTCGAAAGATCCGCGGCGCCGCGATGCAAGCGTCCGGAGCATCCCGCGTGTCGCCCAAATCCGTTTTGTTCAAGAGTGAAAACAACGGTACCGGGTCTCACTATCATAGTACTGAGGTACGAGAACACATCGACGTTGCTCCGAATCCCGCCTTTGTCCGCAGCCCTGCGGCGCTCGCCGCTAGCCTAACCAATTCGCCGGCGGCGTACCAGTCGAGTGGCTTACCTGAAGACGATCCGGCGCAGCACTTGCCCTGGAATCCTGCCTTTGCCCGCAGCCCTGCGGCGCTCGCCGGTAGCCCTACTCACTCGCCAGCCTTCGCGCCTCAGCAGAATGGCTCGGTTGGTGAAGATTCCGCGAATGCCGGGGGTTACGGGGGGGATTTCAAGCGGCATCCGCCCCCTCCCGGCCAGGCCCAGCGCGCGGTTCTCACTGGCGGCGCGGGCATCTTCTGCGTAGATGCCCGGATGGAGTCGCTGCGTGTTGGCCGTAACGGCGCCGTTTGCGCGATCTTGCTCGCGGAGCCACGCGTCTCTTCTGTTCACGCTTCGGTCAAAATCGAGGGCGGCCAACTGCTCGTACGCGACGAAAACTCTAATAACGGAACGTTTGTGAGCGGACAGCGCATCCCGTCGATGGTGTGGATCAGCGTGTCGCACGCCGACTCTCTGCGATTCGGCCCTGTCGAATTCTTTGTGCGGTTGGAATAGTGCCAACTCCGTATTACGGAAAGGAGAGGAGATGCACGGTCTGCAGCGCTTGGATCGACTCCGGCAAGTGGGACGTGAGAGCCCCCAAAAAGCCTACCCGACCGATAAGATACACGTTGATCGTCTGAATGACCGCACAAGGCTGTTGCCCAGGCCCTGGTGTCAACTGGCGGATGCGCCGCTCGATTCGCTCCTCCGAGCGCTTCGAAAGGAGCACTTCCACCTCACCGCCAAGCGTTCACCAGAAGGCGCAGACCCCCTCACTTCGCCGCACAGGATCAACCGTTGAGCATCACGCCGTCAGACACTTCGACCTAGCACACCCCTACCGTCAATCATGCGATGGCGCGCTTGTCAGGAAATAAAAAGATGAAGCAGGTCTTTATCTCCTATGCTCGCGAGGACGAGGCGTCTTGCAGCACCCTTCTGAAACATCTCGAAGTTCTGCGAGCATCTGGACTAATCGAGAACTGGCACTGTGGAAAGCTTGATCCGGGCATCGATTGGAAGAAGACAGTTGACGAAAAACTGAGACACGCCGACATTATTATTATGCTCGTCAGTGCTGATTTTCTGGCATCAGAATACTGTCACGAGGTCGAGTTAACGCAGGCACTTCGGCGTTGGGAGACCGACGATGTGCGGATCACTCCGGTCATTGTCCGGGCGTGTGCTTGGGAGGCGTCTCCAATCGGACGCCTTCAGGTGCTCCCCGACAAAGCGCTCCCTGTTTCACAGTGGCCTCACGAGGATGAGGCGTGGACGGCAGTCACACGTCATATTCGCAGGATCGCATCCGCTCATTCTGAACCTATTGGACTTGGAACCGCCCACTCGCCGCAGTCGAGCCTCACGCCAAGATGGCATCATGTCGAAATACTTGCAGGTGCCTTAAGCTCCGTATTGGTCCTGTTCGCATACTTTCAGACACCACAACAACGTCAACCCATCGCGGTATGGCTACAGTATGTCGTGGTCGGCGGCATAATGCTCGCAGCCCACACCCATCTTTTCCTTCTCCCCTATCTCCTTGAACGCTATCACGCCAACGCAGAAGCCGTAGGGCGGGTTCGAAGACTAGGTGTCGCGACCAGCGTCATGACCGCATCGCTGGTTCTCATAGCAGTGATGAGCAGCTCAGGCATTGTCGACTCTATTGCTAGCCTTACACGCCAATACGTCCCCCCGAGCATTCAACCGGTGGCAACAGTGGCTCTTGCTGTGCTTGCCGGGGTCGCAATGGGCAATCTCGTGCCCAAGGCCTTTCATGCCCTCGTAAGGCGAGACCGCGCTTGACTACCGCAACGCGTTTGATGCGGCCCTCGGGCCGCGCTCTGCCAGTTGGATGCAACGTAACGCTCGTGCCGTCCAACCGGTATAAGGTGGGGAGGTCGGCGTTTCGGCGCCGGCGCAAGAGACTCCAAAGAAGTCTGCAAACGGATCCAACCAATTCAAGCCCTCACAAGAAGAGCCTGCACCATGCTCGCAAAGATGTCTCTCGCGTGCATCCACGTCGCGTTCATCGTCGCGACGATGAACATCCTCGCTTGCGGAAAGACGGCCGCGCCCACGGCATCCTCGGAGGAGAAGCCCATGAACACTCGCCTGCTGTTCAAAGACGCCGCAGGGCGTGAGCTGACAATGAAGGATCTGGAGGGAGCCTCGGGAAAGGTGCGCTGGGAGGTCATCGGCGGAAACGCCATCCCCCCGGAAGCGGCGCGCTTGCACGAGGAGGCCCGCACCGCCGGTGGACGAGGGGAGTACGCTCGCGCGATCGAGCTGCTTGAACGCGCTCACCGGCTCGCTCCGGATTGGCCGTATCCAGTCTATGACGCCGCGTATACTTATTTGCTCCAGGACGACCCTGTCAAGGCCGAGGAGCGATACGCGGAGGTCGACCGGATGGCGCCGCGAGGCTTTTTCACGGCAAAGACGTCCCTCGACTGCCTCCGTCGAGAGCGCGCCGGGAGCCTCCCCGCCGGCTTCTGCAAGGCGTTCGCGACGCTCGAGTGGATGGAGGACAAGGGCCGGAAAAAGGCCTTGCTCGAAGGGATCGTCGCCAAGTTCCCCGCTTTCCCCCCCGCATGGAAGGAGCTCAGCAACTTGCTCGTGGACGAAGAGGCTCGTTTGCAAGCCATCGGGCGAGGTCTCGAGCACGAGCCCGACGGCGAGACAAAGGGGATGCTCCTCATCAACAAGGCGCTGATCCTTGAGCGGCGCGGCGATCGGGATGGAGCCGTGAAGATCCTCGGCGAGCTCGCCCTCGATCCACAGTCCACGCTCGGCACCGAGATGCTCGCAAAAGCGACGCTGCGACAGATCGTACAATGACCCTTGCAGGTTCCCGCTTGACGGATCTCGGCGGCGGATGCATCGAGGAGCATCTGACGTGCTGAGGAGTCTCCATGGCTGAGCACCGCATCTTTTCCACGAAATTCTCGAGCGTTTATCCCCTGTATGTGCAGAAGGCCGAGCGAAAAGGCCGCACCAAGGAGGAAGTGGATCAGGTCATCTGCTGGCTGACAGGCTACAGCGGTGAAGACTTGCAGCGTCAGCTACAAACGGGGGCCGATTTCAAGGCGTTCTTCGCCGACGCACCCGCCATTCATCCGAACAGCTCGTTGATCAAGGGCGTCGTGTGCGGCGTTCGCGTGGAGGACATCGACGATCCGCTGATGCAGAAGGTGCGGTATCTGGACAAGCTGATCGATGAGCTCGCGAAGGGCAAGGCGATGGAGAAGATTCTGCGGCGCTGAGCTGCCTTTGCAGACGGCCCGCGATCGTGGTAGGCGGTCAAGGGATGCCCTCCTCCGGTGACGAAAAAGCACGCGACATGATGGCACCGGACACGGATCCGACCGACGAAGAGCTCGCGACGGTCATGGACGCTGCCCGAGACCTCGCCATCCAACGACGAGCGCTCTCGGATGCCTGGATCGCCGCTCGCCTCGAGGAAGCCACGCAGCTCGTCCGCGACCATCTGGCGACGAACAAGATTCGCACCGAGGGCGCGTGAATACCGAGGAAACAACACGACCCCGGCTGCTCATCGTCGCGGGACCCAACGGCGCCGGGAAGACCACGGTGACGGACGCGGGCCTGGCACATCAGTGGTTCGCGGGATGCGAGTACATCAACCCGGATCTCATCGCGCAACGAGAGCTCGGGGACTGGAACGACCCCTCGGCTGTGCTTCAGGCCGCACAGCTCGCGACGGAACGACGTGAAACGTGCCTTCGAGAGCAACGGAGCCTCGCGTTCGAAACGGTGTTCTCCGCCCCTGACAAGGTGGTCTTCGTTCGGCGCGGCATCGCCGCAGGCTTCTTCGTGCGGCTCTTCTTTGTGGGAACAGACAGTCCCGACATCAACGCTGCCCGCGTGGCACGACGGATGTTGCAGGGCGGCCATGAAGTACCCATCCGAAAGATCCTCGACCGGTGGGCCCGCTCGATCGCGAACTGCGCCATGGTCGCCTCCCTCGTGGATCGGCTCTACCTCTATGACAATTCCATCGACGGTCGAGCAGCTCACCTGGTGCTCCGGGCCAACCGAGGCAAAGTGGCGCGTCAGTACGAACCGGCAAGGCCCTGGATGGCACCTATCCTGGCGGGTCTGTCGAGTCTTCGATAGGCTCGAGCTGAAGACAGGAGGGTAGACGGGTACAGAGGGGCTCGCCTGACAGCAGCTCAGTCTCACGCTCGGCAAATGGCAAATGATTCAGACCGCAGTCCACGAAATTCGTAGGATGTCCACGATGACGCTCTCCTCTCTCATGCTCCTCGCCGGTGTCGTCGGCGCCGCAGTCCTGGGCTTTCTCCTGCTCCGGAGGCGGCTCGCGCGCCCCCGCCGAGTGGAGGAGGGCGAGCTCTGTCGCTTCGATTCGGTGACAAAGCTCCGGGAATTTTGCATGGATCGATACAAGACAGACAAGGTCCGCTGCGGCTCGGAGACTGGGGAGTTTCTTCTCCAGGTCGAGCGTCCCGGCGGCCAGTCCTTCGAGTCGCTCATCGTTCACTTCGAGGGAGAGGGGACGTACGCCGCTCGATTGCCAGCTCCATGACGGCCCCCTGGCATCGACACAACACGACCCTGCGCAGGGGGGCTATTCGCGCCGGGAGCGCTGCTCGCACAGGGCGCTATTCGCGCCGGTAGAGGATGGCAGATCCCTCTTCTTGCCGGTGCGGGATGGCGTCCCACCCGCACACGAACTCCCAGCCTGGCCGCCGATCGAGCACCCCCTGGCAATAGCAGAGGTTTTCGTAGGTGTATTCAAGACCCATCATCGCCATCTCCCCGTGGAGGGCCAGGGCGATGCGACGGAGGCGCAGGTCCTGGATGGCGCGAAACGCGGTGTATCGGTCCTTGTCGTAGGGGTACATCGCGTCGAGGCGCTCGTCGCTGACGGAGGCGTCGCCCTCCTCCGGGTCGCCGATGAAGTCGACTCCGATGTAGTCGCGCTCCACCATGAGGCGCAAGAGCTCCAGCATCGATGGCGCCTCAGCCAGCTTGGGGAAGCCGTCCCCCTGCTCGCTCAGGCGCACTTCGCCGATCTCGTCCGCGACGGCCTTGGCCAGCGCTTCCTCGTCCATCGCGGCGATCTCGTCCTCTCCCAACCCGGCCGTGAGGGCCAGATCGTGGAGGCTCACAGGCGCGAGATCGGGCTCGGGGAGCGCCTCGACGCCCTCGCCGCCCGGAGCGTAGATGTGGAGGGCATAGCGGCCCGGCGGGAAGCTCGCGAGCGGCCTGCCGAGGGCCGTCTCGAAGGCGAGGAGCTCGTCGGGCGTCGCGGGACGTGGCGCAGACTCTTGGATGGGCACGCGCCGAGGATAGGGGGCAAGACACGCGCTCGTCGAGAAAGAAGCGGCAGGCCGCGCGCAGACCGTTGCGTCTCTCCAGGGGTCCCCACTAGGATGACTGGCACGAAGGGATGACCCGATGACCACAGCAAAGGCGTCCAGGCCGCGCAAAACGGCCCCGAAGTCCCCCCCGAGCGGCGCCAAGAAGCCCGTCCTCCTCTCGGGCGGCAACCCGCAGATCGCCAAGGGCGACGGCGACGCCCCCGTGCAGGCCTACATCGCGGCGATCTCGGACTGGAGGGGGGATGTCGCGCGCCGCGTCGACGCGCTGATCGCGAGCACCCTGCCCGGCGTGAACAAGGGTGTTCGGTGGAACTCGCCGATGTACGGGGTCAAGGGCCAGGGCTGGTTCCTCGGTGTCCATGTATTCAAGCGCTATGTGAAGCTGGCGTTCTTCCGAGGGACATCGCTGCACCCTCTCCCTCCCGGGGAGTCCGCAGGAAAAGAGACGCGCTACCTCGACATCCACGAGGGCGAGCCGATCGACGAGGCGCAGCTCGCCGCATGGGTGAAAGAGGCCAGTCAATTGCCCGGCTGGGGCGGCTCCTGACAGACAATCTCGAC
>Ga0268298_10005829_pt1 | contig 11408 bp, 12 predicted proteins | sample WWTPWeurt_MetaG_FD_194462 | JGI IMG/M metagenome (GOLD analysis project Ga0268298, IMG submission 194462) | Activated sludge microbial communities from WWTP in Nijmegen, Gelderland, Netherland - WWTP Weurt | ecosystem: Engineered > WWTP > Aerobic digester > Activated sludge | place... | reverse complement strand
GCCGACGATCACGCCGGCGCCGCCGGCGACGAACATCGCGATTTCCAGCCACTTCTTCCTGGTCAGCAGCGCGATGGCCGCCATCGCGATCGAGACCTGCAGCACGGTGGTGGACTGGGCCCAGCGGTGGTGCTGGTGCATCTGTTCGTCGCTTTGCCTGTCCCAGGCGGTGGCATCGGCTTCCAGCTTTTCAGCCGCCAGCTTGATCTCGTTCTTTTCCTTCTCGTAGCGGTCCACCTTGGCCTGGTATTTGGCCTTCTCGGCCTCGCCGGGGGCCAGGTCGCGCGACATCTCGGCCAGCGACTGCTTGGTGCTCTTGGACTGGAAGTAGTTCCACTGGTTGGAGGCTTCGGTCTTCTTGATGGCGGCATTGTTCTTGTAGATGCCGGCGTTGGCCTGGGTGGCCCCGCCCATGTAGCCGAAGATGGCGCCCACGGTGGCGATGATGGCGGTGAACATCGCGATCTGGTTGATCATGCCGCCCGACTCCCCGTGCCCGCCGTGGCCGCCCTGCTGGGCATGCTCGAGTTCGTGGTCGTGCGGGCCGTGAACGTGAAAACCGTGTCCTGACATGTCAAATTTCCTGTGCGTGCGGTGAGTGGTGCTGGTAGGTGACGAAGCTGAACGCCAGTCCCGTGGCCGAGAGATGGCGCTCGCGCCCGGTTTCAACCCAGTCGGGGCCGAATTGTGGCGCAAAGGCGTCGCCTTCGAAGGAGGCCTCGATGTCGGTGACCACGGCGGTGCTCGCCAGCGGCAGTGTCTGGGCGTAGATTTCCGCCCCCCCGATGATCCAGGCGTCGCCGCCGGCCGGGCAGTGGCGCAGTGCCTCGTCCAGGGAACCGGCGCGTTGCGCGCCCGCGGCCTGCCACTCGCTCTGGCGGGTGATGACGATGTTGAGGCGGCCCGGCAGCGGGCGAAACTTCGGCGGCAGCGAATCCCAGGTCTTGCGGCCCATGATGACCGGGCAGCCCAGCGTGGTGCGCTTGAAATGGGCCAGGTCTTCGGGCAGGTGCCAGGGTAAATGTCCGTCTCGGCCGATCACGCCGTTGGCGGCGCGGGCAAAGATCAGGTGAAGGCGGGTGTCGATGGGCATGTCAGGATTGTGCCCGGCCGCGCGGGGGCAACAGCACGGCGGCGATGGCGGCCATCACGCACACCATGGCCACGCCATCCTGCCAGCGCGGCCACTCGCCCACGATCAGGGGCGCGCTCAGGGTGCCGATCATCGGCACCGCCATGATGCTCATGGCGCTGGTGGCGGGCGGCAGATTGCGCGCCAGGCCGAACCAGATGATCTGGGCAAAACCGTAGTTGATCAGCACGCCATAGGCCAGGCTGGCCCACATCGCCGGCGTGAAACGCAGCGTCGGCAGCGGCTCGGTGGCCGCGGCGATGATCCAGATGCACGCGGCCGAGCCGATCATCATCCACACGGTGAGCGCCTCCACCGGCAGGGTGTGCCGGGTGCGCCGCATCATCAGCGTGCCGATGGCCCAGCTCACCGCGGCGCCGCCCATCCAGAGCACGCCCACCGGGCGCCCGGCCAGCGCCCGCAACTCGTCGGACACCAGCAGCCCGATCGCCAACGCCACGGCGCTGGCCGCAAACGCCACACGACCGGTCAGCCGCTCGCCCAGCAGGCCCACGCCGATCAGCACCGTCCAGATCGGCATGGTGAACCCGAGGATCGCGGCGCGCCCCGAGGCCAGCGCCTTCACGCCGAAGATCGACATCACGTGCCAACCCAGCATGTTGGGCAGTCCCAGCAGCGCCACGGCGCGCCATTCCGCGCCCTGCGGGGCCATGCGGATGCCGCGCGCGCGGTAGAACAGGTAGAGCCAGAGCGCGCCGCCGGTCATGGTGATGGCGCGGAAATACATCGGCGTGAGCTCGCGCAGCGAGAGCTTCATCATCGGCCAGTTGACGCCCCACATCAGCGTGAGCGCCACCAGCGCGCCCAGTTGCCGGCGGGTGATCACGTTGGAACTTTGTTCAGACCGCCACCGGCGCCTTGATGGCGGGGTGGCTCTGGTAATCCAGCACCTCGAAATCCTCGTACTCGTAGTCGAAGATCGAATCGGGCCGGCGCTTGATGTGCAGCGTGGGGTAGGGCAGGGGCGTGCGCGAGAGCTGCAGGGCCACCTGTTCGGCGTGGTTGCTGTAGATGTGGCAGTCGCCGCCGGTCCAGATGAAGTCGCCGACGTCCAGGTCGCACTGCTGCGCCACCATGTGCGTGAGCAGCGCATAGCTGGCGATGTTGAAGGGCACGCCCAGAAAGATGTCGGCGCTGCGCTGGTAGAGCTGGCAGCTGAGTCTTCCCTTGCCGCCCGGTTCGGTGGCCGGTGCCACGTAGAACTGGAAGAAGGCGTGGCAGGGCATCAGCGCCATCTGGTCGAGCTCGGCCACGTTCCAGGCGCTCACGATGATGCGGCGCGAATCGGGGTTGGTCCTGAGCGTGCGGATGACGTCGGCGATCTGGTCGACGTGCCCGCCATCGGGCTTGGGCCAGCTGCGCCATTGCACCCCATAGACCGGCCCGAGGTCACCGTCCGGGCGGGCCCACTCGTCCCAGATCGTGCAGCCGCGCTCCTGCAGCCATTTCACGTTGGAGTCGCCGCGCAGGAACCACAGCAGCTCGACGATGATGGCGCGCAGGAAAACCTTCTTGGTGGTGACCAGCGGAAAGCCCTCGTTGAGGTCGAAGCGCATCTGGTAGCCGAAAACGCTCTTGGTGCCGGTGCCCGTGCGGTCGGCCTTGAACACGCCGTGCGTGTCCACATGGCGCACGAAGTCTTCATACTGCGAGCGGATCGGGCGCGGCGGGTGCGGGGACGGGGACGGCTGGTTCATGCCTGGAGACCGGTTGAGTGGTGGGAGCCCGAAGCTTTTCAGGCGGTGGCGAGCACAAAATTCTAGTCGCTCAAGCTCGGAGCACCCGCCCCGGATTCATGAGGTTCTGCGGGTCCAGCGCCCGCTTGATGGCGCCCATCAGGTCCAGCGCCACCGCGGATTTGTAGCGCGGCAACTTATCGGCCTTCAGGCTGCCGACGCCGTGCTCGGCCGAAATCGAGCCGCCGAAGCGGGCCACCGAATCGAAGACCAGCGTGTTCACACGGTCTTCCTGCTCGCTCAGGAAGACACGGGCATCGCTTTCCTCGGGGGCCTGGACGTTGTAGTGCAGATTGCCGTCACCGAGGTGTCCGAAATTGACCAGTCTCACGCCGGGGATCTCGCGCTGCAGCAAGGTGTCGGTCTGCTCCACGAACGCCGGGATGCGCGAGATCGGGATCGAGATGTCGTGCTTGATGTTGAGGCCTTCCTCTGCCTGGGCCAGCGGAATGCTTTCGCGCAGGTGCCAGAGGTGCCGTGCCTGGTTCAGGCTCTCGGCCACCACCGCATCGCTGACCAGTGCCTGCTCCATCGCGCTTTCAAGAAGGTGCTCGAACAGGGCGCGGGCGTGGGCTTCGGATTCGTGGTCGGAGACCTCCAGCAGGACGAAAAAAGGCGGCGCCTGCGAGTAGAGCGGCACGCTGAGCTGGGGGAAGTGCTTGTTCACCAGGCTCAGCGCAAAGTGGCCCATGACCTCGAAACCCGTCAAGCCCGCACCGAGATGATGGTGGGCCAGTCCCAGCAGCGCCACGGCGGCTTCCATGGACGCAACGGCGGCCCACGCGGTGAGCTGTGCGGCCGGCAAGGGGTAGAGCTTCATCGTCGCCGCGGTGATGATGCCCAGCGTGCCTTCGCTGCCGATGAACAGGTCGCGCAGGTCGTAGCCGGTGTTGTCCTTGCGCAGGCCGGACAGGCCGTGCCAGACCTCGCCCTGTGCGGTGACCACTTCCAGGCCGAGGCACAGCTCGCGCGCATTGCCGTAGCGCACCACCTGGGTGCCGCCGGCGTTGGTGCCCAGGTTGCCGCCGAGGGTGCAACTGCCCTCCGCCGCCAGGCTCAGCGGGAACAGATAGCCGGCGGCTTCGGCAGCCTCCTGCACGTTCTGCAGCACGCAGCCTGCCTCCACGGTGATGGTCAGGTTGTCGGCGTCGATGGCGCGCACCGCGTTCAGCCGGGTCAGGCTCAGCACCACCTGCCGACCGCTGCTGTCCGGGACCGAGCCCACTGCCAGCCCGGTGTTGCCGCCCTGCGGCACCAGACTCACGCCGGTGGCCGCCTGATGCCGTGCGCAGGTCTTCACGATGGCGGCCACCTCGTCGGTGCTGCCGGGGCGCACCACGGCCAGGGCCTTGCCGTGCGCTCGCCTGCGCCAGTCCTGGGTGAAAGCGCTGAGATTGCCGTCGGTGAACACATGGGCGGCGCCGGTGATATGGCGCAACTCGTCCAGCAGGGCGCTCATGGCGGTGCGCCGGTCGGTGCAGCGGCGGCGGCCGCAAGGGCCTTCGCGTTGCGAAAGCGCAGGCGCACGTGCAGCGCGCACGCGGCAAAGATGGCCAGGCACAGGGCGATTTCCAGCAGGGCGAGCCAGTTGCCGGGCGGCGGATCGCTCCATGCGCGCACCACGCCTTCGATGAAATACAGCCACACCACCAGACTGAGCCAGCGGTAGGTGTACATGCGGTTCTTCAGCAGGCCCGCCAGGGGTAGGCACAGCGGCAATGCCTTCAGCGCCAGCCAGGAGCCGCCCGGACGCAAGGGCGCCAGCCACAGTTCCCAGGCCAGGGCGAGCACGATCAGCGCCAGCAGGCTGGTTACGGCCAGGGTGCGCGTGGCGCGGACGGAAGGGTCAACAGGGTTCATGGCAATGGCATCATAGCGGCCATGACGAATCAGGAATGGCGGCAAACCGTGCGGGCCCTGCGGCACTTTCCGTGGCTGGAAACCGCGCGCACGCTGCGCGACCGCTTTCGAGAGGATCACCTGGCGCTGACGGCCAGCAGCCTCACCTTCACGACCGTGATTTCGCTGGTGCCTCTGTTCACGGTGCTGCTGGCGGTGTTCTCTGCATTTCCCGCCTTCAACAAACTGCAAGGCGTGCTGCAGCAGTGGCTCTCGGACAGCCTGTTCCCCGATGCCATCGCGCGCCAGGTCATGGGCTATCTCAACCAGTTTTCAGCCAAGGCCAGCCGGGTCGGCATGTTCGGCTTCGCCTTCCTGCTGGTCACGGCGCTGTCGTTGATCCTCACCATTGACCGCACGCTCAACGGCATCTGGCGCGTGCGCCGCGCGCGTCCGCTGGCCCAGCGGGTGCTCATGTACTGGGCCGTGCTGACGCTGGGGCCGCTGGCCCTGGCGGCGCTGCTGGCCACGGGCTCCTACGCGGCTTCAGCCTCTCGCGGGCTGGTCAGTGCGATGCCCTCGGCGCTGCGGTTCGTGCTCGATCTCATGGAGTTTGCCCTTGTCGCGTCGGGCATGGCCGCCTTGTTCCGCTATGTGCCCAACACCTGGGTGCGCTGGGGCCACGCGGTGGCCGGCGGCGTGTTCGTGGCGATCGGGCTGGAACTGGCCAAGAAGGGGCTGGCGCTCTATCTCGCGCTGCTGCCCGGCATGTCGGCGATCTACGGAGCCTTCGCGGCCGTGCCGATCCTGCTGCTGTGGGTGTACATCGTCTGGATCGTGGTCCTGCTGGGCGCGGTGATCGCGGCCTACCTGCCCAGCCTGCTGGCGGGCGTGCAGCGCCGCGGCGGCACGCCCGGCTGGCGTTTCCAGCTCGCCGTCGAGGCGATCCAGATGCTCGATGCAGCCCGGGGCACGCCGGCCAAAGGGCTGAACGTGGCCGACCTGGCGCATCGGCTGAAGGTCGATAGTCTGCAACTGGAGCCGGTCATCGACACCCTGCTCGCGCTGGACTGGGTCGGCCAGCTGGAGGACGGCCGTGACGTGCTGCTGGTCGATCTGGAAAAGACCGCCGCAACCCCGCTGATCGATGCCTTGTTGCTCGCGCCCGATCCGATGGTCGAGAAATTCAGGGAAAACAGCCGAATCCCAGCGCTGAACGGCCGTGAGTTGCTGTAGAAACCATAGTCATTGAGGCGCCCGGCCGAGGCGGCCGGACGCGCCCTCCCGCGCCGGGGCACAGTGCCCGCGCCGGCGTCAGCCCTTCAGGAACCCCTGCAGTGCCGCCAGCGTCTCGTCCGGCGTCTCGGTCATCTGGTGATGGCCGACCGGCAGGGTCTCCACCTTCACCGCCTTGCCCGCTTCCCTTGCCTTGCTGATCAGGCCTTGCGCGGCCTTGGGCGGGGTCATCTGGTCCACGCCTCCGAGCAGGAAAAGCACCGGGCAGGTGATCTGGGTGATGGCCACCTCGCCGTTGGCGTAGCGGTCGCAGGCCACGAAGCCGCGGTGGAACAGGTTCACCGCCGGGTTGCTGGCCAGCACCCGCCGGCCCAGTGCCAAGCTTGCGCCGAAGACCCAGGTGCCCGGGCCCAGCGCCGAGGGCGGCGCACACAGCGTGGAACGTGAAAACACGTTGACCATGGTCAGCGCCTTCATCGGGTCGTTCAGCGAGGCCTCGATCAGCGCGGGCGAGACTTTCATCGGAAACGCCGTGCCCACCAGCGCCAGACGCGTGACGCGCTCTTTGAGGCGCGCGGCGGCTTCCAGCGCAATGAGCGAGCCCCAGCTGTGGCCGACCAGCGTCGCCTGCTGTACGCCGGCCGCATCGAGCAGCGCGCCGATGAAGTCGGCCGCCTCCTCGACGGACGAGGGCGCCTCGCCGCCGCTTCGGCAGTGGCCCGGCAGGTCCACCGCGAGCACGTTGAAACCGTGGTTTGCGAGGTAGCGACTTTGCAGGATCCACACGCTGTGGTCGTGGAGCACGCCGTGGATGAAAACCACGGTGGGCTTGGCGGCGTCGAAGGGCTTGCCGCCGGTGTAGCAATAGGTGGGTGCGCCGTTGACCTGAATGAGCATCATGCACCTGCCTTTTCCGCGGCCTTGAGCGCGCGCTTGAGGTCGTCGATCAGATCGTCGGCATCTTCCAGCCCGATCGACAGGCGGATCGTGCCCTGGCTGATGCCGGCACCCGCCAGCGCCTCGTCGCTCATGCGGAAGTGCGTGGTGCTGGCGGGGTGGATCACCAGCGAGCGGCAGTCGCCCACGTTGGCCAGGTGGCTGAAGACTTTGAGCGTTTCGATGAACTTCTTGCCCTGTTCGCGATTGCCCTTGAGGTCGAAGCTGAACACCGAGCCCGCGCCGCGCGGCAGCAGCTGTTGCGCCAGCGCATGGCTGGGGTGGCTCTCCAGCATCGGGTGGCCGACGCGGCTGACGAAGGACTGGCCGGCCAGGAATTCCACCACCTTCTGCGTGTTGCTCATGTGCCGCGCCATGCGCAGCGGCAGGGTCTCGATGCCCTGCAGGATCAGCCAGGCGGTGTGTGGGCTCATGCAGGCGCCGAAATCGCGCAGGCCCTCGCGGCGCGCGCGCAGCAGGAAGGCGCCGACGGTGCTTTCCTCGGTGAACACCATGTTGTGGAAGCCCTCGTAGGCCTCGGTCAGCTCGGCGAACTTGCCGGCCGAGCGCGGGCCTTCCCAGTCGAAGCTGCCGCCATCGACCACCACGCCGCCGATCACCGTGCCGTGGCCCGACAGGAACTTGGTGGCCGAGTGGTAGACCAGGTCCGCGCCATGCTCGAAGGGCTTGATCAGCCAGGGCGAGGTGAGGGTGGAGTCCACCAGCAGCGGCACGCCGGCCTCGTGCGCAATGGCACTGACGGTGGGGATGTCGAGCACGTCCAGGCCCGGGTTACCGACGGTTTCGCCAAAGAACAGCTTGGTGTTCGGTCGCACGGCGGCGCGCCAGCCGTCGATGTCGCGAGGCTTGACGAAGGTGGTGTCGATGCCGAAGCGGCGCAGCGTGTAGTGCAGCAGGTTCTGAGAGCCGCCATAAAGGGCCGTGCTGGCCACGATGTGCGATCCGGCGCCCATGAGCGTGGCAATCGACAGGTGCAGCGCCGCCTGGCCGCTGGCGGTGGCGATCGCGCCGATGCCGCCTTCCAGCGCCGCCATGCGCTGCTCGAACACCGCGTTGGTGGGGTTGCTGATGCGGCTGTAGACGTGGCCGGCGCGCTCCAGGTTGAACAGGGCCGCCGCGTGGTCGCTGGACTCGAAGACGAACGAGGTGGTCAGGTGAATCGGCACGGCGCGAGCGCCGGTGGCGGGGTCCGGGGCGGCACCGGCGTGCAGCGCCAGGGTGTCGAAGCCGGGGTCGGAATAGCCGGGCATGCGGGTCTCCAGAAGGTTCTGTGGTGGCGAATGTGTTTTTTGGGGCAATTGTGGGCTATATTCTTTCGCAGACACGCCACAGCGGCGACACAGGAGATCACCATGAAAGTCAGCGGCATCCTTCGCGTCAAGGGCAACACCCTGTTCACCGTCACCCCCGACGAGCCGCTGGCGCGCGCAGTGGACATCATGGCCGAGAAGGACATCGGCTCGCTGGTGGTCATGGAGCACGGCGAACTGGTCGGCATGCTCACCTTCCGCGAAGTCATCCAGTCCATCGTGAAGAACGGCGGCACGCTGGGCACCACACAGGTTCGCTCGTCGATGGACGACCACCCGCTGACCTGCACCACGGAGACCGAGATTGACGAGGTGCGCCGCATGATGCTGGAGCGCCACGCCCGCTACATGCCGGTGATGGACAAGAAGATGCTGATGGGCGTGATCAGCTTCTACGACGTGGCCAAGTTCGTCGTCGAAAGCCAGAGTTTCGAGAACAAGATGCTCAAGGCCTACATCCACGACTGGCCAGCCGACGAGTCGGACGGCAAGTCCGAACCCAACCTTCCCTGATTCCAGGCCCTTGACGCACGCCGTACCGGCGTGAGTCAGCGGGCGCGCGCCCCCATCACCCCATGCTCGCGTGGATCACTTCGCGCACCCGCGGGTAGATCTGCTGGTTCCACTTCTTGCCGCTGAACACGCCGTAGTGGCCGACACCGGTCTGCACATGGTGCGTCTTCAGGTAGGGCCGGATGCTCGGGCACAGGTCGTGCGCGGCCACCGTCTGGCCCACCGAGCAGATGTCGTCGCGCTCACCTTCCACGGTGAACAGCGCGGTGCGCCGGATCGCCGCCGGGTTGACGGTGCGGCCCCGGTAGCTGAGCACGCCGCGCGCCAGGTCGAAGGTCTGGAACACTTTTTCCACCGTCTCCAGGTAGAACTCGGCCGGCAGGTCGTTCACCGCCAGGTATTCGTCATAGAAGTTCTGGATGGTGCGCGCCTGTTCGACCTCACCCTCCACCAGGTGCTCGTACATGTGCCTGAACGCCTGCTTGTGGCGCTCCGGGTTCATGCTCATGAAGGCGGTGAGCTGCACGAAGCCGGGGTAGACCCGGCGCATGAAGCCGGCGTGTGGCAGGGGCACGTGGCTGATCAGGTTTTTCTCGAACCACTCGATCGGCTTGCCGATGGCTAGGGTGTTCACGGCTGTCGGGTTCACGCGGCAGTCCACTGGGCCGGCCATCAGGGTCAGGCTCAGCGGCTGGGCCGGGTGGTCGTCCTCGGCCATGATGGCCGTGGCCGCCAGCGCCGCCACGCAGGGCTGACAGACGGCCACCACGTGCGCGCCCGGGCCGATGGCGGCCAGGAAGCGGATCATGTGGTCGATGTAGTCGTCCAGGGCGAAGGCGCCCTTGCGCAGCGGCACATCGCGGGCGTTGTGCCAGTCGGTGATGTAGACGTCGTGGTCCTGCAGCAGCGTGCGGGCGGTCTCGCGCAGCAGCGTGGCGAAGTGGCCCGACAGCGGGGCCACCAGCAGCACCGGCGGGTGGGGCTCGCCCCCGGTGTGGGCCTTGCGGAAATGCAGCAGCGTGCCGAAGGGCTCGGAGAGAACGGTTTCCTGCGTGACGGGCACTTCTTCACCGCGCACCGTCACCGAGGTGATGCCGTAGGCGGGTCGGGCATGGGTGAGCCGCATGCGCGAGATGACCTCGTTGGCGGCTGATATCCGGCGCACCAGGCTGCGTTCGGTCTTGTCCAGCCACAGGCTGGCGCCGAGGTGCTGGGCCATCAGGCGCAGGGGGGACATCAGGTCGGACTGAAACTGGTAGGCCTGATAAAGCATGGGCATCCTGAATGGGGGTGTCGTACCCCCTGTTTGCAGGCAAGGAACGGGCCAGCCCCTGCCGCCAGGCGCGCACCGGGGCGGTGCGCCCCGATCTGGCACAGCCTTTGCGTTGCCCCAGAAACACCCGAGGAGAACACCATGCCGAAAGCCATCCTGACCATCAGCAGCCGCAACTACGGCGCCTGGGCCCTTCGGGGCTGGCTGATGGCCAAACTGGCCAAGCTGGACTTCACCGAGCACGTGATTCCCCCGGACGATCCCGCGATGAAAGCCGAGATCCTGCTGCTCGCGTCGTCCATGCTGGTGCCGTCGCTGGAGCACCAGGGGCTCAAGGTCTGGGACACGCTGGCCATCGGCGAGTACCTGCACGAGATCAAGCCCAAGGCGGGCCTGCTGCCGGCGGAGATCGGCGCGCGCGCGCACTGCCGCGCCATCTGCGGCGAGATGCATTCGGGCTTCAGCTCGTTGCGTTCGGCGCTGCCGATGAACATCAAGGCCCATTTCCCGAAGTACAAGGTGTGGTCGCGCGCGCAGGGCGACATTGCCCGCATCCTTGAAATCTGGAAGGAGTGCCTGGCCACCTATGGCGGGCCCTATCTGTTCGGTGCGCACCCCTGCATGGCCGACGCGATGTATGCGCCGGTGGTCACGCGTTTCCTGACCTATGACGTGGCGCTGGACCCTGTCTGCGCCGCCTATTGCAAGACCATCATGGCCCTGCCCGCCATGAAAGAGTGGGTCGCCGCGGCGCAACTTGAGCCCGAAGAAATCGACGAGCTCGAAGCCGAGTTCTGACGCCTCCGCAGCGCCCGCCGTGCACGCGGGCAGGCCGACGGGGCTCAGGCCCAGGGCGTGGGATCGGGAATCGGGCAGACCGGCTCCACGTCCACCGTCTTGAAGTCGGCCGGCGAGACGATCTCCAGGTACTCCATGTCGGGCGAGTAGTCGAACAGGTAGTGGCGGATGCCCGGGCGCTGGTGCACGCAGTCACCGGCCTGCACCAGGGTGACCTTGTCTTCGTACATGAACTTGGCCCAGCCCTTGACCATGATGACGATCTGGAAATCCGCCTCATGCCGGTGCCAGCCGGTGCCCTTTTCCGGTGCCATGTTGGCCTTGACCAGGTGCGCGATCACCTTGCCGTGCGTGGCGTCGGCCACGCCCAGGTCGCGGTAGAGGAAGAAATCTCGCAGACCGCCGGACTGGTAGTCGGTGTCGGTGGGTTTGACATGAGAGAACAGGGTGGTGGTGCGGTCCAGCATGGGGTTCCTCCGGGTTGGGCAGCATGAAGAAGTGGGGTGCTGCAGTGCAGCATCAAGCAGGTTCTGTTCCAGCCGGTCGCACCCGATCAGGGCATGGCGGGGCCGCTGCGCAGAGGGTCTGGGATA
>Ga0268298_10005828_pt1 | contig 11408 bp, 13 predicted proteins | sample WWTPWeurt_MetaG_FD_194462 | JGI IMG/M metagenome (GOLD analysis project Ga0268298, IMG submission 194462) | Activated sludge microbial communities from WWTP in Nijmegen, Gelderland, Netherland - WWTP Weurt | ecosystem: Engineered > WWTP > Aerobic digester > Activated sludge | place... | reverse complement strand
ATATTACAATCGTACCTCAGGTATTGATCTGGGGCGAAGAAACCTTCCGTGACGGGGTGGATATTCAACCCGATGCATTCTACAGCCGATTAAAGACCGCCAAGGTCATGCCGACAACCTCCCAGGTCTCGATCGTGACGATGCAATCCACTTTTCAGAATCTTGTAGACCAGGGATATAACGTATTGGGCATCTTCATTTCGTCCAGGCTCTCCGGTACGATGCAATCTGCAATGCAGGCCAAGGAAATGATGGGGGCCGATGCAAACAAAGTGACCATCATTGACAGCCAATCCACAGCCATGGCACTCGGTTTTCAAGTTCTGACCGCTGCACGCGCGATGGAAGCCGGCATGGATCTTAAGGAATATATCACCAAGGCCGAATCTGCCCACAAGCGGACTGGCGTTTATTTTGCGGTGGATACACTGGAATTCCTGCATCGGGGCGGGCGCATCGGTGGAGCACAGCGCTTCTTTGGCTCCGCCCTGAACCTGAAGCCGATCCTCGCCGTGCAGGAAGGGAAGGTCGAAGGCGTGGATCGCATCCGCACCAAGAGCAAGGCACACGAACGTATTTTGGAATTGGTGGCTGAACAAACCAAGGGTAAATCCAATGTGAGAGTCGCGACCCTGCATGCCAACGCTGCTGAAGACGCAAAGAATCTTCTTGAACGTGCTACTGCGGCGATGCCGATCGTTGAAACGATCTTCACAGAGGTCAGCCCGGTGGTGGGAACACACGCCGGTCCGGGGACAGTCGGCCTCGCATACAGTTTCGATGAATGATCGATACCCTTCAATTTGAACGCGCCCTAAGCGCGCTGCCTTTTCTACATCATGCCAGTGATGATTTCACGCGGGAATTCAAGCGAACGGCTTTTTTCGCTCGAATTCCCGCCGGTCATGATGTCTTTCTCGAAGGCGACCGTGTGGAAGCAATCGCTCTTTTAATTTCCGGCGTGGTCCGCGTGTACAAGATCGGTGATACGGGTCGCGAGATCACCCTTTACCGCTTCGGGAACGGATCGTCCTGCATCCTGACCGCCAACGCCATTCTCAGCCAGAAGACCTTCCCTGCGGTCGCCACTGTGGAAGAAGATGCAGAAGCAATTATGATCCCCGCCAACAACTTTCGAGATTGGGTTGGCCGCTATGAACTATGGCGTGATTTCGTCTTCGACCTGCTATCCCAGCGTTTATCCACCGTGATGGCGATCGTGGATGAAGTGGCTTTTCACCGCATGGACCGGCGCGTGGCAGTGCTTTTACTTAAACGTGGCCGCGATCAAAACCCGATCAAGGTTACACATCAAGAGATCGCCTCGGAATTGGGAAGTTCGCGAGAGGTGATCAGTCGACTGCTCGAAGATTTTGTAAGCGACGGCAGCATCCGGTCGGGGCGTGGGACAGTGGAAGTGCTTGATTTTGACCTTCTGGAATCCCGCTCACTTGTGTGACATTGTCACAGACAACGGACAAAATAACTCCTATACTGGGGGCATCAAACAAAATATCCAAAGGAGAAATTTCCATGAAACGCAATTTGTCCAACCTCGATCGTATCGTCCGTGTCGTGCTCGCTGCAGTGTTCGCCTATTTGTACTTCGGCGGCATCGTGACCGGCACCTTCGGCATCGTTCTGCTCGTGCTCGGAGCGGTGTTCCTTCTGACCGCCATTGTGGCCTTCTGCCCGCTTTACGCCCCCTTCAAACTCAGCACCTACAAAGGTTAGTCAAATCACTGGAGCGGACGAGAACTCGTCCGCTCCAACATTTTTGCCATGAACAAAATCGAATTCCAACAAAAGATTGAAAACTCCCCAAAACCGGTCGTGGTTGATTTTTGGGCGCCCTGGTGCGGACCGTGCCGGATGACAAAGCCCATTCTTGAAAAACTGGCAAAGGAGTACGGCGAGTCTGTTGATTTCCTGCCCATCAATGCCGATGAGGCCCGGGAGGTAATCGAAGGGAACCGCATCTTCGGTATTCCAACCGTGCTTGCTTTTCGGAATGGCCGGGAAATTGCACGGGTTACAGGCGCGCAACCCGAGGCCGGATATCGCACAATATTCCAGTCCCTTTCAGAAGGCAATGAGGTAAAAGTTCCACTAACTCCATTTGACCGGATGCTGCGTCTGGGAGCAGGTGGCCTGTTCCTCGCCATAGGTGTTGTCAACGGCAATTGGCTGGTGATGGGCATTGGCGTCGTTCTCGCTTTTCTCGGAGTGTACGATCGCTGCCCGATCTGGAACGCGCTCACAAGAAGTTTTCAGCGAAAGTAAATGACGTTTTTTGCGAACAGGCTCCGGGTCCCGCCGGAGCCGTTTGTTTTCCAGGGGTGCTAAATAATATTTGCATGGGTATAATCGGTTCCATGATGCACAAAGTTCCACTCATCATTGGGATCGCAGGTGGATCCGGTTCTGGAAAGACAACGGTCGCGCAGGGAATATTGAACAGGGTTGGCGCGGACAAGATCGCTTATCTCCAACACGATTCGTACTACAAGGACTTGAGCGGCCTGTTGCCCTCGCAACACAACCTGGTAAATTTCGATCATCCCGACCTGCTTGAAACGGAATTGCTGATCGAACATGTCCTGACCTTGCGCGATCTCAAACCGGTTGCTGTCCCTATTTACGATTTTTCCACAGACAGCCGTACAGACCAGACCTTCACTGTGGAACCACGAAATGTGATCCTGGTGGAAGGTATCTTGATCTTCGTGGAGCCGGAACTGCGAAAATTATTCGATATAAAGATCTTTGTGGATGCCGATGCGGATATTCGCTTCATCCGCCGTCTGCACAGGGATATCACCGAACGGGGGCGCAGCACTGAATCTGTGATAAAACAATATGAAGCCACGGTGCGTCCGATGCACCTGGAGTTTGTCGAACCTTCCAAACGTTATGCCGATGTCATCATTCCTGAAGGTGGGCATAATGTCGCCGCGCTGGACATGGTCGTGGCGCGGATCGAAACCCTGCTTAAGTGAATCCCCGCCGGAGATCCCCGGCGGCATATCAATATCAACCAAGGAGACCCGAATGGCAAAGCAATGGAACAAGCCGCCCGAGATGCAGATCGACCCAAAGAAAAAATACAAGGCGCACATGGAGACCGATAAAGGCACCATGGTCATCGAGTTGTTCGCTGACAAGACCCCTGTTACCGTTAATAATTTTGTGTTCCTTTCCCGCGAAGGGTACTACGATGGCGTTATCTTCCACCGTGTAATTTCCAACTTCATGGCACAAGGCGGCGACCCGACTGGCACCGGCCGTGGTGGGCCGGGCTATAATTTCAAAGATGAGTTCCACCCGAGTCTGAAGCACAGCAAGCAGGGCATTCTGTCAATGGCGAATGCGGGACCTGGCACCAACGGCTCGCAATTTTTCATTACCCACCTCGCAACTCCACACCTGGATAACCGCCATAGTGTCTTCGGTCAGGTGGTGGAAGGCCTGGATGTGCTGATGTCCATCCCGCCGCGCGATCCGAATAACGCCAATGCGCCGGCTGTGAAGATCATCCGTGTCACCATCGAAGAGACCGAGTAGCAAAAGGCCCGCAGGGTCAAAAGGCGAAGAGGTTGCCCCCCAAAGCAATAAAGAGGGAAGCAAAAGCAGATCCGGGCCGCCCCCAGCCAAAACGAACCCCCAAACATCCGGCCTTGAGAATTCAAGGCCGGATGTTAAACTGCCCACAAAACCAAAAACCACACTCCTACGCATCATTGCGATCCTCGCTGTTATCGGCATCATGGCCTATGTGTATAGTATCCGCGACCATGTGCAGGATTTTGCTGCCTATGGTTACCCGGGCATTTTTCTGATCGCGTTGCTGGCAAATGCCACTGTTTTTTTACCAGCCCCCGGGGTAGCAGTTGTATTTGCAATGGGAAGTATCTTTAATCCCATAGGCGTGGCGCTCGCGGCAGGGACAGGCGGAGCCATAGGCGAACTCTCAGGATATTTAGCTGGATTCTCCGGACAGGCCGTGGTCGAAAATACCCTCGCATATGAAAAGATCAGCCCGTGGATCCAACAATACGGCGGCTGGGCGATCCTCGTTCTATCAGCGATTCCCAACCCTTTCTTCGATCTGGCAGGAATTGCCGCCGGAATGGGCAGGATGAAGTTCTGGCGCTTCCTGATCTTCTGCTGGGCAGGTCAAATCATCAAAATGGCTCTGTTCGCCTTCGCAGGCGCTTATTCAATAGATTGGATCATGGGTTTTTACAAGTAAATATCCATCCACCATATTTTCAAATCCAAAAAGGAGAACACCATGAAAGGGTACGAAAAGATAGATGCCTTCATCGAGAAAAATCTGGATCAAAGCCTCGATGAACTTAAACGGTACGTAGCCCAACCCAGCATCAGCGCACAAAACCTCGGGTTGAAAGAATGCGCCCAGATCGTCAAGGAAATGTTGGAAAAGCGCGGTTTCACCGCTGAGGTCATGTCGACAGATGGAGCGCCGGTGGTGTTCGGAGAACGCAAAGGCAAAAGCGATAAAACCCTCCTCATCTATAATCATTACGATGTTCAGCCGCCGGAACCGCTGGAGTTATGGGATAGCGAACCGTTCAAGCCGGAAATCCGCGATGGAAAGATGTATGGCCGTGGTGTAAGTGACGACAAAGGCCATCTCACCTCGCGCTTGCATGCCATCGATGCGATCCTGGCAGAAGAAGGTGAACTACCTTGTAACATCAAATTCATTGTGGAAGGTGAAGAGGAAACTGCCAGCGTTCATCTGCACGATTTCATCTCAAAAAATCTCGACAAACTTAAAGCCGATGCCTGCATCTGGGAATTCGGCGGTGTGGATCATCGCGAACGTCCGCAGCAATATCTCGGTTTGCGCGGCATTTGCTATGTTGAACTCTCAGTTACTTCCTTGGGCACCGATGTTCACTCAGGAATCGGCGGCAGCATCTTTCCGAATGCAGCGTGGCGATTGATCTGGGCGTTGAACACGCTCAAGGGGCCGGATGAACGCATCCGCATCCCCGGCTTTTATGATGACGTCATCCAGCCAACAGAACGGGATATCGAGTTCATGAAAAAACTCCCCGACCTGGAAGATGAGTATAAAAAGCGTTTCGGGGTAAAAGAATTCATCAAAGGCATCAAAGGTGGCATAGACCTCAAAGTCGAAGAAGTTTTCACGCCGACCTGCACGGTCTGCGGCTTGACAAGCGGTTATCAGGGTCCGGGCTCCAAGACTGTACAGCCTGCATTCGCATCTGCCAAAGTGGATTTTCGCCTCGTCCCGGCGCAAAAGCCCGAGGATATTCTGAAGAAACTGCGGGTGCATCTCGATGCGGAAGGCCTCAGCGACGTAAAGATCGACTTCCTCGGAGGCGAACCCGCAGCGCGGACCGACCCGGACCATCCCTTTGTCAAACTGGTAGTGGATTCGGCCGAGGAAATCTATGATGCTCCGATGGATATTGTCCCCCTTGTTGGCGGTTCCGGACCCAACTACCCGTTCGTCCATGACCTGGGCCTGCCCGTTGTAACCATGGGTTTGGGCCACCCTGATACCCGCGCCCATGCCCCCAACGAGAACATCCGAATCGACCTGTATATGTTGCATGCAAAGCACATGGCAAGAGTGATCAAACAGATGTAATCAAATCAGTCCCGGCAAATTGCCGGGACTGATTTATATAAAGTGACCTTATTCACTCCGATTTCGTGACTTTCTTTTGAGCAAAATTGTATATAATGTGTTTGTAACAATTTTCACGAGTAATCCGTGTCTAAGCATATTTGGAGGCAAAAATGTTCGTTGGCGAAAGAATGTCGCAACCTGTAATTTCTGTAACACCCGATACTCCGGTGCATGATGCGCTGGCTATGTTCCATAAGGAGCATATCCGCCGTGCGCCGGTGGTCAAAGATGGCAAGATGCTTGGTATCGTTTCAGAGAGCGATCTCTTGAACGCATCCCCTTCCCCTGTTACCAGCCTGAGCGTTTGGGAAATGAACTACCTGCTCAGCAAAGTGACAGTTAAACAGGTCATGTCCAAGAAAGTGGTGACCGTTGATGTAAATACCCCCATCGAAGAAGCGGCCCGTATTATGGCCGACACCAAGATCGGCGGTATGCCGGTGATGCGCTCCGGCAAACTGGTGGGCATCATCACCGAAACCGATCTATTCAAGATCTTCCTGGAGTTGATGGGCGCACGCACCAAGGCGTTACGAGTTACAGCGCTGATCGAAGAAAAACCTGGTCAACTGGCAAAAGTCACCAAGGCAATCGCGGATGCCGGTGGAAACTTCATGGCCTTTGGCATGTTCGCCGGACCCGACACCAGCAGCAGACTGATCACCTTCAAAGTTGCCGGACTTAAAAAAGATGAAGTGACCAAGGCTTTGGAAAAAGTCGTCAAGAAATTCTGGGATATTCGCCAAAGTTAGGATATTGAATTAAAAGCAACGCCCGCATGGAAAATTCCATGCGGGCGTTTTGGTTTTGATTATCGCGCCGGCCTTCGTGGCCGTGGTTTGCGCTCAAACCGTTGGACTGGCTCGCCTTTCAGTTCTTTGATCTCCTCATCGGTCAGATAACGCCACTGACGCGGCTTGAGATCCCCAAGTCGCAGTGTCCCGATGCGCACGCGGACAATTCTCACCACCGGAAGACCAAGCAGGTTCCCCACCTCGCGGATCTGTCGCTTCTTTCCCTCCCCCATGATGACTCGAATCCATGCGCCTTTGCCGGAAGTTGAGAGGAAATGAACATCGGCGGGCATGGTCTTATCGCCGTCCGGAAGGACAACCCCTCTGCGCCACACATCCAATTGTTCTGTATCCGGCCGCCGCGCCAGAAGGACGCGGTATTCCTTTTCGTGGCCGTAGCGCGGATGCGTCAGCCTATTGGTTAGATCTCCATCATTGGTCATCAAGATCAAACCTTCAGAGTCAAAATCCAAACGGCCGACCGGATAGAGGTGTCCATCCACAGGGATCAGATCGCGCACAGTCCGACGATCATCCTGGCCCTCCGCAGCAGAGAGCACATTGCGGGGCTTATACAAGGCGATGTAATTCAGCATCTCCTTTTTTGCCAGGGCTTTTCCATCGATGGTGACCTTATCTTTGGCAAGGTCTGCTTTTTGCCCCAAAGCAGCGACCTTTCCATTTACAAAGACGCGGCCCTCCACGATGAATTCTTCACAGGCGCGACGTGAGCCGTACCCAGCTTGAGCAAGTAGTTTTTGTATTCGTTCTTCCATAGGATGAAATTATAACGGATGGGCTATTGAAATTACAGCCCTACAACCGCTTGATAAAAATGAACAGGTCATCCCCAGACGTATAAAAGTCCTTGATCACGGCTTCTGCCTTATAACCCATGCCAAGATAGAAATTCCGTGTTGGTTCATAATCCGGCGTCCCTGAGGTCTCTGCTATCAACAAACGTCCGCCGCCTTTGCGTGCCGCTTCTTCGCTGGCGACGATCAAGACACGCCCCACTCCGCCACGGCGTGCGTCCCGATCGACCGCGATCCAATAAAGATCATACGCACCATGGGTCAGGTCGCGCGGACCATAGCAAGCAAAACCAAGAACACGCTCATCTTCCCGATAGACAATAAAGTTATACCCACAGACTTCAGGTCCATCGTTCAGGTACTCTTGCCAGAGTTCGCTCACACAATCAACCTCTTCCAGGCTAAAGACACCAGCCCTGGCGGCAATATCCTGGATCTGCGGACCATCCACTTCTGTGGCAGAGATTATCTTGTTGTCAGCACGAACGGTCGACTGCGAACTGTCATTGGAATGCATATAAAAGGAGCCTTTCAACAGAAAATAATTATAGGTGACGATGATTTTCCCTGCATTTCGGTTTTTCGGCAAGCCTTTTCAAAAACAGATATCGCAATAGACTCCCTCGCAGAGACAAGTTAAAAAGAATCCCTCAAAACATCCTGGGGGAGAGGCGCTGGTTTGACCTTTAGAAACTTTCTTACAGCCAGAACGACCAGACCCAATAACCATCCTCCAATCACGCCTGCCACGATTGAAAACTCCGCAAATCCAAGCAGGATTTTAGAGAGTTCCGCGATCTGCTGGGTTGGCGTTTTCTCGACGATTCCAGTTCCTGTAAGGTGTGGGATGTTTCCAATGGAGATCAGGGTGACGACAAGAGAATAAGCTATCAGACCGACAAATATCTGCGTCCCGCCTAGAATTCCCTGAGCCAATATGTAGCCAAACCAATCAGAAAAACTATATTTTTCGACTCCATCAGCCACCGGTTTCGAGAGGTATCCAACCCAAACTCCACCAAACAAGGTAAGAACAATAACAGGCAAAAAGTAGGCGAGCCAGGCACTTAAATTACCCATATAAAAAAGGATCTGCACTGACCCAATGAAATAATAAGAGGCCCAACCCGCGAGACCCAATGAAGCCAACACCCATATGACATATGTGGCGCGCCACATGCCAGCAGTTTTCCATGAGCGCAATAACCACCCCCAGGTAATCATAAGTGGAAGTACCACCAAAACCCAGCTGGTAAGGTATACAAAAAAGAGGATGAGATATGGCGGTACTGTGATTCCCTTTACATCTTCTTTTATAACAGCGTCGATCAGAATTTCTTGAAACACTGAAAATGCAGCAATAACAGCTATAAAAACAGCAAGACCGGTCAGGGCCAGGCTATAGGCAGGGAGACGAAAGAGCCAGCTATCCGGAGTCCGAGGCGACACCCCCCAACGATCCTCCAAATCCACTGCGGAGGCTAATCCGCCCAGCGCGCCAAGGATCACGCTCCCTAAACATAGCCATAGAAAATTGAAATAAATGCTGGTGGCAGTATTGGTTAATGCATCGATCAGGATGGCAAGTCCTTGGTCCTGGTCGATTTCAAGGTAAAAACTCTTAAAAATTTCTTCCTGTCCGATCAAGCCAAAATGGAATACACCGATAAAATCGTAAATCAGACACCCAGCCAGCGCTCCCATGCCTGCACCCGCCAGCAGACTTTCCTGCCAGTCTTTTGCCCAATTCCATCTTGCAGATACCCATCCAAAAACAAACATTGTCAATGCGCAAAGTCCATAAATTCCTATAAACGTCCAGGAAGGTAGCATCGCTGCTTCTTCCAGATAGGGCCAGTCAGGTGCCACCTCCACCGACATTACCATGAACCATGGAAACCAAAGAGCGGTCACACAGATCGCTGCGGCTGCAATACCGGAAAGTACTACTCGAATTCGCATGTTTCCTCCGTTTCAAATAGTGTACGGCAGGTGAAGAAGGATTTCAACTACTAAACAAAAAGCGCGGCTTTGAGCCGCGCTTTTTGTTTTCTATCCTTTCAATAATTCCGTCGGTTCTGCTTCGGGTTCAACCGGAGCCGCCAGCGAAGGTAATTCCAAAATGGAGTTGAGGCCAAAGTGTTGCAGAAACTCCGGCGAAGTAGAATATAAAATCGGACGTCCCGGCCCTTCCGTACGGCCGGATTCGAGGATCAAGCCTTTGCTGAGCAAACTTTTCATCATGCCATCGCTGTTCACACCGCGGATCGCATCCACTTGTGGGCGGGTTACAGGCTGCTGGTAGGCGATGATCGCCAACGTCTCAAGCGCGGCGCGGCTGAGATGCGTAATTGCTTCCAGGCCGAGGAACGTTTCCACAAGCAGGGCCAGTTCGGCCGCCGTTGTCAGCTGCACACGACCGGCATTGCGCTGCAACCGCAATCCGCGAGTCTGAAGCGCGTCTTCCAATTCCTTCAGGCCGCGCTCGACCACAGATGCCGTAACATCCAAAGCCTGGGCCAACTGAGCCAACGGCACGGGCTCGGCCGAGACAAATAACATGGCCTCAATCTTAGCCGCCAGGCTTGGTTCGTTATTTGAAGAGGTTTGAGAGTCGCTCATGCTATAATTACTCCGCTTAATTCCAAATGTTTAAAAAATAATCCAAACTATGAAACGAAAAAATTTCCACTTCCAGATCTTCGCCATTGCACTGCTCTTATCGACACTGGCATGTTCCATCGCGGTCGGCGGGCCGGAGTATCCGACGCAAACCATTCCATCCTCACCTGAAGAGGCGCAAGCCATGCGCGACATGATCGAGCAGGCTTTTCTTGCCGGGGCCGAGACCGGAGTGGTTACGCTTCAGATCACCGAAAGCCAGATGACATCCTTTCTGGCTGATAAACTTGCCCAACAGACCAACCCGCCGTTCACCGACCCGGTGGTCTTCCTGCGAAACGGACAAATGCAGGTGTACGGCAAGATCACACGCGGATGGTTCACTGCCAACATATTGATCGCCATGAACGTGACTGTGGATCCTGCCACAGGTTTGCCCAAGTTCGAGATCGCCTCTGCAGATTTCGGTCCATTTCCTGCGCCTGAAGGCCTCAACGCCGCCATCAGCGCCATCATCGACGAAACCTTTACCGGCTCCATTGGGCCCGCCGCAGTCGGCTTCCGCCTTGAGACGATCACCATCGCAGACGGCATCATGACCATCACCGGGCGGATCAAATAGCGGCTGGATTATACCCGACATGCCCCGCTTCCAACTCCGCTCAAGCCTGCTCCTCTTAATTGGGCTTTGCGCCACCCTGATCCTTTCCTGTCGTTCGCCGCAGATCAACGAGACCATCCATATCAGCGTCACCGCCGATGGGCTTACTAGGCAGGTTGACGTGCCCATCGGAAGCACTGTTTCTCAAGCATTGCAAACTGCAGGCATTACGCCCGGCAGCCTGGACCGTTCTGAACCGCCGTTCTACACCGTGCTAGGCGATGGTGATGCGATCACAGTAACCCGCGTCGTAGAAGAGTTCACCACCGAACAGGAAGTCATACCTTTTGAACGGCAGGTGGTGCGAAACGAAACCCTGCCCGAAGGCGAGATCCGCCAGGTACAAGCTGGGGAAAATGGCCTGCAAGAAATCACCTACCGAAGCATCATCGAAGATGAAGTAGAGATCAGCAAAAACGCCGTAAAAACTGTGACCTTGAAAGAGGCACTACCTGAGATCGTCATGGTCGGCGCACAATCTTCATTCACACCCTTGAACATTCCCGGTACCCTGGCCTACCTCGCCGGAGGCAATGCCTGGATCATGGAAGGTTCCACTGCGAATCGCCGCGTTATCGTCAGCACGGGCGACCTGGATGGGCGTATCTTTACGTTATCACCCAACGGTGAATATCTTGTCTTTACAAGAAAATCATCGAAACCTGCGGATGAGGAGATCAACACGCTTTGGGCGGTGCGGACGAGAAACCTTGAACCTAAATTGATTTCGTTGCAAGGGAAGAATGTTGTCCATTTTGCGGCCTGGATCCCTGGGTCGAACTCAGTCGCCTATTCCACCGTCGAGCCGCGTAGCGCCGCCCCGGGCT
>Ga0268298_10005827_pt1 | contig 11413 bp, 8 predicted proteins | sample WWTPWeurt_MetaG_FD_194462 | JGI IMG/M metagenome (GOLD analysis project Ga0268298, IMG submission 194462) | Activated sludge microbial communities from WWTP in Nijmegen, Gelderland, Netherland - WWTP Weurt | ecosystem: Engineered > WWTP > Aerobic digester > Activated sludge | place: Netherlands... | reverse complement strand
CCGCGTGGCGATCTTTAAAGACCGTGGCGGCTTCATCGAAACTGACGCCATACTTGGATTGGTTCCGTTCCGCCTTGGCGGGGTCCCAGTGGATTTGAAGCGGTTTTTGTTTTGCCATGCGGTGAGTATAGCATAAGGTAAAATCGAACTGTCAAAGGCAGGTGACCATGTTCCGCAAGATCTTATTCCTGTTGGGTTCGTTGATCGTTGTCTTCCTCCTCTCGCGCGCGCCGATCTTCCCGTTGATCGTGGAGGTGCGCGAGACCATCGGCGATGTGGAGTCGCTGCGCCAGACCTGGGAGTTCATGTCGCTGCCGCAGTTTTACGCCGCCGGCGACCTTGCCCGCGCCGCCTGGATGAACGAGACCTGGAATTCCTACAAGACCCTGTTCGTGCTCAACCACACCTTTTTGCTGGCGGTGTTCTATGAGTGTTGGGTGCTGTTGAACCGCTGGTTCGGGAAAACTACCATCAAGTAAAAAAACGTTTGTTGTTTTTATGGGAGTAAATATGGACGCCTTGATCGCTTCGGGAATTGCCAGTTCGTTAATTGCAGTTGCAACGAAACTTGCTGAAAAAGGGGTGATCGACCCTGCCCTCGAGAGCGGATTGGAGCCATTCAAGAAATGGCTGACGGGTGGATATAACAAAAAGAAAGCCGAAAGCGCACTGCAAAGTTCATTTGCAGAAGCCGTCAAAAAACTGGATGCTCCTGAAAATGACAAGGATGGACTTTCAGATTTTCTGACGAATCTTGGCTTGGACCGACTGCAGGCCGATAAGAACCATGCCCTGCGTGAGCAGTTTGCTCAGGCGGTTTTAGGCTTTGTGGATCCGAAACAAGACCCTCCGGAAGATCTCCTGCGCGCTCTGCGCTGGCCCCAGGATGAAAAAGAAAAACTGGCCTTGTTTTTAGCCGGGTTACGGAGTTCGCTTGTAAGGTCTGAGGAATGGAAACCGCTCATTCAACTGGCAGATGCGGCGGCGGAACGTGACTTGCTTGCCGGGATTATGGGGCGGGTATCTCAAATTTCAAGTGCCATTGTTAACACTGAGGCGGGGCAAGCCTTGCGGGTGGTCGTTGAACAGTTGGGTTTGACAGCGGAGCAGGCACAAAATATCGAGAAGAAATTTCGTCAACTCGTGGCGGACAAATATCGCAAACATGACGTGCAGGGCCTGGCGCAGGTGGAGAGGGTCATCCGCCTGCCGCTGAAAGATGTGTATTTGGAATTAGGTTTGATCCCCTTGAACAAAAAGCAGGCAGAAGAAGAAGAAGAATTCCAGGCGGAGTTATTGCACTCCAGCGAAACCAAACGGCTGGAGCGGGAGATGCGCCAGATTGATGAACGGGTTACCAGCATGCTGGGTGAGCAGCCGCGTTTAGTGATTTTGGGTAAACCCGGCAGTGGCAAGACCATTTCAATGAAATTCGTTACCTTGATGTTGACAATGGGGCAGATCGGCGCGGCGCGACTGGGCTTGGACGCGCCCTACCTGCCGGTTTATATCCGGCTGGCTGAATTTGCCGATGCCTTGTTGAAGCAGCAAACTCTTTCGTTGGAAGCCTTCCTCATTCAATATCTCAAAGATAAATTCCCCGGCGTACCCCGGCAGGATGAATTCCTACAAGCGGCGTTGCAAAATGGGGCCTGCATGGTCCTGCTCGATGGGCTGGATGAAGTGGGCGACATCGGCGATAAATTGATCCGAGGCCAAACCTTGCGAAAGACCGTTCTGCGAGAGGTGCAAAGTTTTACCGACCAGCGCTGCGGCGAGAACTGTAAAAACCGCATTGTGGTCACCAGCCGACTGGAAGGCTATCACCGTGGCGATCTGGCAGATTTTGCCGAGGCCGAACTCAGCGCGTTGAGAATCCCCGATGAAGTGGAAGCCTTCCTGCTGCGCTGGTTCACGGCGTATATTCATGAATCAGACCCGGAACTGACCCTTGAAGCAGCAGGGGAACAGGCGCGCAGGGAGCATGTCGTCGCGCTGATGGCTTCCATCAACAGTTCGGACAGTGTGGCGTTGCTGGCCACCAACCCGTTGCTGTTGACCATCCTTGCCATCATTCACCAGACCATGAACACGCCCCTGCCCAACCGGCGTGTGGAATTGTATAAAGTGGTGGCGGATACCCTCATTCGTAACTGGCGCAGTTCGCAGACCCATCGCCCAACGAACCGCATTCATGAAATGAACATCAGTTCATCGGATATCTTCCAGATGATGTCTCACCTGGCGTTTTGGCTGCACGAGAACGAGAAGAATCAGGGTGGGACCATGCCGCTGGAAGATTGGCGCAAAGAGATCACGACCCTTTTGAAAGACTATGGCGAGCCTGAAGCTGTAAAGGAATTGGTGGCGGAATTTTTACACCATGCCAGTGAAGAGGTGGGCTTATTGACCGAGCGCAGCCCCGGGCAGATCGGGTTCTTCCATCTGACCTTGCAGGAATACCTGGCTGCTGTGGAAATGGCGCGCCAGGGGATCGATTTCTGCCTGCGACAGATCGAAAAGTATTGGGCAAACCCACGCTGGCAGGAGGTTCTTCTATTGACCGCTGGTGAGATCAAAGAAAGACATACGCTGGTCGTCCTGGATGCCTACCTTCATGCGCTTCTCGACCGGGAATACTCCGACCCGGCAAATATCGGGCGGGCAAGTTTCATTGCCGGGCGGGCCCTCGCGGACCTGGGCAAAGGCGGACCCATGCGCCAGATCCATAGAGACATTACAAGAGCCTTGGAACGCATTGCCCAGGATATTGACCCCGACACCAACCAACCCTCTTTAAATGCGGGTGTTCCGATTCTGTTACGAGCCGCCTCTGCAGACACAGCCGATGAACTGGGCTACCTGCCTGACCTGTATACGTTTATCCCTGTTTCCGATTTTTCAATTTCGAAATATCCAATTACCAATCTCCAATACGAACGCTTTCTGAGATCGGGGCAGTTCAATACAAAGGAGTTGTGGTGCAACTTCCCGAAGTACGACGAGAACAGCCAGCCTATGGAGGAGGACTGGGGTGAAGAAGGCTGGAAATGGCTGCAAAGCGCGTTATCAGACAAAAATTATGACCTTCAAGACGGTGCGCTGGTACCGCGTTATTGGCGCGACCCGCGCTTTGGCAATCAGCGCCGGGCTGTGCCGGTGGTGGGAGTCACATGGTATGAGGCCAATGCCTACTGCAACTGGCTTTTGCAAAATTGGGCTGACCTCGAAGAAGGTAGGCAGGGTTTACAGAAGCCTGTTGCGATTCGCCTGCCTACCGAAACACAATGGGCTTTAGCCGCCGGAGGCGCTGAAGATAAAAAACGCTACCCGTGGGATAAAGGCACTGCAACCGGTAAAACCGAGGAGGTAATACGACGCGCAAATGTCCGTGAAAGCGGAATTAACCGCACTTCGCCGGTGTGGATATATCCTTTGGGTGAAAGCCCAAAAAGGGTGAGGGAATTGGCTGGTAATGTTTGGGAATGGCAGGCAAATTATTCCGGTCTCAAAATTGGCAGTATAAATACATTGGGTCTGCGCGGCGGGTCGTGGATCAACAATGGTGACTTCGCGCGTGTGGCGTTCCGCTTCGGCAACCACCCGGTCATCGGGGATAACGGTCTCGGTTTTCGTGTGGTGGCGTCATTCCTCCCCAGCGGGTGATCTTGTTTCCTGCCTTTCTGATTCCTGCGTTCTGCCTGCACCCGAACGTAGTGAGGGTGTGTTCTTAGTTTTCCCGCCGTTAGGCGGGAAATTTTTATAAAAAATTGGAGGCTTATGAAAACGTATAAACATCTGTATGAAAAAGTGTGCGATTTTGAGAATATCTATCTTGCCTATAGAAAAGCGCGAAAAGGGAAGCGGTATAGAATGCAGACCGCTCAATTTGAACGCATACAGGATGACGAACTACTAGCGTTACAGGAAGAATTGCGATCGAAAACATATCAACCGGGCGCGTATCATTCATTTTTCATTCATGACCCCAAAAAACGGTTGATCTCCGCCGCCCCATTTCGCGACCGCGTAGTTCATCATGCCCTGTGCCGTGTCATAGAGCCTTTATGGGAAGCGCGTTTTATTCACGATAGTTACGCCAATCGCCTTGGGAAGGGTACCCACCGCGCTTTAGACAGGACGCAGGAATTTTCACGCAAATATCAATATGTTTTGCAATGTGATGTAAGGCAATTCTTCCCATCCATAGACCATGAAATTTTACTGAACGAGTTTTCCCGGCTCATTAAAGACAAGGAGGTCTTATGGTTGTGTAAATCCATCCTAAAAAGCGGTGAGGGCGTCCTGGCGGAGGAATATGAAATGAAATATTTTGCGGGAGACACCCTGTTTGCTGCCCATCGCCCAAGGGGGCTGCCTATTGGCAATCTTACCAGTCAGTTTTGGGCGAATGTCTACATGAACGAATTCGATCATTTTGTGAAACGCGAACTGAAGTGCCAGGCGTATATCCGTTATGTGGATGATTTCCTGTTGTTTTCAAACGATAAAGATCAACTTGCTTCATGGCGGGTTGTCGTCCATAAAAGGGCTGCAAATTTACGATTGACCTTGCATGAAGAATGCGCCCAGATATTCCCTGTATCAACAGGAATTCCATTTCTTGGATTTCGAGTCTATCCTGATCATCGCCTGCTCAAAACCCGTAAAGCCATTCACTTTCGTAGAAAGCTAAGCCGTTTGGTAAGCGCTTATTCAAAAGGCCTGCTCTTGTTCCCCCAATTAAATCAAGCCATTCAAGGCTGGATAAACCATGTCTGCTTTGCGGATACCTGGGGCTTGCGTCAATCACTATTGGAAGGAGTAAAGTTATGAATGAATCGCCCCTGTTCGTACGCACATATGATTTCCTGCTCTGGTTTGTTCCGCAAGTCCAAAAATTTCCCCGAATATATCGTTTTACATTATCAGAACGCCTTCAAAGACTCGCGCTAGATTTTCAAGATGGGATTGTCGCGGCGGGGAAATCTCAAGGTGCAGCAAGGCTTGAGAAACTTAGATCTGCCGATATTCAATTGGAGCAGTTGCGGGTTTGGGTTCGGTTTGCAAGAGATAATCAGTTAATCACATTGAAGCAATATGAACATGCTGCGCGTGGAATGGCTGAGATGGGAAGATTACTTGGCGCGTGGCTCAAAAAACCGTGAGGTAGCCCGCCTGCAAAAGCGGTTATCTGGGCAGGAGTCATAGGGTCTGCGCGGCGGGTCGTGGAACAACAATGAAGACAACGCGCGTGTGGCGATCCGCAACAACAACCACCCGAACAACAGGAATAACAATATCGGTTTTCGTGTGGTGGCGTCATTCCTCCACAGTTTTGTGATTGCTTGCCAGCAGTATGTGTCGGCAACGTTGAACATCGAGGCAATACTGGCTGACTTTTTGCCCGGTTGCATTTCTGCAGCCAAAAATAAAAAATGCCCGCCCGTTCCAGTAGCCATCGGCGACCGTCCGGGCAGGCAACCATCCACCTTTCTTCTTAAATCATCCTTTTCTCCACACTCTACCTTCGAATCGTCTCATCTCTTGCCGGTCCCACCCCGATCCACCGCACTGGAATTCCCGCCGCTTCTTCGATCATGGTCACATACTTCTGAGCATTGAGGGGTAACGCTTCGAATGATTTCGCCTTGCTGATATTCTCGCTCCAGCCGGGGACGGTCTTATAGGTCAGCTGTACCTCGCCCAAACCGTAGGCGTCCACATCGGCATAGCGCACAGGCTGGCCGCTCAAAGTATATCCGGTGCAGACTTGGATCTCCTCCAGGCCGCTTAACACATCCAACTTCGTCAGGCAGATCTCGGTCATGCCGCTCAACTCCGCGGCGGTGCGCACGATCTCCAGGTCCAGCCAGCCGACCCGGCGAATGCGCCCGGTCGTGGCGGCCACTTCGCCGAACTTTTTGTACACTTCGCTTTCGTAGTCGTGAATTTCCGTGGGCAGCGGGCCCGCTCCTACGCGCGTAGTGTAGGCCTTGGTCACACCGATCACGTTGTTGATGTATTTGGGTGGAATCCCCAACCCGGCCGAAGCGGCTGAGGGAATGGTGGTTGAAGCCGTCACGAAGGGATAGGTGCCCCAGTCGGTATCCAGGAACGATCCCATGGCCTGTTCGAGCAAAAAGGTCTTGTCCGCTTTCAAACCATCCTGCACCAGCGAGAACAACTCCTTGAGATACGGCTTGACCTTTTCATAATATCCGCGGTACTGGTCGCGCACCTGCTTGAAGTCCAGCGCTTCGCCGCCGAGTGCGGTGATGATCTTGTTCTTCAAGGTTAACTGCACTTCCAATCTTTGCTCGAACTTGTCGCTCGCAAAATCCGTCCAGCGAATGCCGTTGTAACTGACCTTGTCTGCAAAGACCGGTCCGATCCCGCGTCGCGTGGTGCCGGTGGCACCCGCTCCTTTGGCCTCTTCGTACAGACCGTCCAGGATCTTATGATATGGCATGATGAGATGCGAGCGCGGTGAGACCCACAAACGTCCGTCCACGTTCACGCCGGCCTTGTTGAGCATCTCGATCTCATCGATCAACACTGCCGGGTCCACCACCACGCCGCCGCCGATCAGGCCGGTGGCGTTCTGCGCAAAAATACCCGAAGGCACCAAATGGATTTTGAACGTGCCGAACTCATTGATGACCGTATGCCCGGCATTGTTCCCGCCGTTGAAGCGCGCCACATAATCCGCGCGCTCTGCCAGAAAATCCACCGCCTTGCCCTTGCCCTCGTCACCCCACTGCGAACCGATCACTGCTATGACTGTCATAAGGACTCCCGAAATTCGTTATTCGATGGTTGTTAATTGGCGCTTCGATTTTCGAGGATCGAATTTCGAAGTACTTCATCTGTAATCTCGATCGCCAGGCCGATGTATCTCTCCGGCGATAAATTCATCAACTTTTCGCGCACATCCGCATCCACGCCCAGCGCTTCAACCCAGACCTTGTAACTGAACCCGTCCATCTGGCTGCCCCTCGTCCGGGACTTGAGTGTCTCATAAGCGTCGCTGCGTCCCGCCGCCCGCAGAATGGTTTGCGCCCCTTCACTGACGATCTCCCAATGTGCGCCCAACTCCGCGCGGATGCGTTCCTCGTCTGCATCCACCCGCGCCAAGCCTTTGGTGATGTTCTTCCACGCCAGCAGGGTGTGGCCGAATGCCGTCCCAAATGACCTGCGCACGGTCGAGTCCGATAGGTCACGCTGCAAACGTGAGATGGATAATTTCTGGGTGTAGTGCACGAACAGCGCATTGGCCAGGCCGAGGTTGCCTTCCGCGTTCTCAAAGTCGATCGGGTTCACTTTCTGCGGCATGGTCGAAGACCCTACTTCATTGGCGACGACCTTTTGTTTGAGAATGCCGTCGCTGATGTAGCGCCACATATCCTGCGCAAGATCCACAAGGACAGCGTTGGTCAACTGCACCGCCTGAAAATAACGGATCCAGTTATCGTACGGCAGGATCTGCGTAGTGACGAGATTGGCATGCAAGCCCTGGCTTTCGATAAAATCCCGGCTGAAGGCCAGCCAGTCCACATGCGGGGCAGAGGCTTGCAGCGCGTTGAAGTTCCCGACCGCGCCGGTCAGCTTGGCTTCAAAGGAATGTCCCGCCAACTCGTTCCGGCAGGTTGTCAATCGCGCAAGGTAGACCGCGATCTCTTTCCCCAATGTGGTTGGCACGGCAGGCTGACCGTGAGTCCGCGCCAGCATGGGTAGGGCACGGTGCTTTATGGCAAAGCCTCGCAACGCGGCGAGCAGTTCGTCGAAAGCGGGCAAAAGGATCTGGTCGCGTGAGTCGCGCAGGGCGAGGGCCTGGGCTGTGTTATTAATATCTTCCGAGGTCAGGCCGAAGTGAATGAAGGCGTGCAACTCGGAGGGGATGATCTCGCGCAGATAATATTCAATGGCTTTTACGTCGTGTCGTGTGATCTTTTCGTATTCCTGGATCTCCCCGGCATCGTCATATGAAAAGGAGAACGGTTCCGGTTTGTAGTTCGCTAAACTTTCGGCGGGGATCAGGCCGGTTTTGGAAAGCGCAGATAGAAAGTCCAGTTCGAGGCGGGTGCGGGTGCGCAGGTAGGCAAATTCTGAAAAGAAATCCTGCAGGGGGGCAGTTTCTTTTTGGTAGCGTCCATCTAAAGGAGAAATGGCGTGAAGAGTCATCAACCGCATTATAATTCGGCCGCGAGGAGAATGAAATGATATGAAGATTTTGCCTGAAACCGCCCTGACCTATGACGACGTGCTTTTGGTGCCGCAATACTCGAAAGTGGACTCGCGCCGGGTCCTCTCCACCAAAAGCTGGTTGACAAAAAAGATCGCCCTGCAATCGCCGATCGTCTCCGCGAATATGGATGTGGTGACCGAAAGCGAGATGGCGATCACGATGGCGCGCGAAGGCGGGATCGGGATCATCCACCGCTTCATGACCATCGCCGAACAGGCTCGTCAGATTGGGCGGGTGAAGAAGGCCGAATCCTTTATCGTGGAAAAACCGCTGACCATGACCGACCAGCATACCCTGGGCGATGTGAAGCGTATCGTCGAAGAGACCGACACGGGTGGTATTTTGATCGTGGATAAGGACGAGAAACTGATCGGTATCATCACCACCCGCGATTTGTTGTTCGAAGAGGACGATGCGAAGCCGGTGACCGAGATCATGTCTCGTAATATTCGCAGCGCTCCTCCCGGGACATCCCTGAAAGATGCCGAACGCTTGCTGCATGAACACCGCGTGGAGAAACTTCCGCTGGTGGACGCAGATGGCAGGGTGAAGGGCTTGGTGACCTTGAAGGACATCATGAAGATCACCAAGTTCCCCAAGGCCACCAAGGATTCACGCGGCCGGCTGGCGGTGGGGGCTGCGGTCGGTGTGCGCGACAAAGAGATGCGCCGCGTCGAGGCTGCGCTCGCAGCCGGAGCGGATTGTATTGTGGTGGATATAGCACACGGTGACTCGTTGCTGGAGATCGAAATGATCAAGAACATCCGCAGGCAATTTCCCGAGGCGCAGATCATCGGCGGGAATGTCGCTTCGGGTGACGGCACCAAACGCCTGATCGATGCGGGCGTGGATTCGGTCAAGGTGGGGGTGGGGCCGGGCTCGATCTGTGTGACGCGTCAGGTGGCGGGCTCCGGTGTGCCGCAATTGACGGCGGTCATTCAATGCGCGGAAGCAACGCGCGGCACCGGGGTGCCCATCATCGCCGATGGCGGCATCCGTTTCCCTGGCGATGTGGCCAAAGCCATCGCTGCTGGAGCGCAGACGGTGATGATCGGTTCGATGCTGGCCGGCACCGATGAAAGCCCCGGTATGATCATGACCCGGCGCGGTCATCGTTACAAGGCATCGCGCGGTATGGCGTCTTTGGCAGCGAACATTGAACGTAACAAACGTGAAGGCAATGACCTCACGCGTGAGGAGATCGAAGACTATGTGGCCGAGGGCGTGGAGGCTGCGGTTCCGTATCGCGGCAAGGCACGCGAAGTGCTGACCCAATTGGTTGGCGGTCTGCAATCGGGCATGAGTTATAGCGGAGCCTTTGATATTGAGGAATTTCAGGAGAAAGCCATCTTTGTCCGCATGACCGGGGCTGGGCTGAAGGAATCCGGGCCGCATGATGTGGAAGTATTGGGTTAAGTAGTTGCGACTAAAAACTTTGAAAAAATGAACTGGAGAAGAGCATGACCAACCAAACACAGAACTGGATCGAAAAAGACAGGAAGCAATTGCATCCCGTGTATCATCCCAAGACCCATGCCAACCCGATGGTGATCGAGAAGGGCGAAGGTGTCTGGCTGCACCTCACAGATGGGCGCAAGATCTTGGACGCCATGGCAGGGCTGTGGAACGTCAACGTCGGGTATGGGCGCGAGGAACTTGCCAAAGTGGCCTACGACCAGATGAAAGACCTGGCCTTCACCTCCAATTTTTCGGGCATGACCAATTTGCCTTCCATTCAACTGGCTGAGAAGATGGCGGGTTTTGCCTACGAAGGCTTGAACTCCACACTCTTCACCTCCGGCGGTTCGGAAGCCAATGACTCCGCCTTCAAGACCGCGCGCTATTACTGGAAGCGCAAAGGTAAACCGACTAAATACAAGGTCGTTGCGCGCAAGGGCGCTTATCACGGGGTGACCATCGGCACGACCTTTGCAACCGGCCTGGAAAAATACCACACCATGTTCGGACCCGCGCCGGAAGGATACGTTCACATTCCGGCTCCCAATCCGTATCGCTACGACGGCAAGTTAAAAGATGGCGAGACTGTCGGGCAGGCTGCGGCACGGGAGTTGGAAGAAGCCATCCTGCGCGAAGGTGCGGATACAGTGGCTGCGTTCATCGCTGAACCGGTCATGGGCGTGGGTGGTGTCATCGTTCCCCCCTCCGATTATTTTCCGCTGGTGCGCCAGATCTGCGATAAATACGAAGTGCTCCTGATTGCTGATGAGGTCATCACTGGCTTTGGGCGCACCGGTGAGTGGTTCGCGTTGAAGCATTGGAACGTGAAGCCCGATATCCTCTCTTTTGCGAAGGCCATCACCAGTGGATACGCCCAACTCGGCGGCATTCAGATCTCCGATGAGATTCGTGACACGATGGAATCTGCAGCGGATACTGAAGCGTACATGCACGGTTACACCTATTCCGGCCATGCCATGTCCTGCGCGGTCGGCTTGAAGAACATTGAGATCATGGAGCGCGAGAACTATCCGCAGCGCGCACGTGAACTCGGTAAACGCCTGCTCGATGGGTTGAAGTCTCTCAGCGAGTTCCCCTTCGTCGGAGATGTGCGCGGCCTTGGCCTGGTTTGTGGCGTGGAGATCGTCTCAGACAAAGCGGCCAAAACTGCCGACCCCGCCATGACCATGCGTGTCTTCAAGGCTGCTGAAGAGCGCGGCCTGCGCTCGCGCCCGTTGGGCAATACGCTGGCATTCTCTCCACCGCTCTCCATTAACGAAGAGGAAGTGGACGAGATCGTCAAACGCCTTGGCGCAGCGATGGATGGGATTGGGTGATCAGTAAATGGAGATCGTTCTAGTGCATACATTGAGGTTGTTATAGAGGTTGTGATCATGTGTGCCAAACTCCTTACCGTCTCCCAAATGCGCGCAGTAGAAAAAGAGGCCGACGCCAAAGGCGTCAGCTACGCCCAACTCATGCAGAACGCCGGGCGCTCGCTTGCCGAGATCGTCCATGCCATCGGCAACGAAAATGGCTGGGATGCCATCACCGCCCTTGTCGGCCCCGGCAACAACGGCAGCGACGCCCTCGTTGCCCTCACCTGGCTGGCTGGCGCGGGCTGGCGCACCCATGCTTACCTCGTCAACCGCAGCCTCGAAGGCGACCCGCTCCTCGAACCCTACCTTGCAGCCGGAGGCGGACTCA
>Ga0268298_10005826_pt1 | contig 11414 bp, 8 predicted proteins | sample WWTPWeurt_MetaG_FD_194462 | JGI IMG/M metagenome (GOLD analysis project Ga0268298, IMG submission 194462) | Activated sludge microbial communities from WWTP in Nijmegen, Gelderland, Netherland - WWTP Weurt | ecosystem: Engineered > WWTP > Aerobic digester > Activated sludge | place: Netherlands... | reverse complement strand
CCCTTGTAGAGCAGGCCGAGGCGGGATCTCACGTTGGCCAGGCCGACGCCTTCCCGACCAGGCGTGAAGCCCTCGCCATCATCTTGGATCTCCAGCACCAGGCTGCCGGACTCCCTCCGGCCCCGGATCGTCAGGGTGCCACCCTGGGGCCGATCCGCCAGCCCGTGCTTCAGCGCGTTCTCCACCAGAGGCTGGAGGATGAAGCTGGGGACGCGGAGCTCCATCAGGTCGGCGGGGATCTGGACCTCGACCCGAAGCCGGTCCTGGAAGCGGATCTGCTCGATGGCGAGGTAGTCCTGGATGAAGGCCAGCTCACGCCGGAGCGGCAGCAGCTGCTCGTGGGGGGCGTCCAGGGTGGTCCGCAGGAAATCCCCAAGGCGGCTGATCATTTCGTCTGCGCCATCCGGATTCGAGTGGACCAGCGCCGAGATGGAGTTGAGCGTGTTGAACAGGAAGTGGGGCTGCAGCTGCATCCGGAGCGCCAAGTTCTGTGCTTCGGCGAACCGGGTCTCCAGTCGGGCGGCCTCGACCTCCCGGGCCTTGTATTTCCGGTAGATCCTCAACCCGTGGAAGGACGCCACTACGGCCCACATGAAGAGCAGGTTCGTGTGGAAGTAGGCCCGGTAGAAGCGGGGCAGCCCTTTCAACACCATGGCCAGATCCAGGGGCTTTTTCCATTCGTCGGATTGCACCCACAGCGAGATCAGGTAGGCGATCAGCAGGCCGAGGGCCGCCACAACCACACTGGCCAGCAGATGGAGTGCCCAGACCCGCCAGTGGGACCAGGCAAGGGTCTCGATCGGCCGGTGGTTGGCGAGCCAGAGCAGGAACAACCCCAGCAGGCCCCAGGTCCCGTTCTGGAGCAGGTTCAGCATCAGCATGCGGAACATCGAGGCCGAGGGGTACATGGCCAGGTCCCAGCTGGCCATGTAGAGCCCCATCAGGGCCCAGATGCCCCAGTACCAGGTCCACTTTGGACGCACCTGTTCCATGGCCACAAGGCTAGACGAGCGAGGAGGTTCCCACCAGCGGTCCTGGGGCGAAGCGAGGGTTTCGGGGGGTGACCCGGGCATCGAATGGATGCCTGGGTCAGGAATGCCTCCCGTCACAGCGGTCTTGGGAGTAGCATGGCCCCGCCGGGAGGTTCCACATGGCCACCATCACCCTGAACGGAAACCCCATCCACACCTGTGGCGAGCTTCCCCTCCCCGGGGAAGGGACCCCGTTCTTCACCCTCACTCGCCGGGACCTCACCGAGTTCATGAGCACCGATCTCACGGGCAAGCGCGTCCTGCTGAGCATCTTCCCCAGCCTGGACACGGCGACCTGCGCCGAGAGCGTCCGGAAGTTCAACCACCTGAGCGCCGACCTGCCCAATGCCGTGCTCCTCTGCGTGTCCATGGACCTGCCCTTCGCCCAGTCCCAGTTCTGCGGCTCCCAGCAGCTCGAACGGGTGATGACCGCCTCCGCCTTCCGGCATGCCGAGTTTGGCGAGGCCTTCGGCGTCACCATCCTGGATGGGCCCCTGCGGGGCCTCTTCGCCCGGGCCGTCGTGGCCCTGGATGCGGACGGCACGGTTGCCCACACGGAGCTGGTGTCGGAGCTCACCCAGGAGCCTGATTACGACCTGGCCATCCACGCCATCCGCAACCGGCACCACCCCTGTCCTGAGGACGCGCTGGAGAGCACCGAGTAGCTAACACCTCGGCACGAAGACGGGAAGACCACGAAAAGGACCGCCCCTCTTCGTGGTCTTGGTTGTCCTCGTGGTGGATCTGTTCCGTCCCTATGCCTTGGCCATCAGCCTCGCGCGGGTGTAGGGGATCAGCCCGCCTGCATCCATGATGCCCTTGCGGGCGGCGGGCAGCTTCACCTGCTCGAAAGTCCGGCCGGTGGTCCTGTTGAGCACCTGATCAACCGTGATCTCCAGCTCATCGCCCTCGCTGGCTTCAATGGAAGGGCAGATCACGACCTGCAGGCCCAGGTTGATGCTGTTCTGGAGGAAGATGCGCGAGATGCTCTTTGCCACCACGGCCACCTCGTGACCCTTCAGCGTGGAGCAGGCCTGCTCGCGGCTGGAGCCGCAGCCGAAGTTCTCGCCCCCCACGATGATCGAGCCCGCCGGAAATGCCTTGGCCTTGAGCTGGGCGTTGAACTCCGTTCGGTCGAAGAAGGCGAACTGGGGCGTTTCCGTGGGCAGCACCGTGGCCATGAAACGGCCCGGATAGATGTCGTCGGTGCTGATGTCGTTCTCGAGCTTGATGATGACCTTCGCCATGTCAGGCCCCCTTCCTGGGATCGGTGATGACGCCGGTGATGGCGGAGGCCGCGGCCACGACGGGGCTGCAGAGATAGACCTCGCCCGTGGGATTGCCCATGCGGCCCTTGAAGTTGCGGTTCGTGGTGCTGAGCGCCACTTCGTTGTCGCCCAGGGCGCCCTCGTGCACGCCCAGGCAGGGCCCGCAACCGGAGTTCATGACCACGGCGCCGGCCTTCATGAAGTCGTGGATGTAGCCCAGGTCCAGGGCCTTCGCGAAGATCTTGCTTGAGGCGGGGAACACCAGCATGCGGGTGCCTTCGGCGACCTTCTTGCCCCGCAGAATGGCCGCAGCATCCGCCAGGTCGTCCAGGCGGCCGTTGGTGCAGCTGCCGATGACGATCTGCTGGACCTTGGTGCCGAGAACCTGACCGATGGGCTTCACGTTGTCCACCATGTGCGGGCAGGCGATTTGCGGTTCCAGGGCGGACACATCGATCTCCACGGTCTGCACATAGGTGGCATCCGCGTCCGGCGTGACGCAGGGGATGGCCTCGGTGACGCCCGCCTCCTCACGCAGGTAACGCACAGTCTCCTCGTCCCCGGGCACGATTCCGGAGGTGGCGCCCGCCTCCACGCTCATGTTGCAGATGGCGATGCGGCCGCTGGTGCTCATGGTGCGGATGGTCTCGCCGTGGAACTCCAGCACCTTGAAGTTGGCGCCCTGGGCCGTGAGCTTGCCGATGAGGTGCAGGATCAGGTCCTTCGGTCCGACCATGGGCGGGAACTCGCCCTGTACCACCACCTTAATGGTGGCGGGCACTTCGATGTTCACGGCGATGCCCAGGCTCCAGGCGGAGGCCATCTCCGTGGCGCCCACGCCGAAGCTGAAGGCGCCCAGCGCGCCGTGGCTGGTGGTGTGGGAATCCGTGCCCAACACCACGAAGCCCGGACGCACATAGCCGTACTCGGGGAGGATCTGGTGGCAGATGCCGCCCACGTCGCCGCGCACGTCATGGAATTTGGTGATACCGTTGGCCGCCACGAATCCGCGGATCTTCTTGTGGTTGGTGGCGGTCTTCGGCGACTCCGCCGGCACGCGGTGATCGAAGATGATGGCGATGCGGGAGGGATCCCACACCTTGGGTTCGATCCCCGTGCTCTGGAACACCTCCTGGAACTGGTTGATCACCAGCGCCGCGTTCTCGTGGGACATCGCCAGGTCCACCTTGGGCTCGACCACATCCCCAACTCTCACGGAGGCCTGCCCCGCGGCGCGGGCCAGGATCTTCTCGACCACGGTCATACCCATACAACCTCCTAGATGATGCCTTTGGCTTTCAGTTCAGCTTGCTCGGTTTCCGACAGACCCAGGGCCCCGAAGATCCTCGCATTGTGTTCGCCCAGGGTCGGCGGCGGTGTATCCACCGAGCCCGGCGTCTTCTCGAACAGGGCCGTCAGCCCGAAGACCTCCACCTCGCCCACGCCGGCCACCGCCACCTTCTGGAGCACCTGACGATGCTGCACTTGGGGCTGGCGCAGGGCGTCCTCCAGGCTGAGGATGTCCCCGCTGGGAACATCCTTCGCGTTCAGAGCCTCCACCCAGTGCGCGGTGGGCCGCTGGGCCAGCTTGGCCTCCAGCAGCGGCGTGAGGGCCTTGCGGTTCTTTTTCCGGGTGTCGCGCTCCTGGAACCGGGGATCCGTCTTGAGCTCGGGGACCTCCAGCACCTCGCAGACCGCCTCCCACTGCTCCTGCTTGTTGGCCGCGATGTTGACGTGGCCGTCCTGGGTGCGGAAGGTGCCGCTGGGCGCCGCCGTGAAGTTGTCATTGCCCATGAGCACGGGCTGTTCGCCGCCGATGAGCAGGTTGGCCGCCACCCAGCCCATGAGGGGCATGATGCTGTCCAGCAGGGCCACGTCGATGAACTGGCCCTCGCCGCTGCGCTCTCGGTGGTAAAGCGCCGCCATGACGGCGAAGGCCGCATTGAGGCCACCCACCGTGTCACAGACCGGAAAGCCCGTGCGCAGGGGGTTCAAACGCTCGTCGCCGTTGACCGCCATCTCGCCGGACAGGCCCTGGATGATCTGGTCGTAGGCGGGCTTGAGGGCATCCGGACCCGTCTGGCCGAAGCCGGAAATCGCGCAGTAGATGAGCTTGGGATTGAGCTCGGCCAGGGTCTTGTAGCCCAGCCCCAGCCGTTCCATGACGCCGGGGCGGAAGTTCTCCACCAGCACATCGGCGTCCTTCACCAGCTTGCGGAAGATCGCCTTGCCCTCGGACGACTTGGTGTTGAGCGTAATCGACAACTTGTTGCAGTTCTGGGCCAGGAAGCTGGTGCCCATGAGCTGCTTGTTCAACCCGGGAACGATGCCCAGCTTGCGGGCGAGGTCCCCGTCCTTGGGGTTCTCCACCTTGATGACCTCGGCGCCGAGCAGCGCCATGTGGAGGGTGGTGAAGGGACCGGACAGCACGTTCGTGAGGTCCAGAACCTTGATGCCTTCGAGGATCTTCTTGCTCATGCGGTGACCTTCGCTTGAATGGGACCGGTCTTGTAGACACAGCCGGGCAGTTCGCGACCGAAGTGCCGGGCCACATCCTTGGTGATGCCCACCAGCGCCGCCAGGTCGATGTCCAGGCGCTGCCCGGTACGCTGGAGGCCATGCACCAGATCCTCGGTGGCCACGTTGCCCGCGGCGACCTTGGTGAAGGGGCAGCCACCCAGCCCGCCGAAGCTGGTCTCGATGGCTCGGGCACCTGATTCCATGGCCGCATAGACGCTGGCCATGCCCAGGCCGTAGGTGTCGTGGATGTGCGCGGTGATCTCGGCGGCAGGCTCGAGTTCCAGCACCTTCTGCACATAGCGCCGGACCTGGGCGGGGTAGGCGTGGCCTGCCGTGTCCGCCAGGCTGATGGAGGTCAACCCTGCCTCCAGATAGGCGGCCACGATGACCAGCACGCGAGCCTCGTCGATCGCCCCTTCGAAGCCACAGCCGAAGGCGCTCTGCACGCTCACCTGCACCTTGCGGCCCGCCTTCTTCGCTTCCAGGGCCGTGGCGACGATGCGGCGGGTGGCATCCTCGGTGCTCATGCCGGTGTTCTTGCGGCTGTGGGTGTCGGAGGCCGACACGCCCATGCAGATGAGCTGGACACCCACCTCGAGCGCCCGCTCCAGCCCCTTCTCATTGAGCACCAGACCAGACAGGATGGCCCGGTGCGATTCCTTCGCGAGGATTCGGAACAGCTCGTCCGTGTCCGCCATCTGGGGCATCCTGTCGCCCCGCACGAAGGAGCCCACCTGGACGATGTCCACGCCGGAGGCCGCCACACGGCGGATCCAGTCGAGCTTGACCTCCGTCGGCACCACGGTGCCTTCGGCCTGGAGGCCGTCGCGAGGACCGACTTCGTGGATGAGGATGGGATTCATGGCTGCCTCAGAGCTTGCGCGCGATCGCCTCGCCCATCTCGAGCGTGGTGGCGCTGCCGCCCATGTCGTAGGTGCGGACCAGGCCCTCGGCGATGACGGCGGCCGTGGCGGCCTCAAGCCTGGCGCCCTTCTCAGTCTCGCCCAGCCAGTCCAGCATCATCTTGGCGGCGAGAATCGTGGCGATGGGGTTCACCTTGTATTGGCCCGCGTACTTCGGCGCGCTGCCGTGGCTGGGCTCGAACACGGCCAGCTTCTCGCCGATGTTGCCCGAGCAGCCAAAGCCCAGCCCGCCCACCATCTGGGCCGCCAGATCGCTGATGATGTCTCCGAACAGGTTCGTGGCCACCATCACGCCGTAGTTCTTCGGGTTCTTCAGCATCCACATGGTGATGGCGTCCACGTTGGCGTCGTCCATCTCGATGCCCGGGAATTCCTTCGCGATGCGCTTGCCGGTCTCCAGGAACATGCCTTCGGTGGCGCGCACCACATTGGCCTTGTGGATGACCGTGACCTTGGGGTAGCCGAACTTCTGGGCGTATTCGAAGGCGGCGCGGATGATGCGATCGCAGCCCTTCTGGGTGTTCACCTTGCAGGTGATGGCGAACTGGTCGCCGGGGATGTCCGCGAAGTGACCGAAGGGCTTGCTCAGCTTCTTCAGGCTCTCCTTCAGCTCGTCGGGCACCGGGCTGAACTCCACGCCGGCGTAGAGGTCCTCGGTGTTCTCCCGGAACACCACCATGTCGATGCCTTCCTTGTAGTTCAGGGGGTTTCCGGGGTAGGCCTTGCACGGCCTCAGGCAGGTGAACAGGTCGAACATCTGCCGCATGCGGACGATGGGGCTGCGGTAGATGAGCCCCTTGCCCTTCAGCTCGGGCACCAGCTCCGCCTCGGCATCCTTCACGGGCTTGGAGGTGATGGCGCCGAACATGGCGGCGTGGCTGTTCTTGAGCAGGTCGATGGTGCGCTGGGGGAAGGACTCTCCCTCCTGGCACCAGAACTCCCAGCCGATGTCGCCGTGGGTGTACTTGGCATCGAACTTCAGGGCATCGAGGCAGATCTTGGCCGCCTCCATGACTTCGACGCCGACGCCGTCACCGGGCAACCACGCGATGTTGAAGTGGCTCATGTTTGACTCCTGCAGAAGGGGACTGTGGCTGCGGTGCATCAAAGCACCGGACCCGCCAATGATGACCTCCCCGTTAAATTTGGGCCCGGGCAGCCATCACAAAACCCCACGAAATCGCATGATCTGAGCAGCCTGCCCGACAAAGTGTCAAATCACTTGCAGGCCAGCCAGCTGTCGCCAGTGCGGACCTCGGCAGCCAGCTTCACACCCAGGGCTCCAAGGTCGTCGGCACCCTCCATGGCCTCCTTCAGCAGGGTCGACGCCCGATCCACTTCCTCCGGCGGGGCCTCCATGAGCAGCTCGTCATGGACCTGCAGCAGCAGGCGGGCCCTGAGCCCCGAGGCCTGGAGGCTGTGGTGCAGGCGCACCATGGCCCGCCGCATGAGGTCGGCGGCGGTGCCCTGCACGACGGTATTCACGGCCTCGCGCAGCCCCTGGGCCTGGAACTGCTTGTTGGGGCTCTCCAGCTCGGGGATGCGGCGAATGCGGCCCCAGTGGGTGCGCACCAGGCCCTCGGCGATGGCCCTGGCCTTGGTGGCCTCGATCCACTCCGCCACTTTCGGCATGCGCTCGAAGTAGCGCTCGATGAAGGCCTTGGCCTCCTTCTGGCTCACGCCGATGTTGGCCGCCAGGGCGAATGCCCCTTGGCCATAGAGCAGGCCGAAGTTCACGGCCTTGGAGGCGCTGCGCTGGTCGGAGGTGACCTGCTCCATGGGCAGGCTGAAAACCTCCGAGGCCGTGCGGCGGTGGATGTCTTCTCCGGCCGCGAAGGCTCCGAGCAGCACAGGATCTTCCGCCAGGGCCGCCACCACGCGCAGCTCGATCTGGCTGTAGTCCGCGTCCAGCAGCACCCAGCCCGGCTCGGGCACGAAGGCGCCGCGGATGGCGCGGCCTTCCTCGGTGCGGATCGGAATGTTTTGCAGGTTCGGGTCGTTGGAGGCCAGTCGTCCTGAGGCCACCACAGCCTGGTGCAGCTTGGTGTGCACCCGGCCCGTGACGGGGTTCACCATCTGTGGCAGCGCCTCTACATAGGTGCCCAGCAGCTTCACCATCTGCCGGTGCCGCAGCAGCTCGCTGGCGATCTCGGCACCCTGCTCCTTCGCCAGCTCCTGGAGGACGTCCTCATCGGTGCTGGGGGCCTTGGTCTTGCCAGTGTACTTCACGGGCTTGTAGCCCAGCTTGCCGAAGAGGATGGCTCCCAGCTGGGTGGGGCTGTTCAGGTTGAAGGGTTCGCCGGCGAGCTCGAGCACCCTGGCTTCGGCTCGCTTGCGCTCACCGTGCATGCGCACGGCGAGCTGGGAAAGGACACCCAGGTCGAGCCGGACACCGTGGCCTTCCAGAGCCGCCAGAACTTCCACCAGGGGCAGGTCCACTTCGGCGTAGAGACACTTCAGCTGGTCATCCGAGAGCTTCTCCCGCAGCTTGTCGCACAGGCGCAGGGCCAGGTCGGCATCCTCGGCGGCGTACTGCACGGCCTGGTCGAAGTCGGCCTCGTCGAAGCGCTTCTGGGCCTTGCCCTTCCCCACCACTTCCTCGAAGGTGATGGGCTTCACGTCTAGCAGGCGCACGGAGAGGTCATCCAGGTTGTGGCGGACGCCGCTCTCCAGGAGGAAGCTCAGGATCATGCTGTCGTCGGCCAGACCGACCACCGGCAGGCCATGGCGGGCCAGGACCTGGAGGTCGTACTTGAGGTTCTGGCCGCACTTGCCGACGGCTGGATCCGCCAGCAGCGGCGCCAGGATGCCTCGGGCCTCCGAGAAGGGTAGGTTGCGAGAATCCAAGTGCGGAGATAGCTCCGCGAAGAAGGCGGCCGCGTCGCCATGAAGGTCGAGTAGGGCTTCTGGTAGTCCCGAATCCGGCAATAGGCCCGGCAACGACCCTTCGGTATCGGCCGTGGCCGGCTTCAGGTGGGCCAGGGGCACATAGAGCCCCTCGTTGGGCGCCCAGGCCAGGCTGAGGCCCACGAGGTGGCCCCGGGTGGGGTCGATGCTCGTGGTCTCGGTATCCAGTCCGAAACGGCCGGCGGCCTTGCAGGCGGCCACGGCGGATTCGAGGTCGCCGAGGGTGGCCGCCGACCGATAGGTTCTTGCACTGCCGGCCTGCTCGGCACTCTGGGTGAACTCCTTGGTGAGGGTCTGGAAGCCAAGCTCCTTGAAAGTCTCACGGGCCTTGGCCTCGTCTACACCGGGATAGGTGAGATCCCGGGGATGCAGGGCCAGTTTGAGGTCGGTCACCACGGTGACGAGGCGCTTGGTGAGGTCCAGCCACTGGCCGGCAGCTTCCAGGCCCTCTCGCTGCTTGGGTTTCAGCTCGGCCTTCGAGGCGATCACGCCCTCCAGGCTCCCGAATTTCTCCAGCAGCAGGGCCGCCCCCTTCTCGCCGATGCCGGGCACGCCTTTCACGTTGTCGGAGGCGTCCCCTACCAAGCTCAGGAAGTCCACCACCTGCTCGGGCCACACGCCCATGCGGGCCTTCACGCCCTCCCGGTCGTGCCACACCTCACCATCCTTGGTGTTGAGCACCTGGATGTGGAGTCCGTCGTCCACCAGCTGCAGCAGGTCCTTGTCAGGGCTCACGATCACGGCCGGCAGGCCCATGGCTGCGGATTCCCTCGCCAAGGTGCCCATGACATCGTCGGCCTCGTAACCGTGCAGCTCCACGATGGGAATGTTCAACGCCTCCACCAGCTGGCGGATCATGGGGATCTGGGGGCGCAGATCCTCGGGCATGGCATCCCGGTTGGCCTTGTACTCGGGATAGATCTCGTGGCGGAACGTGGGCTCCGGCGTATCGAACACACAGGCAATGTGCGTCGGCTTGTGCTTCTCCAGCAGCTGCAGCACCAGCCGCGTGAAGGTATAGGCCGCCCCGTTCTTCAGCCGGGGGTTGGCGAAGTAGGCTCGGAAAATGAAGGCGAAGGTATCGATGAGGTAGAGGCGGTCTTCGGGCATGCCCCCAGTCTGGCAGGGCGGACTGGAATTGAACTCCCCGCTCACGCAACCTGCTAATGGAAGATCAGCTATGGTGTCGACACACGAAATTCGACCCAGTATTCATGTCCTGCATAGCCCGACCCGAGAGGGGAAGGAACAGGTCTTTTCCGGAGGTTCCGTGCGCCCCTCGTTCGCCGTTCCAGCCCTGATCCTCAGCATGTCCCTCCCGTTGGCCTCCCAGTCCAGTGAGAAGGCCAAAGCCGAGGCCCTAGTGAAGGAGGGCATCGCCTTCCTAAAAAGCAACGGCAAGGAGGCCTTCATCGCCGAAGTCCACAAGGGCAGCGGCCGGTTCCACGCCAAGCCGGGCAACCCCGTCTACTTGTTCGTCTACGACCTAAATGGCGTCGTCCTTGCCCATGGTGCCGAGGCGAACCTGCTTGGCGTCAACCGGCTCAACGTGAAGGACCCTGATGGCAAGCAATACATCAAAGAGGCCATCGCCGTGGCCCAGAAGAAGGGTGGGGGCTGGGCGGACTACAAGCGCATGAACCCCGACACGCGAAAGATCGAAGAAAAGACCTCCTATTGTCTGGCCGAGGGTGGCGTCGTCGTCGGCTGCGGCATCTACAAGTAGCTCAGGTCAATCCATACACCCGGCGGATCATGCTCTCCCACCAGCTTGCTGGCAGGATGGCCTTCAGCCTACCCGCCCAGAAGGCATCCTTGCCGATGACCACTCGCCGAGGGGGATGATCGGCAATGAGGGCACAGAGGATCTTCGTGGCACAGGCCTCCGCAGTCATGGCATGACGCCGTCCCTGCCTCTCCCGAACGGCGAGATACCGGTTCAGGATCCCTTCATACGGGGTTCCCTTGGATCGGGCCGGCAGGTCCCCCCAGACCCTGGTCATGGTCGTCCGGAACTCACTCTGGACTGCGCCGGGTTCCACCAGGACCACAAAGACTCGCTTCCCCAACTCAAGGCGCAGGCTCTCCGCCAAGGCCACCACCGCATGTTTCGAGGCGTTGTAGGGGCCAGCCAGCGGGATGGACAGCCTCCCCAACATCGAGGCCACCTGCAGGATCCGCGCGCCGGGTTCGCGCCGCAGCAGGGGCAGGAAGGCGTGGGTGACGGCGTGGAGACCGATCACATTGGTCTCGAACTGCACCCGGAGCTCCTCCGGGCGCAGCAGCTCCAGGGGGCCCACCTGGGCGTAGCCGGCGTTATTCACCAGGGCCTTCAGGGAAAGGTCCAAACAAGCCCCGGCCGCAGCGGCGATACTGGCGGGGTCGGTCACGTCCAGGGGCAGGACCCGCAGGTCCTCACCCGGTGGCAGGTTGGTCAGGTCTCCCGGCTTGCGCGCCGTGGCCACGACTCCCCAGCCTGCCGCCCGGCAGAGGGGCACCAGGGCCCGCCCGATGCCCGTGGAACAGCCGGTGATGAGGACCCAGTGGCGCATCCGTCCATCCTTTCACATCCTGCGAAACGGGGCGCCCCTGGCGCCCCGTTTCGCAGTCATCGCCTGTGGCTCAGGACTACTTCTTTTTGGCAGGAGCCTTGGCGGCGCCCTTGGCTTCAACTTTGGTCGCCACCTGCTTGTAGGTGACGGTCACCTTGTCGCCGGCCTTGACGGCCTCCTTCCCGCTGGTGCCTCCGTCCGTGTAGAAGCGCC
>Ga0268298_10005824_pt1 | contig 11420 bp, 6 predicted proteins | sample WWTPWeurt_MetaG_FD_194462 | JGI IMG/M metagenome (GOLD analysis project Ga0268298, IMG submission 194462) | Activated sludge microbial communities from WWTP in Nijmegen, Gelderland, Netherland - WWTP Weurt | ecosystem: Engineered > WWTP > Aerobic digester > Activated sludge | place: Netherlands... | reverse complement strand
CGGGTCGTACGTACCGCTGGTGTATCTGTTGTGCCGCCAGGTGCAATGCAGAGTAGCTATGTACGGACAGGATAAACGCTGAAAGCATCTAAGCGTGAAACCTTCCACAAGATGAGTTTACTTTTAAGGGCTGTCAGAGACTATGACGTTGATAGGCTATAGGTGTAAAGCTGGTAACAGCAAAGCCAAGTAGTACTAATTGCCCGTAAGCTTTATTTTTTTTGTTTGATTCACTTTCTCAATATGTAAATTTATTATGAGCATTTTGCTCGAATTTTTTATAGTGGTTATACCGAGGGTGTTCACCTCTTCCCATTCCGAACAGAGAAGTTAAGCCCCTCATGGCCGATGGTACTTGGTATTTTCCTGGGAGAGTAGGTAGCTGCTGTATTTTTTAAGCCTTTCAATTTATTGAGAGGCTTTTTTATTGTATTTACCCTACTTAAATTAATTTTCAATTTTTAGCAATATTTTTATTTTTTATTAGTATTATTCTATTTTATAAATGCATTCGGTTTGTGTAATGATTGCAACAAGGTTTTATATTTTGTAATACAATTATCTAAATTTTATTAATTCATTTTGTAACTACAACTAAATATTTAGTATTTTATATTTTTTATTTTGGATTGTTACTGTAAATATTTTTGTTTATATGTCACTTAGGGCAAATAAACATAAATATTATATAGGGATATTTAATGCTATTAATTTTTGCTCTTTAATACTTTGTTAGTACATAATACTACATATAAATTTTCAGATGATGTAATGTGCATCATACGTGAAATGAGATAGTTAGTAAATATGAAAATTCATAAATACATTCTGTAGATTGTTTTTTTTTGCTATGTTATTTCATTTTAATACTTTGAAACTTTAGTTTTTAGAACTCAAATCCTTCGTCTGTTCTAATAGTGTTTTTATATAGGATGTAGGTAGAGTTTTGTTCTATTATATTCAAATTTTTAAGTTTTACTCTTGTAGAAAACAAAAAGAAAGAAATATTCATTAAACTAAAGAAATTGTTCAAAATATTTTTAGAATTGCTTTTATAGTTTTTTAATTCTTTGTTATTGATTACGGCTTCTCTATCTTAATATTTAACATACTGTCTTAAATTTTTAAAGCTACCCATAATGAGTAGCTTTAAAATATAATAAAGAAATATACATTTGTAATTATCAACTGAAAACTACATTCCAATTCCACCTCCCATATCTCCACCACCTTCTCCCTGATCGGCTTTAGAATTTTTTCTTTTAAATAGAGATACATCAAATTTTCCAAAACGGTAAGAAAAATTTAATCTAAGAACTTGTCTATCTCTTAACCTGTCTGTATCTTGAGTAAAATAAATTGCCTCGGTATAAGTTTTAACAGGTACATTAAAAATATTACCCATACTTAAAGTTAAAGAACCACTTTGACCATTTTTCCAATTCCAATCTTTTCTTATAGCAAGGTCCACATCAAAATATCTTGGTAAAGTGTAACCTTGAGCCAGAGTAGGAGATCCTCCCCACATACCACCACCACCTCCTCCTCTTCCTCCTCTACCACCACCTTGGGGTATAATAGTTTTAGAACGAAAATCGCTAGAAAGTTGTACTGAAAGGCCCTTCATTATTTTAAAATTATTATTTATTTTTCCAAACCAACTTACAATAGAGTTGTCAATTGTTTGCCCTGGAATATTTGCATTGATAACAGAATTGTAAAGATTTAGATTTAGTGTTAAATCCCACCATTTTGTGATATTCATTTTATTAGTAAGCTCTAATCCATAAGAATAGCTTGTACTAGCATTTATATAACTGGTATAAAATAAGCTATCGTTAGTTGTTTGTCCACTTTGTATATTTCTATTGATGTCTTTATAAATATATCTTGTAACTAAATTGTTGCTGTGTTTAAAATAAGCTGTTGCTAAAAAGTTGGCACCTCTTTTATAATTATTATTATAAGAGAATTCGTATGAATTTGTAAATTCTGGATTTAAGGCTGGGTTACCTACACTTGGATTTTGAGGGTCGGAGAAATCGTAGGTTGGTAATAATTGAAAAAAGCCTGGTCTATTTACTCTTCTAGAATAATTCAATTGTAGGTCTTCTTTATCGCTTAATTTATAGGTAATAAAAGCACTTGGAAATAGACTAAGATTGTAGTTTACTTTAAAAGAGGAGGAATCTTTGCCTGCTAAGGTTAAAAGATTTCCGGTATAGTTTGAACTTTCGGCCCTTAAGCCTAATTGGAAACTAAATTTATTATATTTAAAGCTATATGTTGAATAGGCTGCAAAAACTTGATCGTTAAATTTATAACGGTTACTTGCTGCTGTACTTAATACAAACCCTACATTGTTAGTATTGTAATTAATATATTGTAAATTGTTGGTAGTATAATTTCTTATAGCTGCTCTAACACCTAATTCTAGTTTAGAGTTTTCGGTTAACTTATTTTCATAATCTGTTTGAAGAGTAAAAAACTTGTTGGTTCCATCGCCAATGCTTTGTTGTTGATTTAATGGATATTTTGGCGTTCCGTTAGAATTGTAAATTAAAGAATTGATGTTTGAGTTGTTGCTATTTTTACTTGAGTTGTAATTGATATCTGCCGATAGGTTATGCCCACTTTTAGTAAAGTTGTGTTTGTAACTTAATTGAGTTCCAAAATTTTCAAATGTAAATTTTGAATCAGTAATTCTATTTGAAGTTGCTTGTAAGCTTGTAGTAGTTGTATCTACATTTTGAATTGCATCTGAATTAAACTGCCCTTTATTATAGTTTGCTGAAACAGAAATTGTATTTCTATTGTTCACAAAATAATCTAAGCCACCTCTTAAGAATGCAAAATAACCATTGTTGTCATTTTCGCTGTTTGATTTCACATTAAAAGGATTATTGCCTGTAAAGTTTGTATTTGCATAAGAAGTTGAAATAGATTTTCTCTGATTAAATCTACCGCTTCCAAAAAAGTTAATTTTATTTTCACGATAGTTAAAATCTCCGCCTAAATTTATTTTACCTCTAGAGTCAATACCTGTACTAATTCCTCCATTATAGCCCGTTCTTTTATTTTTCTTAAGAATAATATTTATGATACCTGCATTACCTCCACTTGCATCATATTTTGCAGAAGGGTTAGTTATAATTTCTATTCTATCAATAATATCTGCAGGAATTTGATCTAATGTTAATGTAGTTGGTCTTCCATCTATAAATATTTCTGGAGTTGCATTTCTTAATTGTACATTTCCATCAATATCAACCGAAACAGAAGGGATAGATTTCATTACCTCTGTTGCTGTTTGACCTGTACTAACAATATTTTTATCTACATTAAAAACTTTTCTATCAATACCCATTTCAAACATTTGTTTAGTTGCAACAACTGTTACATTACCTAGGTCGGATGGGTCTTGATCTAATTTTATATTTCCTAAATCAATATCCACCATACTAGCTATATCGCCATCTGCATTTGCTTTTGTATTAAATTTTAAGCTTTTTTCAAAAGGCTTATAACCAATTACACTTGCTTTAATTTTATAGGTTTGCATTGTATTTAAACCTTCAAAACTAAAATCGCCATTATTGGCTGCTATAATTGTTCTTAAGTTAGTTTCTACTTTTTTCTTTGATACAGTATCAAAAACGTTAGCAAATAATTGAACAGCTACACCTTCTATTGGTTTATTAGTTTTAGAGTCAACAAATTTACCATAAAAATGTCCGTTGTTAGCTTGTGCACCTTGCCTTTGCCTACCACCACCTGGCATTTGAGCAAAGCCGTTAATTTGTAAGGTAATAATGATTAAAGTTGAAAGGAATAATTTCATAATACTTATTATATAATAGTTGAAACCACAAATATTCTACGAAACTTTTAGTTTTTAGTTATATAAAGTATAAGTGGTAATTTATTAGGCTAAGAGGATTAAAATTAGTTTATAGACTGTTTAATAACCTGAAAAGTTTAGTTAATAAAATGTTATACAAGTAAAGTAATTAGAACTTGAAAAATACCTATAATAAAGCCTAATACTCCACCTAAAATTTCTACAAATTTCAGCTCTTTTTTCATTATGCTATTTAAAATTTCTTCTAATTTATCGGACGAAAAATTATTCACTTTTTCAGTTACAATTTTCTCCAAATCAAGCTCTGCCTTTAGTTTGCTCATATAATTGTTCATGATGGATGGAAAAAGAACTTCCAATTCGTTCATAAATACTGTTTTTAATTGCTCAATGGTTTTATTACTAATAAACATACTAATTACTGGCATTTGCTCGGCTAATTTTACTTTCAAAAAACCATCAATATGCTCTTCTACCAATGGCATAATTTTTTGTATATTTTGAGGACTAGCAATTTTATCTTCAATTTCTTTAAAAGAAAGCAATTCGTTGCTCACTAATTTTCCTAACTTTTCCGCAAATTGCTTTTGCTTTTTTGGAAATACGCCCTGAAAGTTAATGCCAAATATATAAGTTGGATTTTTAGGGTAAAACAACATTTTTATTGCTATATAGTTGGTAAACCACCCAATTAATGCAGAGATAATTGGTATTAATACAAGCCAATAGTAATTCATAATGAAGTATTTAAAAAAGAAGCCTTGTAATATTTTTGTTTACAAGGCTTAAAATTCAAGGGAGGGTAATGGGTCTCGAACCCACGACCTACAGTGCCACAAACTGTCACTCTAACCAACTGAGCTATACCCTCCGTTTATAAAGGATTGCAAAAATAGCAGAAAATATGATTCTGTAAAAATGATTTTTTATCAATATTTATTAAAACCTATGTTAATAGTATAAACGGGAATAGGATACTTTTAAAAAGTAGTACATTTGAAAAATAATTATGCAAAAATTTATTCAATTTATGAAGAGTAGAAAAGGTATTATAGTGTTAATAACATTAGTGTTTGGTATTTTATGTTTTGCTTTTGCAAATAATATATCAGAAGGTGGCGAAAAGGATTCATTAGAACAAAAAAAACAATTACTTTCCTCCATAGGCTTAATGATAGAGAAACAACACTATCACCCCAAAAAAATTGATGATAACTTTTCTAAACAAGTATTAAAAGAGTTTTTGGAAGGGCTGGATAATGAAAAAAATATTTTTATTCTATCAGATATAGAAGTTTTTAAAAAGTATGAAAATTATATTGACGATGAAATGCATGGTGGCGATATTAAGGTTGTGCCAGCTATAACTACAGTTTATGAAAGAAGAATTTTAGAACTTGAAAAAGTATATCAAAATATTTTATCATCTGCTTTTAATTTTGATTCAAATGATGTTTATATTACTGATTATAAAACATTAAACTATGCTATAAACGAAGAGGAGAGAAATGACAGGTGGAGAAAGAAATTAAAATATTTAACCCTTGAAAGGTATGTAGATTTATTGACCAATAGAGATAAACTAAAACAATCAGATAGTGCTTATAAAAATAATGAGCAATTAGAAGAACAGGCAAGAAAAATGGTTTTAAGCATCATGAATAGAACCTTTGAAAAAATTAAAATTTCCTTTACTCAAGATAAATTATTTAATACTTATGTTAATGTTATTACCAATTATATAGACCCACATACAGATTACTTTCCACCAATTGAAAAACGTGCATTTGATGAAAATATGAGTGGAAGATTTTATGGTATTGGAGCACAGCTACAAGAGCAAGAAGGCGTTATAAAAATTGCAAGTGTAATGGCTGGCTATCCTGCATGGCGTAGTGGAGAAATTGAGCAAAATGATGTAATTGTAAAAGTAGCCCAAGGTAATGGAGAGCCAATAGATATTACTGGTTATGATGTAACAGATGCAGTAAAATTGATAAGAGGAAATAAAGGAACAGAAGTAAGATTAACCATAAAAAAACAAAATGGTACAATTAAAGTAGTTTCTTTAATTAGAGATGAAATTATACAAGATGAATCTTATGCTCGTAGTGCTGTTATTAATGATAATGGCAAAAAAGTTGGGTATATTTATTTGCCAGATTTTTATGCCGACTTTGAAAGGCCAGATGGAGCAAGATGCTCTGAAGATGTAGCAAAAGAAATTATGAAACTAAAGGTAGAAAATGTGGAAGGAATTGTATTTGACCTTAGAAGTAATGGAGGAGGCTCCTTATACGAAGTGGTACAAATGGTTGGTTTATTTATTAAAACCGGGCCTGTTGTACAAGTTAAAGATAAAGCAGGTAAAATTTCTGTTTTAAAAGATGACAACCCATTAGTATTATACGATGGACCTTTAGCAGTTATGGTGAATGGTTTCAGTGCTTCGGCTTCAGAAATTTTTGCTGCTGCTATTCAAGATTACAAAAGAGGAATAATAATTGGCACTAATACATCAACTTACGGTAAAGGAACAGTGCAAAGAAATATACCTTTAGGTAAGGTACTTGATTACCAAACAGGCAGAACCGAATTTGGAGCCATAAAATTAACCTTCCAAAAGTTTTATAGAATTAATGGTGGCTCCACACAATTAAAAGGTGTTGTACCAGATATTGTGATGCCAGATACTTACGAGTATTTAGAATTTAGAGAAAAAGATAATAGCAACTCATTGCCATGGGATGAAATTCCAAAAGCAGATTATGCAGTAGATAATAATTCCAATGAGTTGAATTTAATTATTAGTTCAGAAAATAAAATGATTAGTGAAAACAATAACTTAAATATTATTCATAACAATGCACTTTGGCTTGCCAATAATACTAAAAAACCTATTTCTTTAAACTTTGATAATTATAAAATATTTCAAAAGCAAATTAAAAGCACAGTAGCACAAACAACAACATTATCTAAATTATCTAAAGAAATGGATGTAACTGTAACTAGTGCAGATAAATCAAAATATTTTTCTAATGTTGATAAGGCAAAAGGAGATCGTTATCAGGCATGGTTAAAAAATATAAAAAATGATATGTATATTTCAACAACAGCAGATATGATTGTAAATATGGCAAACAAAAAAATTGTATATAACTACTAATTTATTTTTTTAAATCTTCTTTTAAGCAACTCTTTCAGGGTTGCTTTTTATTTATATCCACATTGTGTGGATTTTTACTCTACTTCATCTGAGTTGCTAAAAGTTAACTTTGAAATGTTACTTTAACCCATTGATTTATATGCCAAAATCCATTACAAGTAGTTATGTGAAAATAACACACATAATTGCATTAGTAATTGCTGTAAGTATGTTTACCACATCTTGCACTAATTCTAAAAAACTGGTAATACTTAATGATATACCTGATACAGCAAGAGTGGCATTGCCATTCATTGAAACACCTGTAAATACAATACAACCAGATGATATTTTAGAAATAAAAATTTCAGGTAAAAACCCCGAAACATCCAACGACTTTAACTCTAAAGGAGGAGGATATTATTTAAACACTGGTGCTAGCTCTGCGGCAGTTCCTAATTATTTAGTAGATAAAAATGGATTTATAGAAATTTATAAATTAGGCAAAATAAAAGCAGCAGGTTTAACAAAAGATCAATTAAAAGAAAATTTACAATCTGCCTTAGAAAAAGAATTGGTGGAACCAACTGTTGTTGTACGCTTTGTAAATATGCGTTTTACTGTTTTAGGAGAAGTCCGTACACCATCTACTTACACTATACCTAACGAAAAGTTAACTATACTAGAAGCAGTTGGCTATGCAGGAGATTTAACTATGTATGCTAAAAGAAATTCTATAAGAGTAATAAGAGACAGTAGTGGTCATAGAGAAATAGGTAGCATAAATTTAAATCAAAAATCATTATTTACATCTCCTTTTTACTATATCAAAAGAAATGATGTGATATTGATAGAGAGTGATTATACCTCTAAAAAACAAACTGAAGTTTTTGCGAAAACTGCCAGTATAATAGGTATTTTATCGGGTTTAATAACTGTAGTGTATTTAATATTAAGAAAGTAAAATAATTAATGAGTTACCCAACAAAAGGTTATGAACAAGAGGTTGTGCAGCAACAAGCAAGCAACAACCAATTAGATGCTAAAAAGCTTATTTATAAGCTTATTGGCATTTTGCCTTGGGTAATTATTTCTCTAGCAATAAGCATTTTTGCTGCTAACTTATATTTAAGATACACTCCAAAACTATTTAGAGTGAGTGGTAATTTATTAATAAAAGATGAAGACCAGTCAAGTTATAGATCTCTAAAAGATTTAGGCATTATTCCAGGAAATATTGATGTACCTAACCAAATGCAAATTTTAAACTCTTATACATTAACGGAAAGAGTTATAGATTCTTTAAAACTAAGGCTCAAGCTTAGACAAGAAGGTAGGGTTATTTCTTCAGAATTGTATGGCAAAACAATGCCCTTTAAAATAAATGTTGTAGAAGAGTACCCAAACACAAAGGCTTCTGCTTACCACATTAATCTAACAAGAGAAAATTTTATTATTTCAGGAGCAGAAGGGCAAAAGAAATACACTTTTGGCGATACTGTTGATATTACTTACGGAAAAATAATTTTAGAAAGAAACCCTTTAGTAAAGATAAACCCCAATGGATACCAACTTACCATCAACGATTTAGAATCTGAAGTAAGGGCTTTAAGATCTAAAATTACTGTTGTTCAACTTACTGAAAATGGTGGTATTCTTGAAATTGCTACCAATGAAGAGTTGCCAGATAGAGGTATTGACATTATTAATAAATTGATGGAAGTATATGATAATGCAGGATTAGATGATAAAAATATTGTTGCTAAAAAAACCATTCAATTCTTAAATGATAAATTAGGAAACATTGCAAAAGATTTAGATAGTATTGAAATTAAAATTGAACAATTTAGAAAAGACAACAAAGTACCCTCTTTTAGCGAAGCTGGAAGTGCATTTTTTGCAGAATATACAGGGCTTGATAAGAACAAGAAAATATTAGTTACACAAAGTGCAATGTTAGATCATTTAGAATCTTACATTACAAATTTTAGAAATACCAATGATATTATTCCACCCACATTTGGACAAACAGATGTTATTTTATTAGGGTTAATTGAAACACACAATACAACCGTATTGGCAAAGCAAAAATTAGAATTAATCAGTAAGCCTACCGATTCTCATTTACAAAATATGATTGAAAGTATTAAGGGAATTAGGCAAAATATTCTAAGAGCAATCAGAAATATTAGAGTTGCTAACCAAACACAGTTACAGAATTACGAAAGCAATTACAGCCTATTAGAATCTAAATTGCAAAGCATTCCAGAAAAACAAAGAATTGAAATGCGATTAGAGAGGGATAGAGTAGTAAAACAAGAAATTTATAAAGACCTCTTAAAAAGAAAAGAAGAAACCGAACTATCACTAGCTTCAAACATAAATAATACACGTATTGTTGACTATGCACAAAACTATGGCCCTAAAAGCCCCAATATAGCAACTGCAAGAAGTGTAGCTATTTTATTTGGCATATTAATTCCTATATTAATAATAGTTATCAAGGATTTCTTTAACACTAAAATACAAGACAGAAAAGAAATTGAACAAGCCACAGCAATACCAATTTTAGGAGAACTTTCTTATGAAAAAGATAAGAAGAATGTAGTAATTGAAAACAAAAGCAGAAGCCCAATAGCCGAACAGTTTAGACTTATAAGAACTAATTTGCAGTATATGGTACCCGATAAGCCTTTACAAAGTTTATTGGTAACTTCATTTATGAGTGGCGAAGGTAAAAGTTTTGTATCGTTAAACTTGGCAAGTAGTTTAGCTATAACAGGTGCCAAAACAGTTATATTAGAATTTGATTTAAGAAAACCAAAATTAAGTAAATATTTAGAACTCTCTAACGATATAGGCCTTTCTAATTTCATTATTAAGGATATGAATATTGATGAAATTATTCAGGAAGTTCCCAATAGAGAAAACTTATTTGTTATAAGTTCAGGCCCTATTCCACCCAACCCTGCAGAGTTATTATTAAGTCAAAGAACAGTAAAATTATTTGAACAATTAGCTACAAGATTTGATTACATTATTATAGATACTGCACCAGTAGGCTTGGTTACGGATGCATTATTACTAGAAAAATTTGTTGATTTAAGCTTATTTATTTTACGTCATAAATATTCTTTTAAAGCCGAAATTCCTTTTGTTGATAAATTATACCGAGATAAGAAATTTAAAAACATGGGTATTATTGTGAATGGTATTAAAAATGAAGGAAGTGGTTATGGCTATGGCTATGGCTATGGTTATGGTTATGGCTATGGCTATGGCTATGGCTATGGTTATGGTTATGGTTATGGCTATTATGTTCAAGATAAAAAGAAAGGCTTCTTTAAAAGATTATTTAGCGGATTTAAAAAAGATTAATGCTTTTCGCAATTTAAACATTGTTCACTCTCTTAATTTTTAACTGTGAGTGAGGTGGCGGAGCTGTAAAAAGTTATCAGTATGCTTAGCAAAGAAAAAAAATGGTATGTTATTTATACTAAACCAAGATGGGAAAAAAAAGTAGATACACAACTCACAAGAAAAAATATTGTAAGCTGGTGTCCAATTCAAAAAATTGAACGACAATGGACAGATAGAAAGAAAGTGATTGAAGATCCTTTATTCAAATCCTATGTTTTTGTATATACCAACGAAGAAGAAAGAGTTGAAATTTTAAGAACAGAAGGTGTTTTAAATTTTGTAAAATATTTAAAAGAACCTGCAGTAATAAAAGATGAAGAAATTAATTTAATAAAACGCTTCTTAGCAGAAACGGATGCTAAAATATCAATTATTTCAGATGAAGGCTTTAAGCCAGATACATTAGTAAAAGTAAGCTTTGGAGTGTTTATGAATAATGTAGGAAAAGTAGTAAGAGGTAGCAAGAAAAAAGTATATGTTCAATTACAAAGTTTAGGGCAATTAATGGTTGTGGAGTTTCCGTCAGGTTATCTTACACCGCTATAATATATTATAATGAATATTTTATTAATAGGATTGGGCTCAATAGGTAAAAGGCATTTAAAAAATATCTTATCTATTGGTTATAAAAATGTAACCGTTGTAAGTAGTAAAAATAGTTTACCAGAGCCTTTTACAGCGTTACCTGTTTTTAAAACAATTGCAGACGCTACCCAAAATATTCAATTTACAACTGCAGTTATTTGTGTGCCAACTGCACAACATAGAGCTGCACTTTTAGAATGTTTACAAGCTGGTATTGAGCATATTTATTTAGAAAAACCAGTTAGTAATAATTTTTTAGGAATAGAACAAATTTTAGAAGTTTATTCCAATGCCAATATTTATGTAGGCTTTGATATGCATTACGATATTGGGTTACAAAAAGTAAAACAACTTTTAGATGAAAATAAAATTGGTAAAATTGTTTCTGCAAATGCACAAGTAGGGCAA
>Ga0268298_10005823_pt1 | contig 11421 bp, 2 predicted proteins | sample WWTPWeurt_MetaG_FD_194462 | JGI IMG/M metagenome (GOLD analysis project Ga0268298, IMG submission 194462) | Activated sludge microbial communities from WWTP in Nijmegen, Gelderland, Netherland - WWTP Weurt | ecosystem: Engineered > WWTP > Aerobic digester > Activated sludge | place: Netherlands... | reverse complement strand
TGTTTTTCATCGCCGCCTTGTTTCTGGCCACGGCCCTTCGGGCGGCGGAGAGCCTTCCCGCCCGGGGGAACGCCGACGTGACGGACAACCCCCTGTCCGTCGATTTTGAAACCTTTTTGCACGACCCGCTGAACGCCCCCTTGACCGACGAGGTGGCGGGCGCCGTGGCCCAAACCGGAACCAAGTGGGCCCGGGTCATCGCCAACTGGGACTTCGTCGAGCGGAGCACCGGCGTTTACACCTACCAGGGCCTGGACAACCTGATGAACCGTTTGAAATCCCACGGGTTCAAAGTCTTTATGACGTTGAACGGCGGAAGCCACGGCGGCGCGGGCGGGGGGAGCCCCTTTTACGCCGGGGGAAATTCGCCGACGAGCGTCAACGGCGCCCTGCCGCCCTGGCTGAATTTCGTGGACGCCACGGTGCGCCGCTACCGGGGCCAGGTGTCCACCTGGGAGATTTGGAACGAGCCCAACTTCGATTGGCAACCCGCGCCCAACGCGGCGGATTACGCGGCCCTGGCCCAGGTCACGATCCAAAAAGTAAGGTCCCTCCAGCCCGGGGCCACGATCATCCTGGGGGGAACCAGCATGGTGGACAAGGCCTTTTTGACCGCCGTGCTCCCCGTGGTGGGGAGCGACATCGACGCCGTCGGCCTTCACCCCTACCGGCAATACCCGGAGCAGTCCCAGGACGATTTCGTCGCCCTCTACCCTTTCCTTAAACCCAACGCCGCCTTTACGCCCGTGGGGGCCGCGTCCTACACCGAGGAGATCGCCGTCGTCCGGACGATCCTGTCCGGTCTCGGTTTGTCCCGGGTCAAAATCTGGAGCACCGAGGCGGGCTACGCGTCCCAAATCGAAGCCTCGGGTCTTTTTCCGGGAACGGAAACGAAGCAGGCCAAAAACCTCTGCCGGTATTTCCTGTTGAACCGCTCCCTGGGGATCGAGCGCTCCTCCTGGTTCCGGGCCCTGGACCAGAACTTGCTCACCAACGCCTACACCCCGACGGGCCAAGCCTGGGTGGAAAACTACACCGCGCCCTCTTATATGGCCCTGGGCCAGTTCGCCACCTTCGCCCCCCTGGCGCTGGACCCGACGACTTCCCTGGTGATTCCGACGACGGCCACGACGGGGACGTTGAACATCAGCGTCTCGGGCTCCACCTTGACGGCCACCAACGCCAACAACTACGCTCAATATTCCGTCAACGTCCCCGCCCCGGGGGATTACGCTTTTTGGTTCCGGCTCAAGGGCCCCGACGCCGCCACCTACGGTTACCTAAACGCCGCGGTGAACGGCAGTTCGGGGACGACCTCGGGCGCCCTGACCTACATCTTCGGCGCCTTCAGCGGCCTGGCCGCCGGCCTCCAGGGCCAAAGCGACCTGTCCAAGTATTATTACTCCCCGCTGATTTACGTCGGCCTGGACCCCGCTCAAGAACTGCCCTACCACCCGGTTTTTCTTCCCCTGTCCGGCACGGCGACCTTGAAGGTGCAAATCAATTCGGGGTCTTTGAGCGAGATCCGCCTGGTTCGCCGGGGGGACCTGACGCGTAAAAAATCCTTCACGGCCCTGTCCTCCCTGGGGGCCGTCTTGGACGACCGGGTGGGCTTGGCGGGAAGCCATCGGGCCACTTTCTCGAACGTCAACTTGTCCACCTCCGAGTGGCAGAGCTTTCAGTCCGTCTCTTTCCTCACCCAGGGCAAGGTACCCCTGGTGGCCTATTGGATCGGGACGCCCCCGGCGGACGTCTTCGCCCCCCGAAGCGTGCGGGTGTCCCTGCCGGTCCTGACGGACCCGGTCCTGATCGACCCCGTGGAAGGCACCTATCAAACCCTGGAGAGCGGCGGCGAATTCACCCTGCCGGCCACGGACGCGCCGTTGATTTTGACGGCCCGCGCGGCCCTGCCCAAATCGACGAACCGCCTTCTCCCGCCGGAGGAGGTCTACAACTTTCCCAATCCCGCCCGGACGGGGAACACGACCCTCCGGTTTTTGCTCACCCAATCCGCCGGGGTGAAGATCCGCATCTACAACGCCGCCCGGGAGGAGATCCACCGGGCCGACCTGGAGGGCGCCGCCGGACGGAACGCCTACGATTGGTCCACGGCGGACGTCGCCAACGGCGTTTATTTCTGCAAGATCACCGCGGGCGGCGAGGACGTCGTCTTGAAAATCCTGGTTCTCCGTTGATGGAGAACCCCCAACGAGGAACCCCATGAATTTCGTCCTTCCCTCCGTCGATTATTTGGTCGACCAGACCAAGGCCACCGGGCGGCGTTTCCCCGTGACCCTGGCCTTCGCCGCGGCGGCCTTTTCCGTGGCGGTCACCGTGGTCCAGCGCGGAAGCGGGGGGGCCAACGATGAATTGGTGCGACTCCTGACGGCGTTTCTCCTGGGCATCCCCCTGGCCCTGGCCGCGCGGCTCTACCGGGAAAGCCGGGGCGGACCGGCCTGGATTCAGGCCCTGCCGCCGGTGGTGATCGGCCTGGTTTACCTCCTTTTCCGCCGCCTGCCCACCCCGGGCATGCTCTTTTTGTTCGCGCAACTCGGGTTGGTCTTCCATTTGGCCGTGTCCTTCGCCCTGGTGTGGGCCGACGACGAGGAGCGGTTTTGGCAAATGAACCGGGTCCTCTTTTTGCGCTTCATCGCCACGGGGGTCTTTTCCAACACGATTTTCGCCGGGGGGGCCCTGTGCCTGGGGTCCTTGAAACTTTTATTCAAATGGGAAATCCCCGGCGAAATTTACCTGGACCTCTGGTACTTCTGCGTTTTCATTTTCAACACCCTGTTCTTCTGCGCGGGGGTTCCGACCAAGGAATCCCTGCCGCGGCTTCAGGGCGACTACCCCAGACTTCTCAAAATCTTTTGCCAGTACGTCCTGGTGCCGCTTCTGACGGTCTACGGGATCATCCTCTACGCCTATCTGGCCCGGGTGATCGTCCATTGGGAAATTCCCAAGGGGCAGGCGGCGGCCTTAATCTCCGGCTTTTCCATCGCGGGGATGTTGACCAACCTTCTACTGCACCCCCTAGCGGAAAAACCCGAAAACCGCTGGATGCGGGTTTTCGGCACGGGTTTTTACGGGGGCCTTCCGCCGCTTTTGGGGCTCATGGCCGTGGCCCTTTACCAGCGCATCGCGCCCTACGCCCTGACGGAAAACCGGTACATCCTCTGCCTCCTTTGCCTGTGGCTTTTCGGGGTGGCGGTGTTTTTCCTGGCGAGCCGGTCGCGGCGGATCAAGGTCGTGCCCGTTTCCCTGGCCTGTTTGGCCCTGCTCACGGCCTTCGGGCCCCTGGGCGTGCGGGCCGTGGCCGAACGCAGTCAGTTGAAACGCCTGCTCGTCCTTCTTAAAACGAACGGTCGGCTGGGGTCCGACGGGGTGATTCAAAAGGCCGACAAGGACCTGTCCTTCGACGACGGGAAAGAGGCCTCGGGAATTTTCGATTATCTGTTGTCGCGCCACGGTTGGGGGCGGCTCAAAGCCCACCTGCCGGCGGCCGTGGTGGCGTCGGTAGGGGAAAAGGAAGCCAAGAGGATCGCCGAGGAGAAGGCCCCCTCGGGCGCGGCGGTCATGCAGGCCCTGGGGATGGCCTACCACAACCGTTGGGAGTCCCCGACGAACGAGGATTCGCTCAACTTTTACGGCCGAAGCGACAACGGCGGCGCGGCCCTGGACGTCCGCGGTTTCGACGGGGCGCTTTTGAACGTGGAGTGGAACCTGTCCGGCGCCAAGCCGAGCGCCGAGGGTTGGAGCGCGGGCCCCACCGGCCCGGGCGCTGGGCGCGTGACCCTGTTCGACCGTGGCCGGGAGGTCTGGAGCCTGGACCTGTTGGACTACGCGGCCAGGCACCGGGAGGCTTTCACGGAAAAGGGCAACCCCAAAATGCGTCCGGTGACCATCGGCCCCATCGAGGGTGAAATTCGCGCGGTCTTCGTGGTGGAAACCCTGAACGCCACCCTGGCCCCGGACCGCCCCCGCGTCACCTATTTAAAGGGCCATTTGTTCTGGGCCCGGTCCAAATCCTGATTTAATTCGATTCGTTGGGGTGTGGCGCCGGGGGCGTCCGTCCACTATACTTTCAAGACACAAGCCCATGCCCCAATTTCCCGGGAACAAATTCCTTTTTTCGGTGTCGGAGGGTTATGATGAAACCATCCCGCGTTGTCCTTTCCATACTCTTATTGGGGGTCGCTTCCATGTCGCCTAAAGATTCCGCCGCCGCCAGTTACGCCGATCTTCGCGCCCGGGCCGAAAAATTTTACGGGGAGAAATCCTTCCGCCAGGCCCACGAACTCTACGAACAGGCGGCGGACCTTTCCCTGTCCCCGGCGGAAAAGACCTGGGTGACCTTCCGCCGGGCCGACACCGCCTGGCGGGAGGAATCCTCCGGCGGGACGCCGGACAACCAGCGGGTTCAGCAGTCCCGGGAAACCCTTCAATCCCTGGTGAACGACAAGGACTTCGGCCATTGGCCCGAATCGACCCGGGCCTGGATCAACGAAAGCCTGGGCGATTCCTATTGGGAGCCGGTCAATTCCCGCAATTGGTACATGGGGTGGAGTTTTTACCAGAAGGCCTTTGACCTTTGGGCGGGCTCGACCGACCTGGAAACGGCGCGTCGGGAATACCTGCGCCTGGCCTGGAAAGCCATGGAGCCCCCTTCGGTGCCGGAGTACTACACCTACGGCTATTACGGCAACTGGTTGCCCGTGGTCGTGGCGCGGAACGTGGCGCGCCTGGCCGTGACGCCCGAGGACCGGGCCCGGGCGGAATATCTTTTGGCCCTGTCCCTCCGGCAGGAGGGGGCCCGCTCCGCCCTGGTGATCGAGGCCTTTGAAAAATCCCTGGCCGCGGCCAAGACGGCCTATTACGACGACGCCCTCTTCGCGTTGGCCCAAACCTACGAAAACGGCGGGCGCCGCGTCCGCCGGGACGGCCGCTGGGAGGAGGAGCCGGATTACGCCAAGGCCCTGGCCCTTTACCAACGACTCACGAAGGAATTCAAGAAATCAGAAAGCCGCTATTGGGACCAGGCCCAGGAAAGCGCCAGGAACATCACCGAGCCCCAATTGAACGTCAGCGTGGGCCAGATGTTTTTGCCCGGGGGCCGGCCGAGCTTTTACCTCTCCTGGCGGAACGTCGCCGACGTCAAATTCCGGTTGGAAAAAGTGGACCCCCTGACGGATTTCGCCCCCCAACCCGGGGATTCGGCTTCCAACTGGACGGAGGGGTTTCGCAAAGGCGGCAAAAAAGTCCGCCAATGGGAAAAAGCCCTCGTCGCGCCGGAGCACGCCCCCGGCAACGAAACCATTAATTTCGATGAGCCCCTGCCGGCCGGAACCTATTTGCTCACGGCGGAAAGCGGCAAGTTGAAATCCACCGAAATCGTTCTTATGACCGACGCGCTGGTGCTCACGCGCTCCTACCCCGGCAAAGTCGCGGTTTTTGTGCCGGACGCCCGATCCGGCGCGCCCCTGGCCGAGGCCTCGGTGGCCTATTGGGAACGCCAGTACAACTCGAGCAAATCGGTTTACGAATGGCGGCGGAAGGACGGCCGCACCAACGCCGAAGGCCTGGCCTTTTTCGACGTGACGGGCACGGGCGGGCGGGAAACCTTTGTGGCGGCCAAAAAGGGCGACCGGACGGCCGCGGCCTACAGCAACGCCCAGTCGGCGGACGCGGAGTCCGCCGGGTGGCGGATCTACGTCCACACGGACCGTCCGGCCTACCGGCCCGAGGACACCGTGAAATGGAAAGCCATCGTTCGGCGCACCCGGGGCGGGGTCTACGAACTGCCCGGCCGGGAAACCATCAAGTACCGCGTCACCGATCCCCGGGGCACGGTGCTCAAGGAAGGCTCCGGCGCCTTGAACGCCTTCGGCGCCCTTTGGGGCGAGGTGGCGCTCTCGGCGGAGACGCCGCTCGGGATGTATCAAATCCAATTTCTCACGGCCAACAACGACACGATCGGCGGGGCCTCGCTTTTCCGCCTGGAGGAATACAAACTGCCGGAATATAAGGTGGCCGTGGAACCCGCCGAGGACAACGGCAAGCCCCGGCTCTACCGCCCCGGCGACACGCTGGAAGCCACGGTCAAGGTGGAATATTACTTCGGCGGCGCCGTGGCCAACGCCGACGTGGAGATCGTCGTGAACCAATCGCCCTATTACCGGTATTTTCCCCGGGGACGGCGTTACCCCTGGTTCTTCGAGGACGAAAACCCCTGGAACAACTACGGCGGGTCCGAAATTCTCCGCCAAACTTTGAAGACCGACGCCGAAGGCCGGGCCGTCGTTCGGGTGGAAACCCAGGAGGGCGAGGGCGGCGACCAACAGTATCGCATCGAAGCCCGGGTGCGGGACGCCTCCCGCCGGGAAGTGGTGGGTTCCGGCACGGTGCGGGTGTCGCCCCAGCGCTACGCGGCGAATTTGACCACGGACCACGCCATTTACCGGCCCCAGGACCGGGTGACGGTCAACTTGATCACCCGGGACGTGAACGACCGTCCCGTCAAAGCCGAGGGCCGCCTGCGGGTGACCCGCGACCGTTGGGTGGAGGTGTGGGAGGGCCCCGACGGAAAACCCCGCCGCTGGGAGGCGGGCACCGATTTCCCCGCGGATTTCGCCAAGGACCGGGCCCGGTGCATTCGGCGCGGGTACGAAAGCGAAGAAGTCTTGAAGCAATCCCTGGCCACCAACGACGCGGGCGAAGGGTCCTTGACCTTCGCGGCGCCCGGCGTGGGCTTTTACCAGGCCCACTGGGAAGGGCCCGACGACCCCGTGAACGTCACGGCGGACGCGACGATTTGGGTGGCCACCCGGGACCAGGCCGTCATCGGCCACCAGCCGGGCGGGTTGGACATTTTGGTGGACAAAGACACCGTGCGGGCCGGCGGCCCCCTGAGCGTGCTGGTGATGGCGCCGGCCACGGGCCGTCACGTGCTCTTCGGCGTGGAGGCCGCGGGGTTGGAAAGTTTGAAACTCCTCTCCATGGACGGGGCGGTCAAGATGGTGGAGGTGCCGGTGGGGGAAAAGCACATTCCCAACTTCTTCCTGTCGGCCACCATGGTGTCGGACTACGAAATTTCGGAAGTGAGCAAGGAAGTCGTCGTTCCGCCGGAAGACAAGTTCCTGACGGTGGAGGTCAAACCCGACAACCCGGACCACAAACCCGGCGAGGCCGGCAAATGGACCGTGACGACCAAAGACCGGGCGGGCAAACCCGTGGCGGCGGACGTGTCTTTCTCCGTCTCGGACGAGGCGGTGAACGCCATTCAATCGGACCTGGCGGGGGACCCCCGGGCCCACTTCTACGGGCAAAAGAGATATTCCCGGGTGCGGTCCGCCTCGACCTTTAACTGGCGGAACTACCCCTCGGACGTGAACCAGACGGAAAACTCCCTGGAGGAAAAAGAGGCGGTGGCCACCGGGTCCATGCGGGAACGGCGATCGGCCGCCATTCCCCTGGGCGCCGCGAAAATGAAAAAGGGCGTGGCCCGGGACGAGATGGACGACGGGATGGTCATGAAGTCGGCCCCCGCGCCGGCGCCGGCCATGGAAGCCAAAAGCGAACTGTCCCAGGATAAGGATTCCGGCGGCGGGGGAGAGCCCGCTGTGCAGGTGCGGCAGAATTTCTCGGCCACGGCCTTCTGGCAGCCGGACCTTCAAACCGGGGCCGACGGCGAGGCCACCGTGTCCATGAAGTTTCCGGACACGCTGACTTCCTGGCAGGGGCAGGCCCGGGCCTTTACCACGGCGACCCAGGTGGGCGAGGCCAAGGCCTCGGTGCGGACGCGGGCGCCGCTTATGGTGCGCCTCCAGGCGCCGCGGTTTTTCGTGGTGGGGGACGAGGTCACTCTTTCGGCTCTGGTGAACAACGTGACGGACCGGGACCTAAGCGTGCAGGTGTCCCTGGCCGCGGGCGACGGGCTCTCGGGCCCTTCGGGGGCGGAGCGCTTCACCGTGCCCGCCGGGGGCGAGGCGCGGTTGGACCGGCGGTTTAAGGTGGTCAAGCCGGGCTCCGTGAAAGTCACGGCCAAGGCCTGGGCCGACGGCGCCGCCGACGCCATGGAGAAAACCTACCCCGTCTACGACCACGGGATTCAAAAATTCCTTTCCAAGTCCGGCAAGATGCGGGGCGACAACGCCACCATCCGCCTGGACCTGCCGCCGCGCCGGGAGGAGGGGACGGATTTCAACGTTCGCCTCTCGCCCAGCCTGGCGGGGACGCTCTTGGACGCCCTGCCCTACCTGATCCAATACCCCTACGGTTGCACGGAGCAGACCCTGAGCCGCTTTTTGCCCGCCGTGGTGGTCAAGAAAGCCCTGACGGACCTGGGCCTCTCGGCCGCGGACATCGAAGGCAAAATGTTCGGCGGCCTGGAGCCCGGCGCCAAGGAACCCAAGCCCGACGCCCAGGGCCGCACGCCCGGGCTGGGGGAACTGAACAAGGTGGTTCGCGCGGGGTTGGACCGGCTTTACGACTTCCAACATTCCGACGGGGGTTGGGGCTGGTGGAAGGAAGGCACCTCGGACATGTACATGACGGCCTACGCCGTCTGGGGTCTCTCCCTGGCGGAGCAGGCGGGCGTGTCCGTCCGCTCCGGCGTGGTGGAGAAGGGCCAGAACTTTTTGGCCAACAACCTGGTCAAGGCGGAAAATACCCCCGAGCTCCAGGCCTGGATGGTCCAGGCCCTGGCCGCGGCCATGGACCTGACGGGCAAAAAGAAAACCGCCCTTCCGCCCCTGGACACCGCTCTGGAAAACCTCTGGCAAAAGCGGGAAAAGCTCGGCTCTTTCGGCCGGGCGCTCACGGCCCTGGCCTACGCCCATCGGGGCAACGACGAGCGCGCCAAAATATTGGCCCAGAACCTGGAGAACGGCCTGCGGGTCGATGTTCGCCCCGACACCTCCGTCTTGGAAAAAGCCGGGAACGCCCCGGCGGAACTGATGCAGACCGCCCACTGGGGCCAGTCCGCGGGCTATTGGCGCTGGTGGGACGGGGCGGGGGAATCCACCGCCTTCGGCCTTCTGGCCCTCTTGGAGATCGACCCGACCAACGAGCGCATCGAGCCCGTGGTCAACTGGCTGGTCAAAGAGCGCCGGGCCGGGCGGTGGTCCAACACTCGGGACACGGCCTATTCCATCCTGGCCTTGACCAGTTACTTGCAGAAGTCCAAGGAGCTGGAGGGGGACGTGACGGTTCGGATCCTCGTGAACGGCCGGAAGGCCGGCGAGGCCCGCTTCGACGCTAAAAAGAGCTTGTCCCAGGCCACGGTGTGGAAGGTGGATCGGTCCATGCTCAAGGAAGGGGTCAACGAGATTCGACTGGAAAAAAGCGGGAGCCGCCCGGTGTATTTCTCGGTGGACGCCACGTTCTTCTCCCTGGAGGAGCCCATCGCCGCCGCCGGCAACGAGCTCTTCGTCCGCCGCCGCTACGACCGGTGGAAAGGAAAACAGACTCTGCTCAAGGGCATCCAATACGAGCCGGAGCTTGTGGCCGACAAGGGCCGGGTGAAAAGCGGCGAGCGCGTCTTGGCGACCCTCACCCTGGAAAGCAAGACCGACCAGGAATACCTATTGATCGAGGACTTAAAACCCGCGGGCTTGGAAGCCATCCAGATTCAAAGCGGCCAGCCCCTCTACGCCCGGGAAATCAACCCCAAAACCAAGCTCCCCACGGGCCGCAACGCCTGGGTCTACCAGGAACTGCGGGACCGCAAGGTGGCGCTCTTCATCGACAAACTGCCCCAGGGCCTCTGGGAGCTGAGCTACGACCTGCGGGCCGAAGCCCCCGGCGAGTTCCACGCCCTGCCCACGCTGGGCCAGGCCATGTACATCCCCGAGATCCGCGGCAACGGCGACGAAGTGCGCCTGACCGTCGAGGATTAAAGCAACCGTCTTGCCAGCTCGGGCCGATTGGCCTATCATATGTCCGATAAATCTTTTCGGTCGTCGTGCCGGAAAGATTTATTCCGGAATTAATCAAGGCGTAAGAAATAGGCTGTTGCTATCAAAGCGCGGGTGCCCTGGCCCACTTCAACCAGGGTTCCCGGACTTTTTCACCACTACGTAGGTATGCGGGTGTAGTTCAATGGTAGAACGGCAGCCTTCCAAGCTGCACACGTGGGTTCGATTCCCATCACCCGCTCCACTTTAAGGAAGAAGGCCGGGCCAGAAATTGGTCCGGCCTTCTGTTTAAATGTGCGGGTAGCCCCGGCGGTTTCGGCCGGGGCATCACCGCTTCGCTCAACCTTAAATGGTTAAGGAAGAAGGCCGGGCCAGAAATTGGTCCGGCCTTCTGTTAAAATGTGCGGGTAGCCCCGATAGGTTTCGATCGGGGCATCACCGCTTCGCTCAACCTTAAATGGTTAAGGAAGAAGGCCGGGCCAGAAATTGGTCCGGCCTTCTGTTTAAATGTGCGGGCCCCACGCAGAGCTCGTGCGGGGTTTCGGACACTATGTGGCCGCCGCTCGTCCTCGTAGCTCTGCGAAGAGGGCTGGGGCTGACGGCGGCGCAGAGCGCCGACGACCCCGTCTGTAGTCCCGTGCGGGGTTGCGGCCGCTTCGCGGCGGCCGCCGCACGCACCGCCACGGTGTGGCGGCGCAAACAGCGCATCGATCGGGGCATCACGATCTCCGCTAAATCTATGAAATCGCCCTTGATGCCCTGGTCAAGGGCCCGTTTGGTTCATCCAATAAAACCGGGCCCCAGTCCAAAGGATATAATGGGGATGGTGAGGGGGTGGCGTCCACCAATTTACCGTGTGACGGAAATAAACGCCATTTGATCCTCAAACGTTGAAGCGGGTTGCAAAGAGGGGCAAAGCCAAATGAATCGAATTTTCATTTTCGCGGTAGTGATGTTGGGAGGGGTATCCCTTTGTCGTGCGGAGTTGCCGGAGATGGCGCCTTGCCGCGCCGCCTACGAATCCTTCGACTCATGGAAAGTGTTCGACGCCTGCGGTCAACTGGTCGCCGACGGAGAAGAACCCGTGGACGCCAACGTGTGGGACTGGCTGATGCTCGCGCAAATACACGTCAACGACGCGGAGTCGAACTGGGACAACATCCGAAACCTCCGGAAAAAGTCGCAAATGTCCGGGCAACGAACAGGGTCCTTGGTCTTGGCCAAAATCGAAGGGGCCGACGACAAGAAAAGGGAAAAGGAACTCTTCGGGGAGATTCGTTCGTTCGGGCCGTGGTTCAACGTTTACGCGCACAGTCGATACACGGACGACTGGAAGGCGTACCACGCGTTGCACAATAAATACGCGAAGAAAATATCCCCCGCGTTCGATCCGGAAAAAATGCGCGAAAATATTCGCGCGCTTGCCGAGGCCAAAAAGTGGGGGGAAGCGCTGCGTGTCTCGGCCGCTCTGATCGCTTACGAGCCGACCGAGGAAAATTACGGACTC
>Ga0268298_10005822_pt1 | contig 11422 bp, 10 predicted proteins | sample WWTPWeurt_MetaG_FD_194462 | JGI IMG/M metagenome (GOLD analysis project Ga0268298, IMG submission 194462) | Activated sludge microbial communities from WWTP in Nijmegen, Gelderland, Netherland - WWTP Weurt | ecosystem: Engineered > WWTP > Aerobic digester > Activated sludge | place... | reverse complement strand
TGGTAACTGCGTTTCTGACGTGAAGAATCAGCCTGAATACGTGAGTATGATTTGGAACAATATTCCAACACCTCCTCCAGACGAGAAGAATTGGACTAAGACCACTAATCTTCCGCATCACATCTATAAAGAAGTGACAATATTTTATCCTGTCGCACCAGATGACTTGTTCACCAATACTTCAGAGTCAAGTTCTAAATAGAGGCTTTATGGCAGACGACGACGCAAAAGTAGCGATAGACAATCTTAAAGTCAGTTGGAATAAGTTTTTCTTCGAGCCTATTTCTCCAGTTCCAATAGCACTCTTTCGAATAGTTCTTGGATTGATAACTCTTCAGTGTCTTTGTATCCATCTTCTTGCTGACTGGAAGCTTTATTTTGGTGACCATCCCATAATTCCGCTTGAAGACTTCATCTATTCTTATTGGACTACTAATCCTTATTTTGACTTGATGCTGTTGTTGCCGCCTGGCGAAGAGTGGCGATGGTATTTCTTTTGGTTTGTGGTGGCAGCAGCTTTTTGTTTGACGATTGGCTTGTTTACTAGAGTTACATCGGTCATAACTTTTCTTGGTATCATGTCTTTGCAGCACCATTTTCTGGCCAATCAAAATTCTGGCGATAACTATTTGCGCATCGCTTTGTTTTTTGTAATGCTTTCGAATGCTGGAGACGCCCTTTCCATCGATAGTCTCATTCGAAGCTTGAGACAGGATTGGAGACAAACCGGACTTCTTGCGCCTTTGTCTTCGCCTTGGGCACAAAGACTTTTGCAAATACAACTCAGTATCGCTTATTTTCATACTTGGTGGTGCAAAATATCGGGACCGGCTTGGAATGACGGAACAGCAGTTTATTACGCCACTCGCTATGACGATGTGATGCGTTTTCCGATACCATTTTTGCTGGACAATATTTGGACTATCAAAGCGTTAACCTGGGGAACACTTGTTATAGAGTTTGCCCTTGGAACACTTATCTGGGTAAGACCGATTCGCTATTGGGTCTTATTGACCGGATTGGCATTACATCTTGGAATCGAGTGGACAATGAATTTACCAATGTTTGAGTGGTTATTCATGTTCACCTATTTTCTATTCATCTATCCAGAAGACCTTGCAAAGGCTTGGGATTATGTCACTGCTTTTGTTCACAAATATATTTGCAAACCGGTTTATGTTTTGTTTGACGGTCAGTGCATTGTATGTATCCGTGTCGTCGGTTTGCTTTACAGATTGGACATTTTCAGATTACTGAACTTTGTCGATTTTAGAGCAGGAGATTTTCCAGAATTTGTTGCTGATGCCGATCTGGCAAGGCTAGAGACCGAAATGATGGTCAAGACAAATAAAGGAAAATGGCTTGGTGGCTTTCAGGCTTTTCGTTTCATCAGTCATCGAATTCCTTTACTTTTCTTGATCTCGCCATTTTTGTATTTTCCAGGCGTTTCGCATGCAGGCGAAGCGATTTACAAATGGGTGGCCGCTAATCGGTTCAAAATTTTAGGACGCGATTGTCCGGAAGGTGTTTGTTCACTTGAGCCGAAAGGAAACGAAGCATGACTCCTAAAGCACTTATCATTGTGGTTCTAGGCATCCTTTATTGCTGGGTGATAATTGCCACCATGCCATATAGACGCCAGGTGCAAGAAGAAAAATTGCGCACTGATTATTTTATAAACTTAGATCAAAAGCTATATCACACTGATCGTTACTATCAGGCTCTTTTAGCTGATCCAAAGTCAGATCCGAAAAAAATTACAGATGTAGAAGAAGAGCTGGGAGTTTTGAAGTGGGCTAAGCATGACCTTGTTGCTGCAATGGAAGCTTTTCAAAAGGTGGAAGCTAAACGTAAGCAACCAGATGAGATTCAAAACAAAACGTATAATGATAGCTGGATAAAATCCAAGCTTTTGCTTGCTGGAATTTACCGAGATTTAAGTAACTGGGAAATTGCAGAAACTGAGTATAAAGCAATCTATGATTATGACCTCAAATTTGGTGCCGAATCGCCTAAAGTGGCTCGCGATTTGAATAATCTTGGTTTGCTTGAATATATGATTGCCACTGGCAAAGCGAAAGATGATGAAAGAATGGCTCATTTTAAAAAGTCCGAAGACTATCTCAATCGTGCTATTGCCATGTCGCAAAAAGTCAATGGACCTCAGTCTACAGCTGAGGCCAGTTCGCTCTGGAACTTGTATTTGACTCAGCGTGACATGGGCAAATTGGATGAAAGCACGAAGACCAAAGAATTAGCCGAAGCTATCGATCAGAAAATGGGTCGAACCTGCAAATTACCGTAGTTATTGGAAAATAGTTTTCAACTCGGCTTCTTCCGATTTCTTTTCAACTTCATCCCATTCGGCTTTGAGTGCTGCTGTATATTCTTGTGTGTTTTGTTGATTCATTTGCATAGAACCTGACATTGATTGCATCAATTGCATGCCTTCTTGCATGCGGCCACTCTGCATCAGTATTCCAGCAAGCATGCTTGTTGCCATCATCTTTTTCATGGGTTTAGCAGGCGAGTCTGATTTTTCCACTAACACTAAAATCTGGCGACAAGCATTCTCGCCTCTCTTGAAGTCTTTAGCTTGCATACAGCTGGAAGCCAATTTATTGAGAGTTGTATTTTTGGTGGCATCATCTGCTCCATATGCTTCTTCGGCTTCATAAGCTTGAACCAGAAAATTCTTTGCGTCGTCCCAGTTTTTTTCGAGCATATAACAGTCGCCGATGCGTCTTAGATTGCGGGCCATCCCTGCATTTTGAGGTGCACTGCAATTCTTGCGAACTTCTAGTGCTTTTTTCAAAACTGCTTGTGCTTCAGCATAATTCTTCTTTTCAATCAATGCACTTCCAAGATGCACCATGCAATAAGCAAGTTGTTCATTTTTCACATTTGCTTTTTCTAGTGCAGCGATAGTCGATTTCCAGGCTTCGATTGTTTTGTCTACATCGCCTGCATCCTCTACTTTTTTGGCATCTGCGATCAATTTGTTCATGCCTGCTTTAGCGTCAATTACAAGCGGTACTGAGCTTGGAGTAAGGCTTTTGGCTAAAGTAACTCTTTCGCTCAATTTCTTTGCTTCGTCTTTGCGATCCATTTTTTCAAGTATCAGAGCATATTCCTGGCAAACTAAAAGAGTTTGGGGTGAATCGGTTTCTTTATTTTGACCTTTGTTCGATCCGGCTACAGTTTCGTCAAGAGCTCTTTTGAAAAATTCATCGGCCAGACCCAAACTGCGCTCTGACTCTCTTGTGCGTGCAATTGCTAAACTAACAGCTGCTTTTTCTAAATGATTATCGCCTTTGCAAGACGCGATAATTGCTTGTGCTTGGTCGTTGTTTTGCCAGGCAAGGGCAAGATCTCCCTTGCGTGCTAAAAGTGAGCCCATGTCTGCTAAAGCCAGAGCATATTCTGCCGACTTATCGCCAAATGTTTTTTTTGAAAGTTCGACCGCTCTTTGACAGACTGGTTCTGCATCCTGAAGGCGTTGTTGTTTTTGAAAAGTCAGACCTAACAGGTGGAGTGCGCGAAGTGATTCGCGTATCATTTTTTTGTCTGGCGATTTTTCAGTTTCGCTTAAAATGGCTTTTAGCTTGGTTTCTGCCGCACCAAATTTTGCTTGCAAAATATCGCGCTCGCAAGGCTCGAACTCGAATTTTTTCTGTACAACACTAGAGGGTCTGGAAGGAGCGCTTTGAGCTTGCAATGACGTATACCAAAAGCTAAAGCTGAGCCCCAAACTAGTTGCCACCAATTTAGTAAGCTTTGTCGTCTTCATCTGCTAAAGTATCCTCTGTGCTGTATTTTGAGCCAGATTCTAACACCCTGACAAGCGCCCTGTGGAGACAATTGTGGATAAAGTGAGCAAATTTGCGTATATAACTTTGATATTGTCGGTCGTCTTTCAGATTGCAAGCGAGCCAATTAGGGCAGAAAGCGCACCTGCACTAAAAGATAATGAAGAGCGAATGAAAATCTGGGACGATGTGAATCTTGAATTCAGAAAGTTCTATGCTAAAGCGTTAACGGAGAAAAGAAAAAATTTCGGACCTGTCATTTTATGTAGTGGCGGCGAAATGATTTTATTTCATAACAATCAAAGAACAGCAGTCAATGTAGTTTCTCAAAAGTTTCACTTTTTCAAGACTGTAGCGCATGTACCTCTGGCAGTCTATGTGGCATTAGACAATCACTGCGATGAAAATCTAAGCGAGGCAGTGCTAAATGATTTGGCTTCATTCAAGAAAAAATACAATCTGGCAGGTGAGACATTTCAAAAATGGGGATTGAGCGAAAAAGAGCTTTCAGCTCAGCATTCAATTCTCGATGATACCAATTTGTTTTTAGACAAAATTATTGCTGCAAAAAGAGTGACGCGAAAAGAATTGGATGCTTTTGCTTTTTCCATGAAACAAAGAATTTTCGATAACGCTGATGCTGCAGTCCTATACGAACTTGGTAAAACTGACAATCAAATTGCCTTGTGGAAAAAATCTATGAGTAAAGCTGATTGGGATAAACTCAAAGTGATTATCGTATCGCCACACATGCCTCGTAACGTTAATCGCCAGATGATTTATTTTCAAACTTTGCTCAATGAGAACCAAGAAGGAAACAGAGTTATTTATATGGATGGCGACCCGGGGCAAGATGAAAAAGCCCTTCAGCTCTTAAGTGTACACGAGCTGGATAAAGACGTTGCAGTAAGTTTTTTCAAAGACCCCTGGCGAATGCATCGTGATTTGTTAGGTGATGCTGGCAAAAAGTTTGTCAAAACGCATAAGCCTGGAAAGGGTGATATAAACCTGGATTTCTAGAATCTTCAATCGAAGTCTATTTTTCGCTTCCATTTATTGACCACAGTTTTCAACGTATCTATTTCGAATGGTTTGTGCAGATAGTCATTCATTCCCGCATCAATACACTCGGCTTTGAACCCGTTTGTAGATATGCCGATTATTGGTACAACCACTTGTCCTCGATGTTTCTCGATAGTTCGAATCGCTTGAGCGGTTCTAAATCCATCAGGACCTTCGATGTCAGCGCAGAGAAAAATCATGTGATACTGATTATCTTGATATTTTCTCACTGCCTCAATACCGCTGTGGGCAAAGTGAATATTCATTTTTAACGATTTTAAGTTGGCTGCAAGTTCGCGGCCAAAATCAATATCGTCGTCGACGATAAGTACTGTTTTCATAAATGTCTCCAGCTCTAGTTCAGTTGTTTTCAATCGAGATCAAAAGACTCAATCGACTGAAACTTCTGTGTTTGGCGACAAAGTAGACAACTCCGCCAATCTATTTATATTGTTCATAGAGTTACCTCCTTGTTCTACCTTTAACTTGATGTCTGCTTTTATTGATTCAAGACGACAATAAGCAACCCTAGCCCTTGTCTTGTGTCTCGTATCTTTTCAATAGCATATGACACTACAAAAAATGCGCAGATCCCGAAAACGAATAGATACAAAGGCTTGACCAATTTGAACAAAGGTATTTATGATTGACGAATATTAGACCTGTGCGCCCGAAAGGCGAAGAAGAAGATGTCCGCGTTCATCATCAATAACAATAATAATAATGATGATAATAACAACCATGTGTTGCGGCTCTTTCCACATGTTCTAGTTATCACACACTAAAGCATCAATAAATAAAGGAAATAGACCGCAAGCACAGTGAGCTTGCGGCATTTTTGTTTGGAGGTCCAAAATGCAAATGGTAGAAATTGCTCAATGTCTGTCAATCAAGGAAAATGAGCGACAAAAAGTGAAATTAAAAGGACATATATACTCCTGCCGTAATTTCGGCAATTTGACCTTTCTTCATTTGCGCGACCGTACAGGTGTTATACAGGTGGTAGTTGAAGAGGCTCGACTGCTCGAGCAAGTTCAAATGCTCGAGCTGGAAACACCGGTTTTGATTGAAGGAGAGCTTGTTTCCACGCCCAAAGGTGGCACAGAAATTAGGCTCCACTTTATTGAGGCGCTGAGCGAGCCGGCTCTGAAATTGCCTGTCGAAATTTCCAAAGACAAAAAAATGTCTTCGCTTAATTTGAAATCGATGTTCGATTATCGTCCTCTAACTTTGCGCAATGAAAAGACTCGTGCCATTTTTAAAATAGAGGCTGTTCTTTGTGCTGCATTTCGTCAGTTTCTTGGTAGTGAAGGCTTTACCGAGATTCACTCGCCTAAAATTGTTTCTACTGGTACCGAGGGTGGTGCGCAGGTATTCAAGTTGGACTATTTTGGTCGTCCAGCATTTCTTGCTCAAAGTCCGCAGTTTTATAAACAAATGATGGTGGGTGTATTTGAGCGTGTTTTTGAAATCGGACCTGTTTATCGAGCCGAAGAACACGATACTTCGCGCCATTTAAACGAATACGTAAGTATGGACTTTGAAATGGGATTCATCGAAAGCGAAGAAGATGTAATCAACATGCAGGTTCGTTTGCTCAAGCACATGTTTGCTCAGTTGAGCCAACAGTGCTCGCACGAGCTTTCGCTCTGGCAGGCGCAAGTTCCAATCATTGCCGAGTCTATCCCCCAAATAGATTTGGAGGAGGCAATCAAATTGCTTGAATCCAATTACTCTTGGCGGGCTGTTCAAGGAGATTTAGACCCCGAGGGAGAAAAGTTGCTCTGCGCTCATTTTGAGGAAAAGGAAGGAAGCGAGCTGGTTTATGTAAGACGTTATCCTCTTTCAGCCAGGCCTTTCTACACAATGCCCTATGGTGAGTATGCAAGTCGTAGTTTTGACCTGCTTTTTCGCGGGCTTGAAATAACAACAGGGGGGCAGCGTTTGCACAGACCAGAGGAGCTAATAGCTGGAATGAATCGTGTGGGACTTTGTCCTGATGAGTTTTTGGACTATTTGCAATGTTTTAAATATGGAATGCCGCCGCATGGCGGGCTTGCAATAGGACTCGAGCGTCTTGCTAAACAATTGCTCGATTTGCCCAATGTTCGCTTAGCTAGCCTCTTTCCTCGCGACCGTCAGCGGATATCTCCGTAGACCCAGAAGTAGAATCAGCTATATCTACAGGTTCATCGAGATGTACCGATACTTCGATTAGACCTTGGAGTCTTGCCTTCAAGGTCTGCTCGACATATTTGGCGATTTTATGACCTTCTTTGACCGAGATATCACCAGAGACTTCGATGTGCAAATCTACAAAAGAATGATCTTTTGCTCCCCGCGATCTGACTTTGTGCACACCTATTACTCCAGGTGCTTCCAAAGCCAGCTCGGCGATCATTTTTGGATCGTGAACAGCTGCATCGACAAGGGGTCCCATGTGCGAAATGATAATTTCATAGCCCCCTTTTAAAATGAAATAAACCACGCCAAGAGAAGCGACGGCATCTACAAAGTAAAGCTTGAAATGAGCCCCTACAAGTGCAGCCAATACAGCAACGCTTGTCAGAACATCTGAAAGTGTATGTTTTGCATCTGCCTCCAAAAGGGCTGAATCCAATTTGTGTGCCTGGTCGTGTTCATACCTGTGGACAATATAACTCACGATCATCGAACCAATGATAATCAGGTATGAAAGTAAACCTACGTGCGGGTGTTTACCGCTGGGTTCAAGATAGCGATCGAGCACTTCGGTAAAAACGTGCAAACTAGCTGTGAACATCATAAAAGAGATAGCAATCGCAGCAAGCGCTTCGAATTTTTTGTGCCCATATGGATGCTCTTTGTCCGGAGGCTTGAGCGATGCGGTAAGACCAGCTATACCTACCAGATTTGCAATGGTGTCAAGAAGTGAATGAAATCCATCTGCAACCATTGACAAAGTATTGGTCATAAATCCGCAAATCAATTTAGCCAGTGATATGCACAGATTCACTGCGAAAATTTGAATGAATATGAGTTGCGTCTTATTAACTGCTTTCATCACACCAATTATGAGGTATCTCCCGCCAGTTTAAACAATGATAAAGAACTGCTTGAAATCATATTTAGCATCTATACTAAGTCCTTTAAAACCGGTATCTAAGTCTCGGGCGTTCCTATTTAGCAGGACTTTGAAATAAATGTCGCATTCTTTCGTTTCGGATATCTTCAACGTTCAAAAGGGCGAACGAATGAAGACCAGTCTTTTGTTTCTCTGGTTTTTCCTTTTTATTTGCGTTTACTACATCTTGCGTCCCATCCGTCGCGGTCTTGTTCTTGAGGGATTAGGCAACGACAATATGCCCTTTGTCTATATGGGCACAGCACTTGTTACTGGTGTGGTCGTCTGGATTTATTCTAAATTTGCTCATCTACCACGCAAGCCACTTATATCTTCCATTTATGGAATATTCATGGTCAACCTGCTTTTGTGGTGGCAGGCGTTTCAATTCGAATCAAATATAACTTCTGGATTATTCTGGGTTTGGCTCGATGTTTTCTCCATCATGGGTGTCACCCTCTTTTGGATGTATGCAAACGATATTTTTGACAGCTCAGCTGCAAAAAGACTCTTTGGTATCATCGCTGGTGGCGGTGGACTTGGAGCGGTTCTTGGTAGCACTATTACAGCAAATCTTGTAAAACTGCTTGGCACGACCAATATGCTTCTTGTGGCAGCCGGTTTGATTGGTGTTACGCTTGGCATTTTCTTATATATGGAATCTGTTTTTGCTAAAACAGCTAACGCTGAAGGCAAAAAGAAAAAGAAAGAAGAATACGATAAGAAGAGTTTTGCTCAAATATTTGCTCATATCGGTGCAAATAGATTCTTGCTCTTCTTGACACTGGTTGTGTGTTTTGAGCGCATGACACCTGACTTTATTCAGTTTCTGTATCACGAAGTCTTGACTGGAATGGCTAAAGGCACAGGATCTGCGGGTATAGCGGCTATTGACGCTCAGTTTGAGCAATGGCGCGGAATTTGCGAATTCGGCATCGAGATGTTTGTTGTTGCTTATGTTATTAAGCGCTTCGGTTCAGGCTTTTCGCTTGCTTCATCTGGAGTTGCAATTTGCGGTAGTTTAATTGCTTTTGCAATACTTGCAAACCCACTTATCGTAATTGCAGTGTTCCATGCTGATGAAGCAATACGTCACTCCTGGTTCAAAGCGGCAAAAGAGCTGACTTATACAGTCACCAATCGCCAGGTTTTGTACATGATCAAACCAGTGATTGAAATGTTCTGCTATCGTTTTTCGCGCGGTATAGCAGGTGTTGCCATTTATCTTGTCAATACTGTCTTTGGCTGGGGCATCAACGGTATCATGGTTACAGGCGGTCTGTGCGCAGCGGCATGGGCGTTTTTTGCCTGGAAACTGAATGATGAGTTTAGAAGACTCGAAGTGAAAGCACAAATCGAGAAAGCATTTACCGAAGTGCCGGATACGATGCCACAAGCAGTCAAGCTCGAAAAAACAGACGATAAAGAAACCCGCGAGGTCGGCTCGGTCTAAAATTGCGTCCTCTGTCAGTCTGTGATAGCTTTATTTTAAATGAAGCTATCTAAGAGTCTATTCAGCGATCCCGAACAATGCGGTTATTTGCCGGAGCAAAAGTGGCGTTTCGAGTACAAGAAAGCCATCGAAATGACTTCAGCAGAATATACCGATTTTATTCATGATGGCTGGCGTAAATTTGGACGAATGCTCTTTAGACCAATTTGTCATAATTGCACAGCCTGTCAGCCAATTAGAGTATGTTGCGCTGAATTTTCGCCTGATCGAAGCCAGAAGCGAACATGGAAAGCAAATGAAGATTTAGAGATTTATATAAATGATAGTGGCATGGATAAATCTGTCTACGACCTTTATATGAGTCATCATCAGGCGCGAGCAAGAGATGTGGGATGGCGCCCTCCAACTGTTTTTGGCAGTTTGTCTCATTTGAGTTCAATGGAAGACAATCCCTTTGCCATACAAGTGTGGAAGCACAAGTTAGAAGACAGGTTGCTTGGGGTTTGTTTTGTCGAGCCTCTTTCTGATGGGTATTCTGCTATTTATTCGTTTTATGATCCAGATGAGAAGAAGCGTTCTCTTGGAACATGGATGATTCTCAATTTAATTGAAAAAGCGAAAGTTGAGAATTTGCCCTATGTTTATCTTGGTTATTATGTCGAAGGCTGTCGCTCTATGAGCTACAAGGCGACATATTTTCCAAGCGAAATCAGAAATCTAGATGGAAGCTGGAGCAAATTCAGGGTAGAGGAAAAATGAAGCTGGTATCGAAACTGGTGCTTTATTTCTTTTTTCCGATATTTTTTGCCATTGCAATTTTTTGTGCTGTTCGATATTTCATCCAGCCCTTAACTTTGTCTTCTTCGGCAATGATTCCTAATTTGAAGAAAGGCGATCATTTGGTGATTGAGCGATTCACACTGCTTCAAAACAAACAGTTGCCTCGTTTCACCGTAGTGGCACTGGTGCCACCATATGTCGATGGTAAAGCATATTCAAATACTAGTGTCGAGCAATTTAAATGCTTTCTTGGCAATTTGACTGGTTTGCCCGGACTGCCTCGTGATCCAGTGTGCATAAGGCGAATTATCGGATTGCCTGGTGAAAAAATTCAATTAGACCCAGAACTTGGCATATTAATCGACTCAAAACAAATAGACGAGAATGCTTATATTTCAGCGAAACACTCATTTAAAAGTGATCAAAATACCAAACTTTTGGATCAATCCGAAGTAGTTCCAGAGAATTCGTATTTCGTATTGCCTGACAACAGGCGCGATTTTGGTGGTAGCGAAGCCTGGGGATTTGTAGAAAAGGACCGTCTTTGTGGAGTGGTCTCATACAAAATTGTAGCTAGTTCTATCAAGAAATTGCCTGACCCGAGTGTTACCTTTTCAGATCCCAAAATTGTCTTCAACGACGATGGTGTGCACGCGCTTCATAAAAGCCAGTTCAAAGAATCAATCGGATTGTTTTATAAATCACTCAGTCTTGACCCGGAATATGAAGTGGCTCGTGAAAACCTGAGTATTGCTTATAGTAATTATGCTTTTAGCAAACACGAATCTCCACGCCAGGCTCTAGAACTTTTGCACAAAGCTGTTTATATTGATCCCGATAACGAGTTGACTAGAAAAAATCTCGATTGTGTTTTGCAACTAATGGGCAAAGACCCCAAAAAACCTTCAGACCGGGCTGATCTTGCAAAACAGTTTTTAAGTGATGACAAAGAACTCGACGCTTATGTTGAAATGACACAGGCGAAGCAACTTGGCGCAGAGTCAGAGAGTTTGAGTGGTCTTGAAAAACTCGAGAGGCAAAATTTTACTCTTGATGAAATTTGCCGCAACGAAATTCAGTAATTTGAAAAGCTGATTAATAGTCCTGGCGAACCTTTTCGTAGTCGCCTTTGACCCAGCTATAACCAGGTTGGACGTCAGTGTCAGCTACATAGTCGGCTTCAAAACTGACTACCTGTCTTTGAGATCCAGATGG
>Ga0268298_10005821_pt1 | contig 11422 bp, 8 predicted proteins | sample WWTPWeurt_MetaG_FD_194462 | JGI IMG/M metagenome (GOLD analysis project Ga0268298, IMG submission 194462) | Activated sludge microbial communities from WWTP in Nijmegen, Gelderland, Netherland - WWTP Weurt | ecosystem: Engineered > WWTP > Aerobic digester > Activated sludge | place: Netherlands... | reverse complement strand
TACACGAGGTTTCTCGCCTCTGGGGCGCTCGCCCCAGCGCTCGGTGTTGGATCGGCCGAACAGGTCGGGATGACACGGGGGCGGCTCAGCTGAGGAGCGACCAAAACGCGGGGGTATCGCGGAGGGGGTTCAGATCAGGGTCCCTCAGCGCCTGTCGCTTCATGAAGGCCGGGTCGAGCCTGACCGCCTCCCGGAGGGAGCCCAGGGCCTCGGCTGGGTCCCCCAGGCCCAATTGAACACAGGCCAGGTTGTAGTGCGCTGGCGCGTAGCTGGGGTCGAGCTCATGGGCCATCGAGAGGTAGAGCAGGGCGCCGTCGTGGTCGCCGCCGTGGCGCAGCGCGAGCCCCATGCGGTTGTAATACTTGAGGACTAGCTGTTGCTCGGCCTTGCCCAGCAGGGCGAAGGCCCCCGTGAGGTCGAGCATCGCCTTGAGCTTGGCGTCGTTGTCCATCGCTCCGCTCAACGCCTCGGTGCTCAGGCCGACCGAATGGAGCCAGGGCTCGCCGAGCGTTGACGCGAGCTCGCTCCGCAGCGCGACGATCGCTTTGCCATAGGCGATCAGCGCCTTTTCGTCGCCCCCGGGGAGTTGGTCGGCCGCAAAGCCCATCTCCAGCAGGCGCTCCGCGCTCGAGCCGACTTTGATCGAGGGATATTTGGCCACGGAGACCAAGGTTGGTGGGTGGCCCCGGTCGACGTCGAAGGTCCGCGGCCGTGGGGAGGGACGGTCAACGGGCGTGCGAAGGTGCGGGCGGAGGGCCGGGGCAAGTTCGTCCCTGGGCACCGTGACCAGAGCAAAGCCCTTGGCGACTGGGCGCTCGACGTTAGAGGCCATGCTTAGGAGACCTCGCAACACCGAGGCCAACGCCGGGTGCTACCTCTTGGCTCGGGAGATCACGCTCCGGGGGGGCCAGTGGCGCCGCCTTGTCGGAGCGCAATGACAGATCGCCGCCCGGGCTCTGGGAAACCAGGTAGAAGCAGGCATGCGTGGCGGTGGGAAGGTACTGTTTGTCGTCTCTTTGCTATGCGGGGGCTGTGATGACCCCGCGGGGGAATGCAGCACGACCGATCCGTCGAGCTCCACCCGAGGTGTGTACTGCTTAAACGGCCAGGATCATTTCTGCTGTGGGGACATCGCTGTCGGCTTGGTGTGCACGGAGGGCTCGTGGAAATGCCCAGCCGGGACGGTCCTCCGGCAGGAGTGCACCTCCTTCTGCGGCGCTGACGCCGGCCAGGACCGAGGGGACTAGGTCGCGGCGACCCACGCATCGTTGGCCCTCCCGTGCCGATAAGGTCCCTTGAGTCCCATGAAAGCGCCCGTCGACCTGAGCCGCGCCGTCGTCATCAACGTCGACGTCCAAAACGCGTTCGGCAAGGAGGCCGAGAGCGACAAGCTCCGCGCGCTGCGCTCCAGCGAGGGCAGCGAGATCGAGCGGGCCGCCGAGCTCTCCAAGGCCGTTCACCAAGCCGGCGGCGCCGTCATCGTCACGAAGGATTGGCACACCCAGCCGGGGACCCCGCTCGCCGATGGCCAAATCGATCAGCGCGCCGCGGGTGAGTTTCAGATCTACGGGCAACACGCGCTGGCGGGCAGCCGGGACGCCGAGCTCAACCGGCCCCTCGAGCGGGCGGTCGCTGAGCTGGAGGCCAAAGAAGGCCGCGTCCGGACCGTGGTCCCCGTGGATAAGTACGATACCTCGGGACGTTCCGGCTCTCGTCGCATCATCGAGGTACACAAGAACGTCTACGACGTGACCAAGCGGGTCGACGTGGATGGTCAGACTCGTCCCCACGCCGCCTTCTTGCAGACGCTGGCTACGCTGCGGGCACAGGGCATGACCACCGCCATCCTGACCGGCAAGATCGCCGAGGTCTGCGTGCGAGCGGCGGCGGCGTCGCTCCATGAGCTCTTCCCGGATCTACGCATCATCGTCGCCGAGGACGCGGTGAGCAGCATGCCCTCGAACATCGCTACCTCTCTGGGTCTAAACACCAAAGAGGAGGTTATGGCCGCGCTGGAAAAGAGCGGGATCGAGGTCTTGCGGACGCGGGCGCTCCTGCCTCGCGCTGACTTCGCACTCGCGGGCCTCCTCGGGGCATGAGCGACGAGGAGGGCCTCGATCTCGCGCTCGGCCGGATCAAGCTACGACTGCCCCCTGGCTGGAACACGGAGATCGATCTGGTCAGTCGGGGACCCGCCGTCGGTAGCTATCGCCCAAACCTGAGGCTCACGCTGCGGCAGGCCGACCGTATTCCGGACATCGAGGCGCTGGCCGCCGCTTACGTCGAGCAGCTGAAGGAGGCGCTTTCCGGCGAGATCCTCGCCGAGCCGCCCCGGCCGCGCACCAGCCGCGGCGCCGATCAAATGCTCGAGGTCTCGCTGACGGCGCGCCTCCCGGACGGGCGGGTGGCTCGTCATCGCGCCCTCCTCCTGGCCGCGGCGCTCACCGTCGTGACCGTGGGAGTGAGTTGGCGCGAGGGTGAGGTCGGGGAGACCGAGATCGCCGACCTCCTTTGGGCCGCGCTGGGGAGCGTGCAGGTGGGTTAGCTTGGCAGAGCGAGCGGGAGTGGTCACTTGGTGGTAGGAGTTGGCGGTGGCTGCTACCAAACGACTCAAGTTGCCGCTCCGCATTCTCCTCGTCGACCGGCAGCCCGAGCTCGTCGAGGCCTGGACGGAGGCCTTCTCGGGGATCGAGGAGGTCTCGGCCCTCCGGGCTGACTTCTTCGCCGAAGACGCCGACTGCATGCTGAGCCCCGCCAACAGTTTCGGCATCATGGACGGAGGCCTGGATCTCGCGATTCGCGCCGAGCTGGGTCTCGAGGTCGAGGCTCGCGTACAGAAGGAGATCGTGAGCCGGTTTCACGGTGAGTGTCCGGTGGGCTCGGCCGTCTTGGTCGAGACGGGGCACGACCGCTGGCCTTACCTGGTGGCCGCCCCGACGATGCGGGTTCCCGAGGCGGTCCCCCACTCGACCCACGCCTATCTGGCCTTTCGCGCCGCGCTCCTGGTGATCGCTGAGCATAACCGCACCGCGAAGGACCGCACGATCCGGAGCTTGCTCTGCCCAGGTCTCTGCACGGGCGTCGGCCAGATGTCGCCGCGTCGGACCGCTGGCCAGATGCGCGCGGCCTACGTGAACCTCAGCAAGCCGGCGCGGATCCCTTCCTTCGACGAGATCCACCGGGTGCACCTGGCCCTCCGCACGGCGGGCTGAGGCCCCAAACCTGTCCGGCCCGACTATCCTGGCTGACGCGAACTATCATCGCGGTCCCAGATCTTCTCTTGCCGCTTCTTGAGCTTCTCGTGGGCCTTGAGCTTCGCCAGGAACATGACCCCGAGATAGATCGGCGCGTGCGGCCACAGCTTCGGGCTGGCCAGGATGACCTCGAGGGAGCGGCTGGCGCTGGTGTTCCCGTTCTTCAGCATCTCAGGAGCCTTGGCCCTCAGCTCATAGTTACCGGCGCGGGCCCGGGTATTGATCTTGAGCACGCCAGCTAAGGATCGCGGGGGGTGGATGGTGAAGGTCGCGGTCTTGAGGGCGCGCCGCTCGTGCGGGGCCGCGGTGAGCCGCGCGAACTCATCGTCGGAGATAATATCCGGGAAGCGGTCGAAGCGTTCCCGTCCTCGCTTCGAGAAGGCGTAGACCCCGGAGCCGATCATGTTCTCCTGGAAGTAGGGGAGGCTGGTCCAGACCCGGTAAAAGGAGCGTACGAGCAGGGGCCGATCTTCATAGGCCACGATCGCGCTGGGGGCCGCCACCAAGATCGGAGAGTCGTCGGTGAGGAGAGCGGCGACCTCGCGGATGGCCTGAGTGCTGAGCTGAATATCGGCGTCGACGTAGAAGCGAGGAAAGCGGGTGGCGTGGTCGTCCCCCAGGTTCAGGGCTCCGATCTTCGAGCCCACCGGCGTCTCGACCACAGTGACGCGGTCTCCGTAGCGGCGGGCGCGCTCGGCGGTGTCGTCTTTACAGCCATTGCACACCACGACGATCTCGAACTCACCCGGCTTGGCGTCGGCGAGGACGGCGTCGAGGCAGCGCTCGATGACCTGGCCCTCGTTGTAGGCGGGGATGATGATGGACGGCATGCGAGGCCCGAGTTGTAGCGGCGCAGCCCCGCCGAGCCAAGGCCCGTTGTCGGGGGGTGAACCCGCCGGCGGGCGGGCGCCTCAGAGCCAGCGGCGAAAGAAGTCGAGGATGGCAGTGAACGCGGCGTCGGTCGCGGCGCCGTCGTAGCGCGGACCCTCGTCGCGCATGAAGGCGTGCTCGCCCTCGAGGACCAGGACTTCGGGCGTGATCCCGGCCGCGGTCAGGGCCGCGGAGATCTTGGCGCGGCCCTCGGCCGGGATGTGGGGGTCTTTGCTGCCCCAGATCAGGAGGAGCGCGCCGCTCAGCTCGTTGGCCCGCGCCAGGGTGGTCGCGGTGCCCTGGGCCGCGCCGAGGCTGTCGCTGTGCAGGCCCGTCGCGTAGCAGCCCACCGTGGCTCGGACCGAGGAGGAGAGCGCGGAGCGGAAGGCCAGGTGGCCACCGAAGCACCACCCGATCGCCCCGAGCGGCGCGCCCGCCGCCTCGTGCGCGGCGTAGGCCAAGATCGCCGCGCGATCCTGGTCGATCCAGGCCAGCTCGAGCTTGCCCGCGGTCTCGAGCGCCCGCTCTCGGTCGCGCTCGAAGTCGAGCACCGTCCCCGGCGCTAGGAGGCGGCAATAGTGCTCGGGGCTGAGCACGATGAAGCCGTGGGAGGCGAGCCGCTCGATCGTCCGCTGGTGCGACGGGGTCTGCTGGAAGATGTCCGACCAGGCGATGATCACCGGGAGCTTCTCAGTGTTCCCGCGCGGAGCGAGGCGGCGGACTCGGATCGGCCCCGCCGGGCCCACGAGGTCGTGGATGGTGGTCTCGACGGTCGCCATAGCCCTACCAGGGATGGAGCAGCGCTGGTCGCGCCCAGCCGGTGGTGGGCCCAGGCGCGGGCAGGCCGAGCGCTTCGCAGGGGGCGTCAAAGGGCCCGGAGGGCGCTCGCGGCGCGACGCTTGGGTCGACTTCGGCCCGTGGGGCGGGCGTGGGCTCGACGGCGATCGTGGGCGCGGCGGCGATCGCGGGCGCGGCGGCGATCGCGGGCTCCACCACGTCGCTCGCCTCGGGCACTGGCGGCGCGGGCGCGGGCGGCGCGACCTCCGCGAGCAATCCTGGCGGCAGCCTGCGCGGCGGCACGTAGATCTCCGCGACCTCCCCGCAGCGGCTGCAGTCGCGACCCCGCACCGGGATCGCCAAGGCCCGCCCGGCGCGAATGAAGTCGGAGCGCATCCGATTGGTCCGCTTGATCTGGGCGATCGTCACCCCGTAGCGCCGGGCGATCTTGCCGAGGTTGTCTCCGCCGCGGATCACGTGACGCACGAGCTGAGGCGTCGTCTCGTCCTTGCTCAGCAGGGGCTGCACGCGCCTCCCCAGCTCCTGGGCACGAGGATTGTAGAAACGAACATGGAAGTGATCGCGATGCCTCCGTGCATGCTGCACCAAGGAGTGCGCACCGCTCTTGAACAGCGAGTCGAGGAATCCGCGATCTTCCCCGTGGGCTACGGCGAAGTCGTAGAGTTGCTTCTGAATGCGTCGATCGACCAAGACCAGCTCGACGTCGGCCAAGGTCACCAGGGCCCGGAGCAGCGCCCAATTCAGCTCGAGGTCCATCCCCTGATCGCGTCGGTAAAAACCGAGGTCAACGTCGCGCCCCACCTGATGGGTGATGTGCGGGGGCAAGTATCCGCCCTCGGGCGCGCTGATGTGATTGATCCGCAGCGGCTGAATCCCCGGGAAGCGGCGGGCGACCTCGGCCACCGCAGCGGTCAGATAGGCCACGGTCTCTTGCGTTCCGTAGGTGTTCTGAGGATCGACGATCGTCCAGCGCGGATCCTCGGGGAAGGTCGCGCCGTTGACCAAGCGGCCCGCGTCCGGGGGGCCGAGCGAGAGGGAGCCCAACGAACGCCGGTCCTTTTGCCAGCGCGCTGCCAGGTCTGCGTCGCTGAGGTCGGCGGTGTAGCGGGGGCCATTGGCCGGGGCCACGGTGGTCGTGGGAGCAGGAGGCTCGCCCAGGTCATCGAGGCCCGCGACGGCGTCATCATCCGCGCTGTCGGCCAGGCTCTCGGCGGTGCTCGCTGTGGCCGGGACGGGCAGGGCGAGATCGACCGCGCTGTCCCGGGAGGAGGGCGTCTGGATCAGGCACAAGATGAGGGCGGAGGCCACGATCATCGGGATCGGTGGGTTCTAGCACGGGTCGATCTCAGCGGTCGACGTACACGCGACCGACCTGGGGGACACCAATGCCGAAGGAACGGCTTCCCGCGAAGATCCAGGTCTCGCCGGCGGCCACGATCGCGGTCGGGCTATTGGGGATGCCCGGCCCGGCCAAGCACACGCCATGGTCGGGCTTGTAGTAGCCAAAACGCCCAGAAACATAGGCAAACCAGAAGCCATCCTCGAAGGCCCCCAACCCCGAGATGGCCCCGTTCAGCGCGAAGCCAGGGACCGAGCGCCACGCGCCGCTTTGACGCAGGAAGACCGTCCCCGCCAAGGTCCCGACCACCTCGCCCAGCCCGTCGACGGAGGCCAGGGCCGAGATCCCCTCGGCGGAGCTCCCCAGGCCTTCGTCGCTGAGGATGCCGCCCTCGTAGCGCCAGAGCCGGGGGCTGCTGGCCAGGCCCGCGATCGCGCGGCCAGGACCGAGCCAGGCCACGCCGCCGGCCGCGGTCTCGGAGATGTCGTCCGGGAAGGCGGTGAGGTGGGTCCAGCGCCCCCCGAAGAAGCGGCCGAAGGTCGCGTCCCCTTGCAGATAGCCGCGGGTGATGACGAAGACCTCTGGAGCGGCGCCGTCCCTTCCGGCCGCCAGATAGCGGGGGCTCGAGACGCTGGTCCCGACGCGCTCAATCGTGATCCTCGGGCCTTCCAAGGTGGCGGTGGCGATCGCGCCCTGCTCCTCGCCAAGCACGAGCTTCTCGTCGCCGATCGCGGTGCCCCCAGTGGCGTAGAAGTCGCGGGCGCCGATCTTGCTCAGCCGCGTTGCGCCGGTGGCGGTCACGACGTACAGGTCGGCCAGCGTGGTCGCTACCAGCACGCGCTCGGGCGGCATCACGATGGCGGCCACCACGCCGGCCTCGGGCGAGTCCAGCACGGCGCTCTCGACGCGCAGCCCATAGCAATGCGGGATACGCGCCCGAAAGGCGCTGAGCGAGGTCGCGCTGGGCTCCACGCTCTCCCAGCGCGGCGCGTGCGACCCGAGCAGCCCGTAGCGGTAGGCCCGCGCGCCCGGCGGGAGCGGCACGCCCTCCTCGAGATCGCGGGGCAAAGGGCCGGGGACCAAGCGCAGGTCCGCGGCCGGCGCGGAGTAGGCCCAGGCCTCGAGGTCGGCCTGGGAGGTGTCGCTGGGGAGCAAGGCAAAGTGGGCCTCGGGCTCAGCGTCGAGGTCGATGACGGTCGCCTTGGTGGCCTCGGCGGCGACGATCAGCGCGCGGGCGGCGGGATCGCCAGGGAGCGGGACGACGATCGTGGCCGGCTGACAGGCCGACAACAGGATCAGCGCGGTGATGATGCAGGCCGCGTGACGCACCGCCTCACTGTATCAGCCCTGGAGGGGTTCGGGAGATGATCGCCAACCCCCAGCTCCTTGATCGAGCCGGTCTACCCGAGTTTGAGCGCATCGAGGTTGAGACCGCGGTCAGCTCGACGTCGGAGTAGCGCGCCTTCCCGCGCCGCGCTGAGTCCCCCTCGAGCGCCGAAGCCACAGCACGGCCAGAATCACTAGCGCCGCGGAGGAATCGGGCTCGCCAGCGCTCCTGCACCCGCAGCCGGCGGCGCTTCCGGGCGCCTCGGTCGACGCGTCGGCGGCCGACGCCGGACCCGAGTCGGGCGGGACCTCGCCGGAGTCTCCGGCGCTCCGATCTGGCGAGCCGCTGTCCAGGCCCAGGTCCGGAGCTCCGGCGTCGACGGCCGCGATCCCGGCGTCGGGGGCGGTCACCTCGACGCACTCGTTCTGGCCCTGTTCGCAGGGAGCCTCGGGGGCCAGCGCGCTGCCGTCGAGCGCGAGGAGGTAGGCGATGAGATCGGCGTGGTCAGGCGCGCTCAGCGCCGGCACTGAGCCGTGGCGTCGCAAGGCCTCTCCCAGATCGGGCGCTGAGCCGTCATGCAAGTAGGGCGCGCTGTCCCAGAGGCCGCGCAAGGTCGGCGTGTCGAAGCCGACGCCGGCCAGCGGCGCTCCGAGTCCTTGGCCGCTGCCGGCGTGGATCGTCCCGACGTCATGCCGGAGCCCATCGCTGAAGGTCTGACCTCCGTGGCAAGGGGCACAGCCGGCGGCTCCGAACACGACGCGGCCCCGGCGCGCGTCGGGCGACAGTGAGCCGTCGGCGGCGCGGTAAGGGCTCGGGGCGAAGACGGCGAGCGAGCTCACGTAGGCGGCCAGCGCGTCGAGATCGGGCGAGCGCCCAGCCTTGGCGGCGCCCAGCGGATCTTGGGTGAGGAGATAGTCAGCGTCGCTCAAGAATCCTCGGCCGCCGAAGGCCCCTCGGATATCGTTCTCGAAGTCCTGGATCTCGTCGAAGTTGGCCGTCCAATGCACGCGCCCATGCCCGAGGCCAGCCCGACCGGTCAAAGGGATAGTATTGCGGAGACCTTCTCCCGCCTGAGTGAAGTCCCAGACCCGCCCGTCATGCCCGCCATCGAAGTGGCAGCTGGCGCAGGACAGATACCCGTCGCGGCTCATCCGGTTGTCGCTCGCGCTGTGGAAGATCCGCTTCCCGGCGAGCAGCGTGGGTGACAGCGGCTCCCTGGCCACCGTGGTCACCGCGCTGATCGAGAGCGCGGCGTTGGAGCTTCCGCGCAAGAGGCCGCTGACGTCAAAGGTGCTGACCGAGCGTGATAGGGAGTTGAAGACCGCTAGCCGCCCGGTGCTGGCCTCCAGCGCCATCGCCTGGGGGGCCAAGCCCACATCGAACTGCGTGGCGCGTTGCCCGGAGGCCAGGTCAAAGACATCGACCCGGCTCGCGCCCTGGGAGGCGACGAAGAGGAGGTCGGCGTAGGGACTGACCAAGGTGGTCAGCACCAAGTCCCGATCGTTGATGTCGAGGCGCCGATGCACGGCCGCCGAGCCGGTGGCGACCTCGAAGCGCGATACCACCGTCCGAACCCTGCTCTCGAAGGTCAGTGGCCGCCCCTCTCGAAACTGCCCTCGCGCGATGTTGTCCTTCTTGCTCGCCACGAACCCGGTGAGGCCATCGGGCGCGATCTGGACCTCGGCGACATAGTTCGGCACGCCGCGGCCGCTGGCCTCCGTATCTGGCCCGGGATCGAAGGGCAGCTCGATCAGGTCTAGCGGCGCGAGGGAGGAGGCGTCGAGCACGGTTACCTCGCCCCGCTCATCCGGGGAGATGAAGCGCGTCACGTAGAGGCGACCGTCAAACCAAGTCAGGCCGTGCGCGGTCGGGGTAATGACTCGCCGCGCGGCGAGGCTGCCGTCAGGGGCAAAGCGAAACACCTCGCCGGTGGCTTGGGCACTGACGTAGACGCTCCCACCCGGATCGATGACCAAGCCGTAGGGCTGGACCGCGCGCGGCAGGTTGATGGCGCGCAGCTCGGCGCCGCTGGTGGCGTCCAGGACCACGACCTTGGCGCCCTCTCTCTCGGCGACGAAGAGCTCGTTTCCGCGCGCGGCGATCGACTCGGGCCGGCCGCCGACCGGGCGCTCCCAGATCACGCTGCCCGCCGCGGGATCGACGCGGCTGACCGTCCCACTGTCGGGGTTCACGTTGATGGTGTGCCCATCGAGCCAGAGCAGCTTGGTCGAGGTCCTGGCCGGAACCGAGACGAGCGGTCGATGGGCGATCTTCACGCCGCTGCAGCTGGCGCTGCGCAGACCGTCGTTCACGCTCAGGTGCACCGCGTGACGGCCGGGCGGTAGGTATACTTGAGGGTTCGGCCCCGTCAGCGTTCGGCCGCCGACGCGCCACTCATAGCCCCCGCCGCTGGGGCCCCGGGCGCTGAGGCTGACGGTGCCAGTGAGGACCGGAGCGAGGTCCACCTGACAGGGCAGTGGCTCGGGGACGATGACGACGGAGTACATGGTCTGCGAGCCACTGGAGCCGAGGGCTGAGTTGCCGCCCAGCGCGACGGGGCCGGCGGGGTAGGTCTTCGAGTAGACGTCAAAAGTCGCGTTCGTCGTCACCACCACCTCTCCGGTGGCCATGAAGCTCCCTAGCCAGTTGGGGATCGAGCCAGCGCGGGCATCGTACAGTACGAGCACCTCAGCGGGGGCGAGCAGGTCGAAGCTGAGGAAGTTGGAGAGGAAGTTGATACGGTCCGCGTTGGCGGTGAGCAGATAGGCCTGATGGTCCAGGCGCGGCGGGAACTGGGCGGTGAAGCGATAGTCTCGATCGCTGTACATCTCCTTGCCCTCGCCGAAGATCCCTAGCGCGTAGCTGCCCAGCGCGATGTTGACGTCGACGTTGGTCACCGCGGAGGTGGGGGACTGCGCGACCGAGCCATCGCCGGTGGTGAACGTACCGGTGAAACGCGGCGAGGGATTACCGGCGACGTCGCGGACCCCGTCGGCGATGACGCGGTAGGTTCGATTGAGACCCAGCTCGGCGACGGGGGCCAAGTTCACCAAGCCCATTTGGACCGAGCGACGGACCGGAATCGGGTTTTGGGCGTCATCCTCGAGGCGCAGGGTGGTCTCATCCAGGCTGGCGCTGTCGATCTGATCGGAGAAGCTCAAGCCGATGCGCGAGCTCAGGGCCTGCCCCGTGGCTCCGCTCGGCGGGTGCATCCACAGCACCACCGGCGCCGTTGTGTCCGGCGCCTCCTGGTGCGGGATGAGCGCCGTGCCGACGCCGTGATCGTCGCCAGCGAAGACGATATTTCCCAGGACGCTCGCGAAGTCTTCATCGCGGTCGCCCCGGCCGGAGCTCCCGGTGCCGATCTGGGTCGGGGGGTCGACCTGGAACTTCACATAGTTGTTGGAGAAGCCCGAGTGGAAATAGCCGTCCTGATAGGATCCGTAGCCCCCCGAGTTGAAGAAGAAACCCACCGTCGACAGATAGTTGATGTCGCCGTCCGGGGTGACCTGCAGAAAATGAGCGCGCGGAGGGACATTTCCCGAGGTCAGGATCTTGCCGTCGCCCGCAAAGAGGTGGCTATAGCCGGCGCGTCCCGCGACCTGGCGGAGGAGGCGAGGCTCGTCGGGGATTGAGACATCGAGCGTGGCGAGCGCGCTCGATTGGCTCTCCATGATCACCGCCAAGTTCCCGAGGACAAAGACCTGCGAGGGGCTGACGCCACCGAGATCTCCGGTGGGGAGCTGCGCGACCAGGACCGGGGCAGAGGGGATCGTGGCGTCCACCACGTACAGCCCTCGGTCTACCCCCGCGACATAGATGTAGGGTGCTTGC
>Ga0268298_10005820_pt1 | contig 11426 bp, 8 predicted proteins | sample WWTPWeurt_MetaG_FD_194462 | JGI IMG/M metagenome (GOLD analysis project Ga0268298, IMG submission 194462) | Activated sludge microbial communities from WWTP in Nijmegen, Gelderland, Netherland - WWTP Weurt | ecosystem: Engineered > WWTP > Aerobic digester > Activated sludge | place: Netherlands... | reverse complement strand
CTCAGCGCGGCATCACCGAGATTCCGGACGAACGAAGAGATGAACCGCAGCTCCGCGCGCGCCCGCCGTCGTATTCACCGGAGTGGGCCGCGCTCGGAGTCCGAGCGCTCGAGCTCAGTCACATGGCGGCAGCTCTCCACCTCCGGTGCCCGCTGTGCCTGACGAGCCACCCGAGCTCGCACCACCCGAGCTCGCGCCACCCGAGCCACCCGAGCTCGCGCCGCCCGAATTCGAACCACCTGCGCCGCCAAAGCTCGCGCCACCCGCGCTCGCACCACCGGCGCTCGTGCCACCGGCGCTCGTGCCACCCGCGCTCGCACCACCCGCGCTCGCACCACCCGCGCTCGCACCACCCGCGCTCGCACCACCCGCGCTCGCACCACCCGAATTCGCGCCACCCGAGCTCGCACCACCCGAGCCCCCCGCGCCGCTCGTTCCGCCGCTCCCGCCCGCGCCGCCGCTGCCCGTGGGCGGCGAACCGGCGGTCTTGGTCACGGCCCCGGTCTTGTCGACGCTGAAAGCGAGGACGCCCGCCGCGGACGGCTGAAAAGCGCCGCCTGGCTGGACACTGATGACGAGACCGTTCACGCCGGGCTGCGCCTTGATGGAGTAACCGCTGGCCGAAGGCGCCACGTCGACCAGCACGTGGTCGGCATCGAAGCCCGAATCGACGACGTAACTCACGCTCGAAAGGCTCGTCGCCGTCTGCGAAGGGAAGAGCACGATCTGCTCGCGCGCAGAGTGGAGCTCCACGCCCACGGCGGCGCCGCTCGTGACGTTCCCGTCGCTCGTCGAAAGGCGCGTCTGCTCGGGCACGCTGTTCGAAAGCGTCACAACGCTCAGCCATTCTTGACTCGCAGCGCCGATCGAGTGGGCTTCGATCCGCGTGGTCCCGCCGGGAAGTCCCGTCGTCTTGATCTGCGAGCTCTTCGGCAAGAGAAGGCGCAGGCTGCCCGTGGTCACGCCGCCCGAGCTCACGTCGTAGCGATGCTGGGTAGCGTCACTGGTCGTCACCAGCGTGGGTGCGCTAGGCGTGTGGAAGGCCATCCAGCGGTCCGCGCTCGGCTGCGCCACCGTGGTCGCGTCGAAGAGAACCAGCGTGCCCGCGCGCAGGTACACGAGGTCACGCGTGTAGGCGAGCACGGGCTTGGAGCTCACGCCGTACTGGTCTTCCAGACCGTGGGCGCGAACGCGCACGTAGCTGCCGCCGTCGTCGTAGAGCTCGAGGTGAGCTTTCGACTTGGACGGGCTCGCCGAGTTCTGCCCCGGTGAATACGGGCTGCCCGGATCGACGACGAAGAACGTGTTGTAGAGCCGGCGTCCGCCGCCGCCCCAACTGTCGGTGTACACGAAATCTTCGCCGGGTGTTCCCGCGGTGAAGGGGATCCAACCCGTCGCGTTCACCAACACTGGGGTACCACCGACGACAGCGCTCACACCGCCTGCGTTGAACATCTGCTCGCCGGAGTCCGGTGCGTTGGTGTAGCGGCCAGCGCTGAGCACCGCCCACGTCGCGGTGGTGTCCCAGGTCGAGCGCATCGCGACGTGTCCGGGCCCCTCGGCAAGGTACGAGGTGCCCTCGTTGGTGTAGCTCGCCTTCTTCAGCGCGGGGTCCCAGTAGAGGAACTTCTGCCAGGGGGTGCGGTCGTCCGAGCCCTTGGCGACCACGGCCTCGGCGAAGCTCGCGGCGGTGGGCGCGCCGGGGTCGCCGAGCTCGGCCAAGATCGTCGCGAGAGACGTGTAGAGCGAGGGCGACGGCTTCAGCGCAATGCCGGAGCGAACGGTACCTTGATCCTCCATGCGCGTGAGCGAGGGCCAGGCAAAGTAGCGAAGGTACGCGGCCTGATCGCGCACCTGCGGCAGCTCTGCGTTCCAGTCCAAGTTCTTCCCGGTCTTCACGCCCCACAGGAACTCGGCGACTCCGCGCACGGCGCGCGGCCCATAGCCCCAGCCCTCGGGCCAACCTCCGCCCTTCATCCAAGCCTGGTAGGTCGGCTTCACGAGCTGACCCCAGAGGTGGTTCTGCACGTCGGTCCAATACGTAGCGGCCTTGGTGTTGTCCTGTTCGGTCGCGATGGCGGTGTAGGTCTTGGCGAGCAAGTACCCGACGAAGTAGTTTGCGATGGGCTCGTTCTTGGTGAAGCCGCTCTGGTCGTACCACTCCACCCAAGCGTTCAACGCCGTGACGACGCGCGCCTTCAGCGTCGCGTCGAGGGCGGGCAGGAGCCAGTCGAAGCCCACGGCCATGCCGACGCCGTAGTTGCGGATCCCGTAGCCGCTGTCGGTGGAAGGTTTGGCGCCGCCGGAGCTCGTCGGCGTGGACATCGCTTCCAGCACTTTGGCGCCGGTCGCGCCGTACTTGGCGGCGAGGGTATCGTCCACGCCCTTCACGGTTCGGTAGCAGAGCCCTAGCGTCTGAACGGCGTCCAGATAGCCGTCGCCTTGGTAGCCGGATCCGATGCTGCCAGAGCCTGGATATGCGTTGCCGTTGGGCGCGTAGACCGTACCCGTGGTGTACCCGTCGCAGACCTTTTTCAGCTGTACCCAAGCGGCGTCACCCGCCGCTGCGCGCGCTTGCAAACGACTGACCACGCTGGTCGTCAAGAAGAGTCGCGCGGATGTCGCGAGGGCCGCGCCCTGCGTGCCGGTGCCGTCTCGACACGCTTGGGGCTTTCCATTGCCCGAACCGCCGCCGCAGGCGATGGCCAAAGTCGCGGTGACGTACGTGAGTGGGTGGATCTTCGAGGTCCGACGTTGCTTCATCTCGATGCTTCTCCTCCGGCCTGTTCCAACGCGGAACGCAGAGTTCCGCTCTCGGCAACGAGGCAGTTGCCCCGTCCGTGAAATCCACCACCCATTTCAGCTCACGACTCGAAAGCGTCGCGTCAGCCGAGGTGTGCTGGGTGTGCTGGGCGCTCGCCCAAGGTCCAGAACCTTAGCCGTGAACTCGAACGGGGCAAGCTCGCAGCGAAGAAGTGTGTGCGGTCCGCGCACATCGCCGTCCAAAGCGGCTCGCATCTGCGCTGCCTTCACATCGCTCCGAGCACGGCCACGATCATCGTTCCGTTGGCGACCGCGACGGCGCACGCGCCAGCGTCGGCGTGCACGTCATCGAGTACCTCGATGGGACTCGCACGTCAGCGACCGGACATCCGTCAGTGACGCGGAAATTTCCGCGCGGACATGCGGTAGCACGGGACTCGCAAGGCCGGCTTCGAGAATGCCGTCCGTGATACTCTCCGGCCCATGGCGCACGACGGCGGCGACCCGTACAGGATCGTCGTGGAGCACTCACCGCACGCGGTGATGATCGTGCGCTCGGAGCCGCGGAGCGTGTTCTTTGCCAACCCGGCGATGGAGTCTTTCAGCGGATACGAAGCCTCCGAGCTCGCGGGAATGCCCGTCCGCGAACTAGCGGAGCTGGTGCACCGAGAGGATCGCGATCGGTTCCTCCAGGAGCTCGAGCGCTTGCTTGCGGGGGACGCGGCATCCGACCGAACCGAGTACCGCTTCGTGCGACGGGACGGAGCGGTTGTGTGGGCTCGGAGCTGGGCTACCCGCATCGAGCTCGAGGGGCAGCCGGCAGCGCTCCTTTCGTTGGCCGACGATACCGAGCGCAGGTCCGCCGTCGACGAGCTCGGCCGGAGCCAGGCCAAGCTACGGCAGGTGCAACACATCGCCGGAATCGGCGATTTCACGTGGGAGATCGCCACCGGCGTGGTCACCTGGTCCGAGGGCATGTACCGCCTGCTCGGACGTGACTCTGGCGAGGCCATGGACCTTCGCCGCATCGATGCAGAGATCCACCATCCCGACGATCGGGAGCGTGTGACGGCGTGGCTCGAAGCCGGCGCCAAATCGGGCGAACAAGTCCTGGAACGCAACGAGTACCGGTTGCTGCGCAAGGGCGGAGAGGTGATCCACGTCCAGACCAACGGTCGCTTCGAACTGCAGCAGGGCAAGGCAGTGCGGCTGTTCGGGACGTGCCTCGACATCACCGACCGCAAGCGCGCGGAGGACGCTTTGCTCGAGAGCGAGCAGCGACTGGTCGCCGCCCAACATCTGGCCAACTTGGGCGACTGGTGGTGGAACGTGCGTACCGGAGAGGTCCAGTGGTCCGAACAGGTCTACGAGATCTTCCGGCTCGACCCCGACGAGTTCGTACCCCAGATCGATTCCATTCTGGCGCTCTCGCCGTGGCCCGAGGACCACCAGCGTGACCAGGAGCTCATCCAGCGGGCCATCGAGAGCCGCGAGGTCGGATCGTACGAACAGCGCTTCCTGCGGCCCGACGGCAGCACGGGATACTACGCTTCGACGTTCATGGGGGTCTACGACGACCACGGCGAGCTGGTCGCGATGAAGGGGACAGTGCAAGACATCACGCTGCGCAAGCAGTCCGAGAAGGAGAAGGCAGAGCTCTTGCAGCATCTGCATCACGCTCAGAAGATGGAGTCCGTCGGTCGACTCGCCGGGGGTGTGGCCCACGACTTCAACAACATGCTCTGCGCCATCCTCGGCAATGCGGAGCTGGCGCTGAGGGAGCCGGCCATCCCCGGATCGGTGCAGCAGTCGCTGGAGGAGGTGCGAGAGGCCGCGCATCGAGCCGCCAGCCTCACGCGACAGCTACTGGCATTTTCACGCAAGCAGATCGTCGAGCCCCGCGTCATCGACCTCGGTGAGCTGATTCGAAGACTCCACCCGATGCTCGACCGCCTCATCGGAGAGGACGTCCGATTGCGAACCGTTGCCCAGCCGGCGCTGGGCAGTGTCCGAGCGGACCCCGGGCTGGTGGAGCAGATCGTGCTGAACCTGGTGGTCAACGCGCGCGACGCCATGCCCGACGGGGGAGAGCTCTTGATCGAGACCTCGAACGCCGAGCTCGACGAAGAGTACTGTAGGCGCCACACCGGTGTGACTGCCGGTCCACACGTGATGCTCGCGGTCAGTGACACGGGAGCCGGCATCCCAGAGGAAATCCGCGACAAGATCTTCGAGCCGTTTTTCACCACCAAGCAGCTGGGCCAGGGGACGGGGCTCGGACTGGCCACGGTGTTCGGCATCGTCCAGCAGAACCACGGGCGCATCGAGGTCTACTCCGAGCCGGGGCACGGCACGACGTTCAAAGTCTACTTCCCCAGGGTGTCCGAGCACGCCGAGAGCCTGGAACACCGCGAAGCCTCCCGTGCCGTGGATGGCAGCGAGACCGTGCTCGTGGTCGAGGATGAAACGATGGTGCGCACACTGGCGGTCAAACTTCTGCGGCGCCGCGGCTACGACGTCCTCGCCGTGCGATCCGGCGAGGAGGCGCTCGACCTGGCATCGCAGCACGAGGGCAGCATCGACCTGCTGCTCACCGACGTCGTCATGCCCGGGATGAACGGCGCAGAACTCGCAGCGATCCTCGGCCGCCAGCGGCCGCAAATGAAAGTCTTGTTCGCTTCGGGCTACACGGACAACGTGATCGTTCATCACGGCGTGCTCGAGCCGGGCCTGGCGTTCCTGTCCAAGCCGTACTCCTCCGACACCCTCGCCGCGAAGGTGCGGGAAGTGTTGGATGCGCCGCACGGTCCGCACCGGGGTCGGAGCTCAGGTTAGTCGTCGCGCAACTCGCGTGGGCCCCGGGCGGTGGCGCGGAGGCGTCCCGATCTCCGACTTTGCCTGCGCGTCGCGGCGCCGGGCGACGAGATTCGTGTGCGCGTCAGGAGCAGCGAGCGGATCGCGTCGGGATGGGCCGCGCGGCTCCGGCAGCAGAGTCGGGTGGCTCCGGCAACTTCTGCGTAAGAGCCGCGTGCGCGCTCGTGATACCGGATGCGGTCGACGAGGAGCGAGACGATGCGAATCGAGTGGCTCGGGCTGATGGTTCTGGTGATCGGCGGATGCAAGAAGGGCGAAGCAGCAACCACCGAATCGACGGCAACGCCCGTAGCGAGCAGCGCTGCGGCGAGGCCAACGACGAACGTCACGACCGGAAACGCACCGGCAGCCACGACAGCGGCAGCCCCGAACGCGGCGCCCGGCAAGCTCCTCGGCAGCTGCTCCATCGGCGGGGTTGCGTGTTCGGACTACTACGGAGCGGCCGACGTCACGCCGGTGAAGTCGGCTTGTCAGAGCGTGGGCAAGTGGAGCGACGGCGCGTGCCCCAGCGGAAGCGTCGGCACCTGCACCAAGACCGAGCCCGGTGGCATCGTGAACAAGGCCCACACGTACGCCCCCGGCACGCCAGCGACGGCGAAAAAGACCTGCGACAACACGCCGGGCGGCGTGTACTCCGACGGCTGAGCGACGCCGCGAGTCCAATGCGCGCCGGCGATTCGCTGGCTGAACGCGCCTCATCGTGCGAGTCTTCCATTGGGCTCGCGCTGGAGGTGTCGGCGATGCAGAGACTCGGATTGGCACTGGGAGTGCTCCTCTTGGCCGCGGCCTGTGGCGATTCGGGGAGCTCGGATTCAGGGCTGGCTGGCGGCGGAACGAGCGGCACCGGCGCGAGCGGGAGCGGCGCGAGCTCCGGCACGGGCGGCGGCGCGAGCTGCAAACCCGCTTGCCAGACCGGGCAATACTGCACGAGCTCCGGCTCCTGTGCGGCCGGGTGCGACGAGGATGGCGACTGCAGCGGAGCCACGCCTCACTGCGACACCGCGACCCACCAGTGCGGCGAGTGCGCAACGGACGCCACCTGCGGCGCCGGCAAGATCTGCAAAAGCGGCACTTGCGTCGACGGCTGCTCTGCGTCGCAGCCGTGCGCCGACAGCGCCAAGTCCTGCTGCAACGGGACCTGCCTTTCGCTCGATGTCGACCCGGCCAACTGTGGCGCCTGCGGCAACACCTGCGCGCCGTTTGCTCACGCCGAGAGCGCGTGCGAGAGCGGCGCCTGCAAGATGGGCACGTGCAGCAGCGGCTACGCCGACTGCAACGGCGATGCGAAGGACGGTTGCGAGACCAGCGGGACGTGCGTGTGTACCCCCGGCGCCACCCAACCCTGCTACGAGGGCCCCACCGGCACCGAGGGCGTGGGCAAGTGCGTAGGCGGAACCAAGACGTGCAACGCCACCGGCACCGGATACGGAACTTGCGCGGGTCAGGCCCTGCCGGGCAAGGAGGTCTGCGCCAACGGCGTCGACGAGGACTGCAACGGGACGCCCGACGACGTCCTCGACATCGATTCCGACGGCTGGACGGAGTGCGACGGGGACTGCTGCGAGACGCCCGCGCAGTGCTCCAAGCCCGAGGCGGTGAACCCGGGCGCCTTCGAATACGCCGGAAACAGCGTGGACGACGATTGCGATCCGTCGACGCCCGACACGGCGCCGAGCGCGTGCAGCACCGCTGCGCTCTTCGCGGCGGTGAAGCCGGAAGACGTCGCAAAGGCCATCGACATCTGCCAGTTCACCACGGCGAACGCACCCCCTGCCCAGAAGAAGTGGGGCGTCGTCAGCGCGGAGTTCTTGCTGGCGAACGGCTCGACGCCGAGCGCGGCCCAGCTCGCGAACTTCCAGAACTGGCAGGCGGCCATCTTGCAGAACTACGGCACGGGCGGCATCGTGCCGAAGAACGGTCCGACCTTCGCCGGGATCTCCTCCGGCAAGATGCGCGACGAGAACGACCCCGGGTACGCCGGCGTGAGCTCCGCCATGGGTGTGGGTAGCCAGCCGCCTGCGGCGTACCTCGCCGCCCACGCGGGAGCGCTGCCCGCTTCCCAAGGCTGCTCGGGCAACTGCCCATCCGGCAGCGGTGCCAACGATCCCATCAACGTGCGGTTGAAGATCCGCGTTCCGACCAACGCCAAGTCGTTCTCCTACCAGTTCCGCTTCTTCTCCTACGAGTACTGGTCCTGGCAGTGCACGAGCTTCAACGACTTCTACCTCGCGCTCTTGCAGACCGGCGCCGCCGGCATCCCTGCCGACAAGAACATCTCGTTCGACTCGCTCAAGAACCCGGTCAGCGTGAACAACGGTTTCTTCGACGTGTGCCAGGTCAAGGGCTGCAACACCTGTCCGGGCGGCACCGGTGAGCTCGCCGGCACCGGCATGGGCACGACCGGCGGCGGAACGGTCTGGCTCACCACCACGGCGCCGGTGGTGCCCGGGGAGATCATGCAGATCGAGTTCATGGTCTTCGACGTCTCGGATCAGATCCTCGACTCGCTGACCATCCTCGACAACTTCCAGTGGAGCATCGATCCGTCGAGCGTCGGCACCCACTCCGGGTGAGCAGTGCCCGAAACGCCCGGTCGAACGCGCGTCAAGCGGGCAATCGGACGAGATCGAAAAGCTCGGTCTCGGAGAGCTCGTGCTCCCGCATCGCGTCGATGCTGTCGCGCAGGCGCCGAACGACCTCCGCGGCCTTCTGGGCGTCGAGGTCCGGCAACGCCGCCTGACCGGCAGCTTCGCGAAACGCCGCGAGCAGCCGCGGATGGTGGCGATTGAGGACCGCCAACTTCGCCGCAAGCTCGGGGAAGAGCCCTTGAGCTGCGTCGGGTGAGAGCGCCGCTTCCTCGCGCGCGAAGTGTTTCTCGAGCAAGAGGACGATGGAGTCGACCGTCTCGCGTACACCAACGCCCCACTCGACCGGGTTCGCTGGGGTGGCCAGAAGCTTGCTCTCGAGCGTTTCGAGGTAGCGACGAAGCTCGGAGTGCTCGGACTCGATTTCGGTGATCCACTCCGGTGTGGGCTCGGAGGTCATTGGCCGACGATAGCCGATCTTGCCCTCGCTCGGGTCCTCGCGCTTCGTCTGGCAGAAACCGGCTCCCTCAGCGACGGAACGCGCCCCGCAGGCACTCGCTGCACACGAACACGCTGGCAGACGCCGGCAAACGGCCCGAGATCCCGGCGATGAAGAGATCCGCGCGTTCGGAGCGGAGCTCGTGGTGGGTCAGCCCCGCGAAGAGACCGACGCCCATCTCGCCGTGAGCGGCGCCGACGAAGGCTCCGTCACGATCGGAGCTCGCGTCTGCTCCGTGCACGAACCCGTACAGCTCCGCCGCGAGCGCCAGCGTGTAGGCGAACCCGGCGGGATGTCCGTTCTCTTGGTCGAACAAGAGCTCGCCGATGTTCCTGAGACCGAGGCGTGTGCGAGCTCCGCCGAGCTCGTAGCGCCAGGGAAACAAGCCGAGCTCGCTGATCGGACCGTGCACGACGCGATCGTCCCGTTGAAGTTCCAGGCGATAGCCCGCGCCGAAGTCGAAGACACGCGAGCTCTGGGACTCGAACAGTTGCTGCGGCTCCAGCGTGCCCCTGAGGACGACGCTTCGTTCACCCGCTCCGTCGGGCGTCGAACGACGCCCATCCGTGCCGCCGGCGAGGGAGAACTGGCTGGGTGGGGTGACCAAGGGCACGCAACCGCCGAGTGCGAACGCCAGGACCGTCGCGCGAAGCATGGCCTGCACTGTCTGCAAGGACCGCGCCGCGCGGCCGGCACTGGGTTTCCTGCGGCTTCTGCGCCAGCCGTGACCGCGCGTCCACGATCGCTCCGGAACCTGGAGGGGCGACGCGTTCGGACGAGTCAGCGCCGTCGCGCGGCGAGTGCTTCGTTCTCGATCTCCGCAGCCTCGACCTCGGCTTCGGCCTCGACGCGAGTGTCGGCTTCGTCCGCGGTGGCGCCGATGACGCGAACCCTGGCCGGAGTGGAAGCCAACTGCGCGCGGACTCGGCTCTCGAGCACCGCTACCAGATCGTCGGCGAACTGCGAGCGTGTCACACCTCGTCTCGCCACGACGCGTTTCAAGCCCACGAAGGACCCGATCGCGGCAGCGAGGCCGACGGCGACACTCGCAGCCACCAGCGCGATCGCCGTCGGGTTTCCCGAAGGGCCGGTGACACCGGCAGCCTTGGCGATGGCAACCCCTGCGCCGAGCGCTCCGGAGCCCGCGATCATGCCAGCAAATCCGCCGAGCGTTCCGAAACCAATCCGCATCTGTGTTCTGTTCGCGAGCGTCTCCACGTAGCGGATCTTCGTCCTGCCGTTCTTGGCGTGCACCGTGACCGCGGGTTCGATCAAGGCGCCCGACGGTGACCAAGTGAGCCGGTTGCCGACCACCGAGACGTTTCCGGGCATGCCCATGCGACTCGAGATGAGCTCGGCGAGCTCCTCGAAGTGGTCGCTCGAGAGCATCCCCTCCAGCTCGACCTCGCGTACGACGCGCAGCACTCCGTCCGCCGCCGGCTGGACCGGCTCCGGGGGTGGACTGAAAGCTCGCTTCACGACCGTTTCCGACATCCCGAGCTCATGCAGGTGTTGCTCGAGCTCTTCGCGGGTGAGGGCACGAGCCGGGTTTTCGGCCACCAAATTGCCAGCCGAAAGCTCGGTGGCTCGCTTCACGATGCGGTGCACCTCGTCGGGTGGGATGCGGCGCTCGCGGAACGGCGGTTCGCTCACCCGCACGATACTAGCGCGGATCGCGTGCAAGCTTTCCCGGAGGGCGTGTCAGAGGAGGAGAGCTCATGGTCTCCAGCCTCCGAACGGCCGCGTTTCTGCTCCTCGCCCCGAGCTGCGCGGCCGTCGCGCCGCCCGAGCCTCGGGTGGGGGACGCACGAGACCCCGTCGAGGTCGAACCAGCCGTGGACCCGGGGCCGAGCTCCGTCGAGTCCGAAATCGGAGGCATGAGCCAAGACGGCGTGGAGAGGAAGCTGGCTGAGCTACAGCCGCGGTTCATCGCATGCGTCGAACAGGCCAGCCGTCGCCTCAGCGCCATTGGTGGTCGTGTGAGCGTGAGGCTTCGCGTCGACAAGCGAGGCGCCGTCCGCTGGGCGTACCTGAGCGACAGCACGCTGGGTGATCGCGACGCAGAGAACTGCGTGCTGAAGCAGCTGTGGAGTCAGCGCTGGCCACTCCCGAAGAGCGGCGAGGGCCTCGCCGAGACGACCTTCGAGGTCGACGCCGCGGATGCGCCGCGCGAGATCTCGGGCACGCGCGCGTCATCGTTCGCGCGGCAAGCAGGGTTCGCCACGCGGGCTTGTCGCAAGGGGTTGCCGCCCGGCTTCGTGGCTACGGCGTACGTGAATGCGGAAGGCGAAGTGCTGTCCGCAGGCGTCGCGCCGCCGAACGAAGCGGCGGAGAGCGCGTCGGACTGCATCGTGGATGCGCTCCGAGGGGCGCGCTTCGCCGGGCTCGGCGCCGCGCGGGAGACGCCCGCCAAGGTCAGCGTGCGAATCCCCTGACGGAGCCGGGAGTCAGCTCGCTGCTCACTCGTGCGGGGACGGCATCCTGCCGATGGGCAATTGCTACGAATGTGGGGCCTTGCCCCCCGCGGCTCGCTGCTGCGACCGCTCCCCCCGCCGCCTTCGGCGGGCTCGCTGCGCTCGCGTAGTTGCCCGCGACACATTCACTCGTGCGGGGACGGCATCCTGCCGATGGGCAATTGCTACGAATGTGGGGCCTTGCCCCCCGCGGCTCGCTGCTGCGACCGCTCCCCCCGCCGCCATCGGCGG
>Ga0268298_10005819_pt1 | contig 11426 bp, 9 predicted proteins | sample WWTPWeurt_MetaG_FD_194462 | JGI IMG/M metagenome (GOLD analysis project Ga0268298, IMG submission 194462) | Activated sludge microbial communities from WWTP in Nijmegen, Gelderland, Netherland - WWTP Weurt | ecosystem: Engineered > WWTP > Aerobic digester > Activated sludge | place: Netherlands... | reverse complement strand
ATGATGAGTGAAAAAATTGTGCGCGTTGAAATCTTGCGGGCTGCTGCACCAGAGGTGAGCCCGCTGCTGATAGGCCGGACGTAAGCGTTCCTCTTTCTAACTAAAGATGAGTTGACCTAGCCGGATCGGTGCATTATGCTTGCGTTATCTCAGGGCGTCTCGCAAACTCCTGAATAAACTGCATAACCGATCCGTTTGTGATCTCTCAAAACATCGCCTGCCAGCGATGTTTTTTGCTAACTCGTGTTGAGAGTCACCTCCTTTGTCTCTGTGTTTTTGACCAATTCGGTCAGCAATGGGGTCGAAAAAACTAATGTTTGTTCTGTGTCACTTCTTTTAGAGTTGTCAGGCAAATTAGATCTGGCACGCTTTTCACGCTTGGTCCTTCCTTTCGGAAGCCCAGAAATACCTTCTTGAACGACTGGGAAAAGCAGTAATTGCAACCCAACATCAGACTCAATTGAGAGTTGATCTGCGGGTAAGTAGGCCACAGCCTCAGTAGGAGAATCGAGCGATTCGTGCTGTGAATTGGGCGCCAGCTCTGGCTCTGATTCTTCAGCCAACTGACTAAAAGGAGAATCAACGTTGCTTGTTTGATCATCCGGCTGAGTTGGCGGAGTCTTGATTGAGACTAATTCTGAATCAGCAGCGAGCTCGCATATCGCTTTAATAGCTTCTGGTGCAATGCGTACTGAAGGCGCTGCAGTTGAGCGGTCTTTGATGTTATCTAGTACGGTTTCAGGTGAAACAGCCGCGGCATCTAGATCATGGAGAAACATAGCAGTAGCAGCCGGTAAGGAAATGCTGTCACGGCACAATTTGGTTTCAAGTCGATCATTGAGCCAGGAAAAACCAGGTTGAAGCGGAATTGAAAAAGGTATTTCCGTGCTATGAACAGTAAGTTTGTGTTCATTTTGAGTGAATCCTGATGCTGCCAGGAAACTGGAAATGCATTCGCGCATTTCTGCGGTCTTCACAGGCTCGGAAAAGGACAGAAAGACCAGCACACTGTCTGAGCCGCCAGCTTTGTATAGCTTCGGCGTGATACCGATTTCGACAAGCAATTGAACAATTTGAGCAATTGAAGTTCGTTCCAGAAACGGCGAATTCTCAGGAATTGTGAGAACAAGATATTTGGAAAATGTGTCCAGAAGACATGCCCTAAAGGTTAGAGATTTATCTGCGATGGAGGCATCGATCTCATCATCAGCCAAATAGTGATATTGGCTCATGGGGCGCCATTGAGCAGCACCGGCTCGGCGTACTGCAGAACCAAAACGCTGTGTGAAAAGAGACAGAAAACGCTTGTTCAAAGCAACGCTATCGAGCTCGTCGTGCGCTGAAAATTTTCCCTCGACACAATCTATATAAGTACTAATTGTCGGTCTCTCTTTCTAGCTAGGAGAATGTTCAGACACGGGACGGGCACCAATATTTGATTGACATAGCTTTGGACATATTGCCAAGTAGTTAATCGTTGACACTATATAAGGTGCAAGAAAGTCGATCAATACTTTAGATCTGCGAGGCAGATGAGTAAACGAGTTTGATCGATTGCGGAAATTTCCGCGGTTATGCCACCATTGAGGTTTTCTGCCACCGGTGGGACTAGCCAGCGTCAAATGATCTATTTTCGATCTATAGAAACAGGCAGCAAAACCATACTTTCCGCAGCCCGGAAAATTTACTTCCGGGGAACAATTTTTGAGCGCGGAAACAATGACGTTTACTGCTGTGTGACTGAAAAGGTTCGCTGAATGCAAGTTTTAGACTTTCTAGTGCATTTGCTGTGCGCACCAATAACGATATCAGATTTATATGTTTCCGCAACCCGGAAATTGAAATTTCTTTGGCAAAGAAATGAAAGTGCAACGTCAACGCCGAAAAACATACTTTAAGAAAATTCCCAAAACGCTAACTCTGTCACAGATATACTGTCGGACTCATTCGGGGTTTCGGTCGAGCGACTTCCAGGCGGCGAAAATGCAAGGAAGTAGTTTCCGCACTTCGGCAGTAATTCCGCAGCCCGGAAAGATACTTATAAAAGAGAATTTTGAAATTTCCGGAATAGATAAAGACCAAAATTGAGCCAAAAAAGAGGATAAGGAGATTCACGGTAACCGCTATCGCAAAACAAGTCCGATAAATGTGCGCAACAGGAGTGCCACCAAATATGCACCGCTACCTTTCGCTGCTTACCAGGTCAATAACCAATCCTTCGGAAGCCTGGAAATCCTGAAACTAAGCATGAATGAACACCACAGCCTTGCGCGGAAAGCCAACGAAGAAAGTCCGGCACTATTTTCCATAGCGTAGAAACAAATTTCTCCTATAATGAATCTGAATTATTCACATTGAATATATCCACCATCGCGCCACTAGATATGGAACCAGCCAGATGAAAACGATTTCGGTCAAAGAAGCAGCTCAGGCTCTAGGAATCACTCCCCGCGCGGTCATTTACAGAATCCAGAATGGCGATTTGAACGGACATCAAACACCAAATCCATATGGTGTAAATGAATGGCGTATTTACCCTACAAAAGAGATATCGCAGAAACTCAAGCTAGGAAATGAATCTACAAGCCAGGAAATTGATTTCGCACCTCAAGAGGAAACTGTGGATGCTGAGGCAGTAAGCGAGGAAATCGCTTCCGAGGCTCCGCAGTACCAAGCTTGGGTCGAAGCAGAAAGGCAGCAGATGCGAGTCATCGCAGAAGAAATGATGAAACCATTGCTGGACACGATTCGATATCAAGAAAGGCTCTTAGAAGACCAGGGGCGTCAACTCAAGCTGTTGCCAGATTTCGAGAAGCGAGCCGAAGAAGAGAGAAAAGCAGCTGAGTCAAAAGCACTGGAAGTAATCGCACTTCAAAAGCAACTCGATGCAGTTCGCGAAGCAGAAGAAGAAAAGCAAGCGTCGATCGCCAGCGAGAATGAAGCGCTAAAGGGACAAGTTCAAGAGATCGAAGCTCGTGCCGCGGCCGAAAGAGCCAAACTCGAAGAAGAAAAGGCAGCACTGAAAGCAGCTTTGGACGCTAAAAGTAAATCTTGGTGGCAGAAGATGTGGTCATCACCGCAATAGAGCTGCTCAATTTTCGCATCAAAATTCTTTGATAACGCCGTTCATAGCGGTTTCCAGATCCGCCGTAGTCGGCAGGCTGTAGCGCATCGTGGTCTCTAATTTTTTATGCCCTCCGACTTGGGCAACGAGCACAACATCAGCACCATCCCGGATTAGATTGGTAAGGCAAGTATGCCTTAATGTGTGCGCGGAGACAGATTCAAGCTTCGCGCTCTGAGCGAGCCCCCGAATAAGATGATCAATTGAATCAACTGACAGCCTGGTGCCTCGATTTGAAAGGAAGAAAGCCTCCTCATCCACTTGGGCATATTTGATTCGGCGTTCGTCGACCCACTCTTGTAGGGCAATTCGGCATGGTCCATTCAATGGAACTTCTCTGTAGCTGCTTCCTTTGCCGTTTCTGACCTTCAATAGGCCTTTGCGGCTAGTGAAGAGCACGTCATCCTCGTTGAGGTCTTTGCATTCGCTGATTCTGATTCCGGTGCAAAACAAAAGGGTGGCAATAGCCCGATCGCGTGGGCGTTTGCAGCGCTCAACTGCCCGCAGAAAATCTCTCTGTTCTTTAGGTGTGAGCGCCTGCGGTGCCAATCTGGGCAAATCTTCACGACTTGCTTTGGCTTTTCCAAGGCCCAGAAAAGTGAAGAAAGAGTCGATGGCGGTGAGATAGGCATTCACGGTCTGAGGGCTGCTCTTAATCTTCAATTTCAAGTATTGCTTGTAGTCACGAGCAACGTAGTCACGGGTATGGGTGTTGGTCAGAGCGTCCGGGTACTCGTCTAAACGGCTTCCCAGAAAGCCAAGGAAGTGCTGGAGGCGTGTCTCATATGCGCGCCTCGTATGAGACGAAAGGGGCTGCTTGTTCAGTGCCTTCTGGTAGTCTTCAAACTTCTGAAGCAGTTTGAGCAGTGCCTTTGGATTCGAGATCGCCGGCACCGAAAATTCCTCGTCGAGCTCCGGCAGCCCCTGTCTATTTCTCACCCTGCGAACCTCATTCCTAATATCAGGCATATTTTAGCCCGTTAATCGCCAGGCAAACTTCCCAATATCAGGCATATTTGAAACAAGAATGCCCGATACTGGGCAGTATCCGGCATTCGTAATCTTCGTTTCACCTTAGGTCCAGTTGCAGCGACTGCAGGAGTGGAGTTGCCCCCGAAAAACGGAAACCCCTAGACTTGCTGTAACTGTCTAAATTCCCTCGGTGATTTCATTCTAAGCCCCTTGTGCGGATGATTTTCATTGTAGTCCTCAAACCAATCATGCAACTTCTCCAAAACGTCCACAGCAGAAGTCAGGTCGTTTACTCGAACGTAGTCTCTTTTAAATGTTTTGACAAACGATTCGGCCATGCCGTTGCTTTCCGGACTGTAGACCGGTGTTGTGCATGGATCCAAGCCAACCATCTTCGCGAACTGCCGGGTTTTGTGCGCTCGGTAAATCGATCCGTTGTCGCTAAGCCACTCGATTCTGTGTGGCACTTGCGAAACACTCCCAAAACGATTTTCAACAACTTCCGCCATTAAATCTCGAATCATGGCTCCGTTGATGCCGGCAGTCGTAGCTATCCATGTGATTACTTCTCTGTCGCAGCAGTCCAGAACAAACGCAACTCGAACAATTTTGTTGTCCCAGCACCAAATTTCAAAAGTGTCTGAACAGTAGCGAGAATCGCTTTGAGGGACTATTACTTTGCCATTGTGAGTTCTTGTTGCCTTTTGTTTGGCTGGTTTCCAAAGTAAATCGTTTTCGCGCATTATTCGGTAAACTCGTTTGTGATTGATTCTTGGGCGACTTTCTCGTCTAAAATCGCGATTCAAAATTGCTGTAACCCTTCGATATCCATATGTCGGTCTTTCTTTGACGACTTTCTCGATCAATTTCAGTAAATCCGAGTCTGAGTAGTTTGTATGCCGTTTGTCGAATTCCTTTGTTCTTGGACCGGTCTGCTCGTAGAGATTCGAAGCCGACACACCAAGAGCCTTTGCTATTAGGTGCCGAGAATATCTTCCGCTTTTTGTAATTGCGCGCGCGACAACAGTTTTTTTTCCCGCGCCATCTGAATTGCCTCTTTTAGAATCTCGGCTTCCATGGTTTTCTTGCCGAGTTGTCGCTCAAGCTCACGAATTCGATTCAGAGCAGCCTTGTGGTCAGCGGCTGGAACAACTTCGTCGTTTGCCCGAACAGCAACTGTTCCACCTTTTTGAAACTGCTTTCTCCAGTTGAACACTTGGCTTGGGGAAACACCATATTTTCTTGCCACAGATGAAATGCTATTGCCGAGTTGCTCCGCTTCACGCAACAAGGCCTGCTTCTCTTCAGGTGTCCATCGACGTCGTTTTTCCACAGTATCAAACACCTCGATACGCGGTCGGAGGTTAACCGGCTCGCCCTGGCGCTGCTCTCCATCGTTAATCATAGTCGTACTCCTAGGATTACGCCTAGGAGTTTCCGGTTAATTCGGGGGCGAGATCAAGGAGGAATATGTGCCGCGAGCAGCGGTCTGGCTTTGTACGACTGAACCGCTCAACCTATAGTAAAATCAAGGTAATGCAGTAGGCTGCGCCCTGTTTTCCTCGACAAGGAAACCTGCCATGACTCGTAAAGCATTGTACCTAATTAGCGTACTTCTCTTCCTCTCAATCGTTCCTGTATTGCTCACTGCGGCGGGTAGGTTGACATTTGGATCAGAGACCATGTTTAGGTTGTTTTGTGCCCTTTTCGTTGCCTCTTCAGTGGCATTCTGCGTCCCAACTAAGGGGTATTTGGAACGAAAAACTTCAGTGTGGATGCCTAGAGTAATTGCCTTTGGCATTACTTTTAGCGCTATGTGGGTAATACTTTTTCAAGGAATTGCCTCTGGGAACCTAAATTTGGTCGGCAAATCGCTAATCTCATTAAGTCTCCTTGGCATTTGTGTCTCAAGTATGGGAAGAGTCCGCAATATGAGTGATTCAGTTGCTAAAAAGTTAGCTTGGATCAGGTTGACTTGGTTTAGCGGGATATTTTGCTTATGCAATACTCTAAGCCTTGGTGCTCGTGCTGCTGATATCGGTATTACTTCAATTGTCATGTTGTTGCTTTACACGACCTTTATTGAGCCTCGCATCTATTCGTCGAAATCCGAATGAACTTTGCAAGTTGCCTTTCGTGATACCTTCAGTTTTCTTACACGCAACAGCCTTCAAATAGACCAGGTCAGAAAGGGACAAATCATTCCACCAATCCAGCAAGTGTAGGTGCACACGTGTTTGTCAGAACAGTCTACTGGATACCATCTCTCGCACCATGCTATGCATATTCCCATCGAGATTGCACAGATCGCACCACCTAAAATCAGCAGTCCTAGTGGATCAGTGCCTGCAGAAGGATTATTGTCCATATAAGAATAGGCATTTGAATCGAAAATAGTGCTTATCATTGAGTTGTGCTGTAACGGCTGCATTTGCTGGGTCGCTATAGCTTGCCTGATGCTGCGATTGGACTTAAATGGGAAATATGGATTAAGCGTGAGCAACAGGTCTGAACTGTCAGCCATTGTGGGAATTGGAGTCATTATAGAGGACGATAAAGTATGAAGAGGGCTGCCTGAATTAAGAAGGTCCGCAAAACAGTCTCTACTCAGCCATCGACCTTGTGTGGGGCTGTAGGAACGAAAGGCAGTTATTCCAAGTGAGGATCTTGAGTGAACATAGTATCTGGCGAATTGAAAATCTGGCGGAACCGTCTCTTGTATGTTCGTCTTTTGACCATACGGATTAAAGCTAGCCTGGAACTGTATAGAGCCGGCACCGTCGGTCATTTCCCTGACGGAGCCCAGGTTATCGAAAGCATAGAAATACGGCGTACTTCCGTTCTGCTGCCCCTCCTTAAAGTACTCTTTGGTTAGAATCCCGCTAGTATCACGCTCTTCGGCGCGTCTGCCAGCCGACCAAACAAACTGCTTTGTGCTTGTCACAGATCCGGAAACTGTCTCAACGATTTTCGCATTCCGCCAGAGCCCATCATACGAAAACTGGCTATAATTGTTCATGGGGTCTGAGGATCAATGGAACGGAAAGTAGCGCTAAGCTACTTTGCAGCCGTGCACAGCTTATGACGAGCCTGAATTTACTCGGCTGCAGACAACCAAATGGTACAGCGGCGTAGAAAAGGGTTCATCGGAATGATGATCGATCAGATACCGGTTCATCTTTTGAGCTGCTTCGGGGGCTAAATTCAAAGTCAAATATTGGCCCAGCCATACCGCTAGACTTGCATGCGGCGTGACCTTTGTCGAAAAACCTAGACCTTGCATTAGCGCCACCACTTTGTCGGAGTCCGGTAGTTCCCACTCTACGTGCTCGCGGACAAGTGGATTATTGGTGGCTTCAAGCACAAGCTTCTGAGCTTCCGTTGTTTCACGGCATGGATAATTCAGAATGATCAATTTCCGTGCAATATGTGCCATCTCTTGCAATGCGCGCTCTCGTTCTTGCGGAGCAATGTGCTCCAGAGCATCTATTGCTGTAACTGCATCGTATGAAAGCGAGCCCGCCAGCCTTTGAAGCAATGACGCGCCGGTGGTCGCGGGGTCGATCAAGTCTATTTCGTAGTCCGGCAGAAACAGGGCAAGAGCACCATCGAATCCGCCGGCATCAAGAATCGTCGTTTCGCTACCAGCGTTCTGTGTTATGGCTTCAGAAGCCGCTTTTAGCCTGACAAATCGATCCCAGGACAAAGCCGACCTTGTAGACAGATCCTTCACCACTACTTTGCAGATGCCGGGAATATCGGTGGTAGCTAGCTCAATGCCAACAATGCTGTTTATTGGAACTGCTTTCTTCAATTTATTTCTCCGATTACAAACTAGAATTCCATTGAAGATGCCGCGGGAATCCAGCGATAGAGTGTCGCAATTGAAACTCCCAAATCGCGGGCAACATCCTTTGGAGAGTGGCCGCCCGCAAGTAGTTTACGAGCAGACTTTATTTTGCTATCGGTCATGGTCCGTTTTCGGCCGCCGACGCGGCCCAGTTTTTTTGCCGCTTCAAGACCAGCCTTGGTACGCTCTAAGGTCAACTCTCTTTCCATCTGAGAAAGACTCGCCATGATATGAAAGAAAAATCTTCCCGCACTAGTCGTGGTATCAATGCTATCTGTTAGGCTCTTGAAATTCACGCCCTGATTTTCGAGCTCGGTCACCAAGTCGACGAGTCCTTTGACTGTTCGACCCAGTCGATCGAGTTTCCAGACAACAAGAGTGTCTCCATCTCGTAGGTGAGACAGCACATCATTCAAGCCAGGACGATCTTTAGTTGCTCCAGATGTCTTGTCAGTGAAGATACGTTTGCACTTAGCTGTCTTCAGCGCATCTAGTTGCAACTGAAGATCCTGATCGTTTGTTGATACTCTTGCATATCCAATGAGCAATTTTTTGTTTCTCAGAAATTCTCACAACTCATGTTCATTGTGAGATATTGAGAAGAACAATTCAAGAGTGGTTTGTGAGAACTCTTTCGCCTCGCAACTTCGTGTTGAAGGCGAAGCGATTTTTTTCTGCTTGCAAACCTCCGTTTGTGAGAAGCACCATGCCTGTCAATTTTCTGACTGATCAACAGAGAAATTCATACGGGCGGTTTGCGGGAGAACCCGCAGCAGCCGAACTGATCAAATACTTTCATCTAGACGAAGCTGACTATGAATTGATCAATATCAGGCGGGGTGCGCATCATCGCTTGGGATACGCGCTACAGTTGGCCACAGTTCGATATTTGGGAACCTTTCTAGTAAATCCTTTGGACGTTCCAGAAGGTGTGATTGCATACATCGGCGCGCAGTTAGGTGTTGATCCTGGATGTCTGCCTGAATACATGGACCGGCGCGATACAAGGATGGAACACTCTCAAGATATAAAGATAAAACTCGGTTACCGTGACTTCGAACAACAACCTGAGCAATGGCGCCTGATCCGATGGCTCTATGAGCGTGCATGGCTCACGGCCGAGCGTGCCACTGTCCTGTTTGATCTGGCTACGTGCAGATTGGTGTCGCAGAAAATACTTTTACCTGGCGTCTCAACTCTTGAGCGCCTCGTTGCAAGTATTTGCGACCGAGCTTCAGAGCGACTTTGGAACAGCCTATCCAGTCTGCCTTCTGCAGCAGAAAAGCGAAAACTAGAAGTACTTTTGTCGATCGAGCCGGGTTCGCGCCAATCTCGCTTAGACAGGTTGCGCCGAAGCCCTGTCACAGTCAGTGCACCATCGCTGGTTTCTGCTTTGGATCGTCTTGAAGACATCCGTAAACTCGGTGCAGGAAAATACGATCTGTCCAATCTTCCGGCCGGCAGGATCAAATTGCTCGCACGTTTTGCGGCCAATTCCAAGGCATCAATAATAGAGCGGATGCCGGAGGAAAGGCGAGTCGCTACACTGATGGCATTTGCGCATAGCCTTGAAGAATCAGCACAAGATGATGCAGTTGATGTAATGGAAATACTGATTGCAAACCTCCTCAGAAAATCAGCTCACGTTGGCGCAAAGGACCGGATGAAGTCTTTGAAAAAGCTTGACGCTGCGGCACTTCGTCTCTGTAGTGTGTGCGACATTATCTTAGATCCCGAGCTACCGGACACTGATGTACGCAGCGAAATCTACTCAGTGCTATCCGTGGAAGAGATTGAAGCAGCGCTAAAAACAGTGTGGTCAATAGCCCGGCGGCCAGACGACAATTTCCATCAAGAGCTAATGGAACGCTGGCGAACTGTTCGACGGTTCCTACCTAAGTTGCTTGATTCTCTTGAGTTTCAATCAACTGACACAGGCAAGCCTGTGCAAGAAGCCGTGCACTTTCTCAAATCAATAGAAGGGAAGAAAAAGCCAGACATGAGTCTAGCTCCAACATCCTTGATTACCAAAGGCTGGAAATTTACCTCTTATGATGAGGAAGGACAACTCGACCGTCGCGCATACACATTTTGCGTTCTTGAGAAATTGCGGGATGCTCTTCGAAGTCGAGACATCTTTCTCGATCACAGCGTCAAATGGGCAGATCCAAGAGCCAAACTGTTGCAACCAGAACACTGGACTTCCTCAAAACCACAGGTGTGCCGGAGTCTAAACAAAAAGCCTTCTCCTGTTGATGAACTCCGTCAGCTCAGCAAGGACCTGCACAAATCGTATCTGAGAGTCAGCAAGAACCTGCCACGAAATAATGCTGTCCGTGTTGAGAAACAAGGTGACAAAGATGCGTTGGTGCTAACACCTCTGGAGAGCCTGGGTGAGTCTGATAGTTTGCTCCAACTTCGCGACACCACGAGCTCAATGATGCCGCTGGTTGACCTGACAGACATGTTAATGGAGATAAGTGCGAAAACCGGCTTTGCTCAAGAGTTTTGCCATTTAAGTGAAACCGACTCAAGAGTAGACGATCTCGATATCAGTATCTGCGCAGTTCTGATTTCAGAAGCGTGCAACATCGGTCTTGAGCCTGTGATCAATCCTCGAATACCAGCCCTTAGTAGGGACCGGCTGTCTTACATCAAACAGAATTACCTTAGATTAGACACGATAACAAGAGCTAATGCTCGTTTGGTGGAAGCTCAAAGTAAGATTCAATTGGCGTGCAAATGGGGCGGTGGCGATGTTGCATCGGCAGACGGGTTGCGCTTTGTTGTACCAGTAAAGACAATCAATGCAGGACCGAATCCAAAATATTTTGGTATCGGCCGTGGAGTCACTTACTACAACTTTTCCAGCGACCAGTTTACGGGATTTCATGGCATCGTCATTCCTGGGACGATTAGAGACTCGCTGTATGTGCTGGACGGACTGCTGGAGCAACAGACGAGCCTGCGACCTACTGAGATAATGACAGACACGGCAGGCTACACTGATACCATCTTTGCTTTGTTCTGGCTCTTGGGATATCAGTTCAGCCCTCGGCTGGCTGACATCGGTGAAACTCGATTTTGGCGGATCGACGCAGAGGCTGATTACGGAGCACTCAATTCCCTCTCTCGGCATAGAGTCAACACAGAACTGATTGCGCAAAATTGGGACGATCTCTTGCGCGTCGCCGGGTCGCTCCAGTCCGGCATGGTGAGCGCCTCTGACTTCATCCGAACACTTCGATCGAGTCAACGTCAATCTACTTTATCGAGAGCGTTTTCCGAACTCGGAAAGATCATTAAGACGCTCTATCTGCTTTCCTATATCGATGACGACGCATATCGACGTCGCATTCTTACACAGCTCAACCGACAGGAGGGAAGGCATGCAGTAGCACGTACAATTTTCTATGGACAGCGCGGCGAATTGAGGCAGCGGTACAAAGAGGGTCAGGAAGATCAGCTTGGCGCCCTAGG
>Ga0268298_10005816_pt1 | contig 11433 bp, 10 predicted proteins | sample WWTPWeurt_MetaG_FD_194462 | JGI IMG/M metagenome (GOLD analysis project Ga0268298, IMG submission 194462) | Activated sludge microbial communities from WWTP in Nijmegen, Gelderland, Netherland - WWTP Weurt | ecosystem: Engineered > WWTP > Aerobic digester > Activated sludge | place... | reverse complement strand
ACACACCTGTTCCCCGCGCGAGCAGTTCCATCCCGTCCGCTCGGTCTCGCCGCTCGTCAGCCAACGCGCGCTCGGTGCGGTGCTCGAGCCGTGTCGGGTCGCGTCGCTCGGCTCGCGTCCTGTCGCGTCGCTCGGCTCGCGTCCTGTCGGGCCGCGTCCTGTCGGGCCGCGTCGCGGCGGCGCGTGTCGTATCGGGTCACGTCGCTTCGTGTCGGCCTACTCCCGCGTCGGTTCGCGTCGCGTCGGCCCACGTCGTTGGGCTTGCGTTTTGCGCTCCCGCAGGTTTCCTAGTGCTCCCGGCGTGCCGTAGTCGTTCGGGTGGAAGGGTGATAGCTTCGGCCGCATGTCGTTGACGCTTCCGCGCGAATCGTTCGTGGCCATCGCTGCCGTGGCCTGGGCCGATGGCTGGATGAAGAAGACCGAGACCGAGGGTCTCAAGCGGGCCGCGAAGGCGTGCGGCTTGAGCGACGGCGACTTCGAGAGCGTGGAGGCGGCGGCCAAAGGTGGCGTCGACCTCGCTACCCTCGATGTCTCGGGCATGAGCGGCTGGCAGCGCGCGGTCACTTACGCCATCGCGAACTGGCTGGCGCGCATCGACGGCGTCGTGAACACCGAGGAGCTCAAGAACCTGCGAAGCCTCGGCAAGCTCCTGGACTTGCCCCAAGCCAAGCTCGACGCTGCGGGCTCCGCGGCATTCGACATCGCTTGCCTTCCGGGCGGTCACCGTCCCGAGAAGTACGACTTCGACGCGCTAGCGGAACGGCTGCGCGAGAAGCTGCCCTCGCTGGTCGGGAGCTGACGCCTGGACGCTGGTGGGGCGCCGCCTGCCGCGTGGTGGGGTGGAGGCGGCCGTCTGCGGCGCGCGCCGCTTCTTTCCGCGAGATCCGCGTCGAGTCCGCGGGGGGCACGGAAATTGGAAGGGCTCTCAGCATGCCGTCGAACATCAACTGGTTGACCCTCGCCATGGCGCTCGTCGTGGCTGCACCGACCGCCGCGTGCAGCGTCCACGCGCAGGCTGGGCCTCCGAGCGCGTCGGCGAAGACGTCGGCGTCGGGGGGCGCGTCGGCCCACTCGGAAGCGAAGGTCTCCGTGGGCGGCTCGGCTGGCGCGGTCGTGGAGTGTCACGGAGGAGAGTCGGTGACGATCGCCGATCGGGTCATCGAGACTGCGGGCAACGGCGTCGAGGCTCACGGTGGCTGCACTGTCCGGCTCTCGCGCGTCACCATCCGCGCGGGCGGGGTGGGTCTCGAGGCGCACGGGGGCAGTCGTATCGTGATCCAGGACAGCACCGTCCACGGCGACCTCGCGGCCATCGAGCTGCACGGAATGTCGCGGGTGGAAGCCGAGCGCACCACGTTCCAGGGGCGCGTCGAGACCCACGGCCTTGGCAAGGTCGAAGACAAAGGCGGAAGCCAGTTCGAGTAGCGCCTACCCCGGAGTGCCCGCCTCGTCGTAGATTTCGAGCCGCGATGCGACGTGGAGCGCTGCGGTCGGCGGGGGAGCTCGTTTTGGGCGCGGTGGTCGTCGTCGCGTGCGACCGCCCGGGCGACCCGACGCCGACCCTCGGTTCGGCCAAGGCTTCCGCGGAGCTCACGCCCAGCGCTGCTGCGTCGGCCTCCTCCGTCGAGCCACGCGCGCGCACCGTCCGCGCAACGCTGGACAACGTGAGCAGCTCGAGCGGCATCAGCCACGCCGACGTTCTGCTCGATGGGCTGCGCCCGAGCTTCCGGCGTTGCTATGTGCTCGCGCTCGCCGCAAACCCCGCTGCTCAGGGCAAGCTGAGCCTTTCAATCCAAGTGCAGGCGGGGGGCGCGGTGAGCACCGTGGAGGCCAGCGCGCCGGAGTCGCTCTCGGGCGAGCTCGTCTCCTGCGTGAAGGCCCGCATTCAGGCCTCGACCTTCGAGGCCGAGCGGGAAGGCAGCATCAAAGCCGACGTGACCTTCAGCCCGCCCCGCTGAGCTCCGGGAAACGCGGCAATTTGTGGCCGTGGCTTGCGACCCCTGCGCCGGACCGGCAATCATTCGAGTTCGGGTCCTTAGTGTTCTACGGCGTGGAATCCTCCGACATCGCCCCCGGCACCATCCTGGCCGGGAAGTACCGCGTCGAACGCATCATCGGTCGAGGCGGCATGGGGGTCGTGGTCCAGGCACGACACACCACCCTCGAAGAACGAGTGGCGCTGAAGTTCCTGCTGCCGGAATACGCGACCCATCCGGAGGCGGCAGAGCGCTTCCTGCGCGAGGCGCGGGCAGCGGTACGAATCAAGAGCGCCCACGTCGCGCGGGTGTCCGACGTCGGCACGCTGGAGACCGGAGCGCCCTACCTGGTGATGGAGTTCCTGGACGGTCACGACGCATCCCAGGGGCTGTCCGAGGGGCGCTACCCGACGGTCGAAGAGGCGGTGGACTACGTGGTGCAGGCCGCCGACGCCCTCGCCGAAGCGCACTCGCTCGGCATCGTCCATCGCGACGTCAAGCCCGCAAACTTGTTCATCACGCGCCACCATGACGGCACGCCGCTGGTGAAGCTCCTCGATTTCGGGATCTCGAAGGTCGTGAGCGAGGGCGCCGCGGACGGCCTGACTCGCACGAGCGCGACCATGGGCTCGGCCCTCTACATGTCTCCGGAACAGATCCGCCAGTCGAAATCAGTGGATCATCGGACGGACATCTACGCGCTCGGCATCACACTCTACGAGCTCTTGAGCGGGCGCCAACCGTTCGTCGCCGAGAGCTTCGCGGCGCTGTGCGTGGAGATCGCCACCGGCGTCCCCACACCGCTCCAGGAATTGCGGCCGGATCTGCCGGTGGAGCTCACTCGGGTCGTCGAACGCGCCTACGCGCGGGACATCCAGCAGAGGTTCCAGAGCGTGGCGGAGTTCGTGGTTGCGCTCTCGCCGTGGGCGCCGGCGCGAAGTCAGCCCATCATCGAGCGCGTCGCCCGCTCGGCGGGCCTAGCACCCGGCTTCGGAACCGGCATGCAGAGCTCGGCGCTCGGCGGGAGCCAGCTCGCTACTCGGCCTGCGACCGTCGCCGCCGTCGCTGGGAACACCAACATGGCGGGCGCGGGCACGCTGCCGCCCAGCACGAAGTCCGCGAAGCCTTGGATCGTCGGCTTCGCCGTGGTCGGTGTCGTCTTGCTCGGCCTCGGGGCGTTGGCGGTCGCGGGGCTCCGCGCGCGGGCCGAGCCAGCTCCGAGCACGACGGCCGCGTCGACCGGACCGGTCGCCACTCCGTCGGCGGTTACCTCGACATCGGCCGCGCCCGAGGTTCCGAACGTGGCCGTGCCGAGTGCGAGCGTGCCCGAGGTTTCACCGAGTGTCGGCGCGCGCATCGACAAGAAGACGGAGCCCGTCAAGAAGGGTGAGCCCGAGAAGACGGCTCAGCCGGACAAGAAGGTCGTCGAGCCGGAGAAGAAGCCGGAGCCGGAGAAGAAGCCCGAGCCAGAGAAGAAGCCGAATGCGGAAGACTATCGTTAGACCATTTCGAAGGGCGCTCGCCCCACTGGCGCTCGCGTCCGCGCTGGCAGCTTGGGCCCCACGGGCGGAGGCCGGCGACAAGGCGCTCGCCGAGGCCTTGTTCCAAGAGGGTCGCAAGCTCGCCGACGCCGGCAACCACGAAGGCGCTTGTCAGAAGTTCGAAGCGAGCCAGAAGCAAGATCCCTCGCCGGGCACGCTGATCAATCTCGGCAAGTGCCATGAAGCCATGGGCAAGACCGCGACGGCCTGGGCGAACTACAAGGAAGCGGAAGCGCTGGCCCGCAACATGTCGCGCTCGAGTCAGGAGGCGGCCGCCACCGAACGCGCCAACGCCATCGAGCCCAAGCTCTCACGACTCACGATCCAGGCGCCGCCGAAGGCCGTGGACGGACTCGTCGTGAAGCGTGGCGGGATCTCCATCAGCGTCGACGCTCTCGGAACCGCGGCCCCGGTGGATCCGGGTGACTACGTGGTGGAGGCCAGCGCTCCCGGCTACAAGCCGTGGACCGGCAAAGTGAAGGTGGGGAAAGACGGCGAGAGCGCCACGCTCCTCATTCCCAATCTCGAGAAAGGCCCCGACGCGCCTGCAGCCGTCGAGCCCGCTGGCAACAAGAGCACTGCCGCTGTCGAGCCGGAAGCTCGCGTGAAGAGTGATGACGGAGGCGGCTCCACCCGCACCATCGGCTACGTGCTCACTGGCGTGGGCGCGGTGGGCCTCTTGGCGGGAGGCTACTTTGGCTATGCCGCGAGCCAGCAGGCCAGCGACGCGGAAGACGATCCGACGCTCTGCCCACAGAAACAGTGCACCGCCCGCGGTCGGGACGAGATCGACTCCGCCAAGAGCAAGGCGTTGATCTCCACCATCGGCGTGGGCGTCGGAGTGGCCGCGCTCGGGACGGGCGTCGTCCTGATCCTGACGGCCCCGTCGAATCGGGAGCGTGCCGCGACGTCGGTTCGGACGCGAGCGCCTCGAGCTCCACAGCTCATTCCGTACGCCGATGCACGTCACGCCGGCCTGGTCGTGAAAGGAGCGTTCTGAGATGGGAACGCGCGGACTATTCCCCCTCGTCGCGCTCTTGGGTGTCGGCTGCTCGAGTTTGCTCGGGCTCGACGATTTCGAGGACGCACCGGCACAGGCGTCGGGTGGAGCGGGCGGCGTGGGGGGAGCCGCCGGCGCCGGCGGAGTCGCGGGTGGCAGCGGCGGCAGCGCCGGCGTGCCCCAAGACGGCGGCGATGCCAGCGACGGCAGCGAGCTCTTCAGCTGCAAAGAGTCGAGCGAGCTCGACGTGTTCGTGCCGAGTGACTTCCCATCCGACGCCGTCGTCGACGCCAAGAGTCTGCGACTGGTCCGCTCCGTCGATGCGGACAGTACGCTCTACGTCACGATCGGCTACAAGAAGGCCGACGATTCGCACTGGCTCGCGGTGCGCCCGTGGGATGCCAACGACACCAAGCCGCGCCCGGCAAACTTCGCTCCTTTCCCCTCGTTCTTCAACGTGCGCGGGGGGTTCGCCGCAGGGAACAAGTTGGTCGTGGTCGGCATGTCCAATACCGGCGTGACCCGCATCGAGTACCCGCTGAACGGCAAAGACGTGACGGCTGCGGCGCCCACTTCGAGCGGAGTGCCGACGCCCCCGGACTGCTTTGGATCCGGCTACGAACACGGCGCTGCCTTCCAAGACAAGCCTCTCGCCACCGAATACGCCATCACGTGCGAGAACGCGGGGACTCGCACCGCGTACTTCGTGGACGGCAGCTCGTTCCACCCGCTCGAGTCGGGAAGCGCGGTAGGCGACACCCCCGCGCACAAGGTCAAGGCACTGCTGAAGGCGGGTCCAGTGTGGCTCGTCGGCATGGAGGACTCGAGCTTCCACTTCGGTGCCGACCCGACGAAGTTCGGCTCCGCCAAGCTCGACTTCGCGGCCGGTGCCGGCGACGTGAACAACCTCTTCGCGGCCACGCCCACCGCCTCCAATGCTGGCGCCGTGATCTTCCCTGGACGGCTCACGCTCTCGCCGCTGAGCGGGACGCTGTATTCGGGGGTATTCCCGGCAACCGCCTACCCGACCCTCGGCGACAAGTCCAAGTACACACCCATCGCTCAGCTGAGCAAAGCCAGCGACATCCCGCGCCTCGAGCGTGCGAACTACGACGCCGCCGACGTCGCGGCTTCGGGCATCTCGGCGGATGGCAGTCGGGTGCTCTTCTACCGCTTCTCGCGCGACGGAAAACCCCGCGTGCTCGGCTTCGCGCTCACCAAGCCCAAGCTGCTCGCCGACACCATGGCGACGGAGGCAGCGCCAGTCGGCCTGGTGAACGACGCCGTGTTCTGGACCGAAAACACGTCGATCATCTCGGTGCGATCCGCGAAGCTCCTCTGCGGCCCGTGAATCATGCGACGCGCGGCCCTCATTGCCTGCCTGGTCTGCACGGCGTGCTTCGAGATCGCGGAGGCGGAGCCGCCTGCGACCGGCGGCGGCGCGGGGCAGGCCGGAACGGCCGGCGGGAGCGGGTTCCCGGGTGGCGGCAGCGGAGGCAGCGGTGGGGGGAGCTCCGGAGGCGGCGCAGCGGGCGTCGCTACGAACGGAGGCGCAACGGCCTTCTTGCCGAGGGGAGTCGTATTCGATGGCATCGAGGACTACCTGGACAGCGTGAACCCGTTCGACAACACCACCGACACGACCAAGGTCAGCGGTTCGATGTGGTTCAGGCGCTCGGGTCTCAGCACGCTCTACTGCATCGGCCCCGAAGGAGCGGGATCGAATCAGCCGAACCAGCTGGAATGGACCGCGGACAACCGCTTTCGCATCGCCTGGCGTCAAACGAACGGCGGCATCGCTTGCGATCTCCAGTCGGACCCCATCGTCGACACGACCGCGTGGCATCACATCCTCTTCAGCGTGGACACCCTCGCCGGGAAGGCACACCTCTACGTCGACGGCGCGTCTCAGCTCAACCAGGTGACGCTGAACCAGGCGACGCTCGACGTGACCGCCAGTCGCTGGGGCCTCTTCGGAACCGATTGGGGCGCCTCGAAGTATCAGGGCGAAGCGGCCGAGTTCTGGCTCGCCCCCGGGATCTTCCTCGACTTCTCCTTGCCGGCGAACCGCGCCAAGTTCCGCACCGCCGCCGGCAAGCCCGTCGATCTGAACATCGACGGAGCGGCGCCCATCGGCGCGCAGCCGGCGATCTATCTCACGGTACGAGACAACGAAGCCCCCGGAGCATTCGCCGCCAATCGCGGCTACGCCGGCGGTTTCAAGACGTTCGGTGGGCTCGACTACGCCTCGACGTCGCCAGGGGCGCCATGAAACACGCGACGGTGTTGTCGGCGGCGCTCGCGCTCTTCTGGCTGCAGCCAGCCCGAGCCGCCGAACCGGCTCCCCCGGCCGAGGATCCCGACGTGATCCTGTCGAGCGACTCGTGGTTTCTGCGCCTGGACGTCGGTACGGCGTACGTGCGCGCGAGCACTCGCTATCACCCGACCTCCGACGACTCGCAGACCTCCAAGCTCGAGCCCGAGGGTGCAGCCGCCACGCTGGCGCTCGCAGTGGCCGCCCGCCTCGGCCGCGACGTCACCCTGGGTGGTCTGGCGCGGCTGGTGCACGCTCCGGCCAACCACTACGAAGGCGAGTGGCACGACACGCCGCAGGGCCTCTACTACGGCGCGCTCTTCATCGATCATCGCTTGCCGGCGCGTGTCCTCCGCCTCGGTGGAGGCATCGGCCCGGGTCACGTCTATACCGTCGACCCCGAAGAGAGCGGATTCGGCCAATGGGGGCCGGTCGGTAGCGTCTGGCTCGGCCTCGATCTGCCGACTTCGTCCCGCGTGGCCCTAGGGCTGACCGCGGACTTCACCGGGGCGGCCATTCGGGAACGCCACAGCCTCGACGGCCGCGGTCACCAGTTCGACACGTTCCTCTTGGTGCTCGGGCTCGGGTTCACGCTGCGCATCTCCGAACCGTCGTGGCCGAAGAGCATGCCGAGCTTGGCCCGCGGCCCTCACTTGATGGGCGGCGGGTCGTAGATCTTCTTCACGTTGGCTCCACCCGCGAACGCGTAGGAGCCAGCCGCGCCGTAGCCGTAGGCGACGATGCCGAAGGGCTTGTCGCCCGTGAGGTAGTGGACGCCTTCGTTCAGCTTGCAGCGACGGGACTCGTAGTTGACGCTGTTCACCGTGCCGGCGGCCTGCTTCGGGCAGGTGTCGGTGGCGGAGCCGTCGATGATGACCTGCGCGCCGACCTCTGCGGTGATCACCACGTAGTTCTGGACCCACGATCCCGGTGTCAGGAACACGTATTCGGTTCGGTACTGCTCCACCGGGGGGAACACGGTGAGGGACGGATCGCCGATGTAGCCGCCGTCCACGTACTGGTTGCTCACCAGGATTTGACCCACCATCACCGGCTTGTCGCTCACCACGGTGATGTCCTTCTGCGTCCACGTGGTGACCACCTCGCCGGGCTGGAGCGTGAACGAATCGTAGGGCGAGGGCAGGGAGGTCTTCACGTTGGCCGTCTCCGCGACGCCCAAGAAACGGATCACGTCGGGCTCTTGGAACGAGCCCGTGGAACGCACCGGGCTTCGAGCGATGACATATTGAGTGCCGACGGATTCCACCGGGAACATCTGCTCTTCGAGGTGGTCGAGGCAGCAGGTGTCGCCGCTCGACCAACCGGGTGGCGTCGGAACCTGGAACGAGCCCGGCGCCGACGTCGTCTCGACCCCGGAGAACACGGCCACGGGCTGATCCGACTCCACCACCGTACCGCTCAGGTCCGCCATGGTCTTGGGATCGTCGGTCAGGGTCGCGTCGTCGGTCTCGAGGTTCAGGACGTCGAACGGGCCGAGGTTCGCCACGATCTCGCCGCCCGGCTGCGTGGCAGCGATGGGCGGATTGCCCTTGATGCGCCAGCTCGGCCGCACCTTGACGGTCGTGCCCGGCTTGGTGCCCACGATGGTCACGTAGGAGCGATCCACGATCAGACCGAGGCCGGGGAAGTTGATGGGCATCGGGTGCCCCGCGCCCCAGTTGATGATGCGGTGCCACTTGCCGAGCGCGCTCGACGGGAGGAGCAACGAAGCGTCGTTCGAGAACGCGTTTTCGAACACGTTGAACTGGTAGACGATGATGGGATAGCTCGACGTGATGCGGAACGCCTGGGAGGACAAACACGTGCCCGGCGAAGCGTAGTCGTTGGGCTTCGTGCCGCAGTCGAGTTCGCGGGTCGGGAGCACGATCTTCTCGAGCGCACCGGCTGCGATGGAAACCTGCTTCACCACCTTGAGCTGCGCCGGCTGGCCTTGCGGGGCCTCGTTCAGCTCGATGGTCACGTTGGCCTGGCTCTGGCCTGCGTTGGAGAGCACGACGCCCCACGGCATGCTCGCCGGGTCGTTGCCGCCGCCGTCCTGCTGATCGAGGTCCACGGCCCAGAACTCGCAGCCGACGTTGCTGGGCGTGTCGTTGGCGAGCTCACACGCGGTCCCGCACTTGCCGTTCGAGCAGGCGAGCCCGGCTGCCGCGTCACAGACCTCGACGAGCTCGCCGACGCTCATGCCGTCGGCCGCGCACTTGTGGACCTCGTTGCCCGAGCACACGTTCGAGTTCGGCGCGCACAGCGTGCAGCCCACGCCGCTCGTGCAGGTGTCCTTGCAAGTCTCGGGCGTTCCAGGCTGGCCGTTCACGCACGGCGTGTACTGCTTGCCGATGCAGAGGCCGCAGACCGACGAGTCGGCGCCGCCGCTGGCACCCATGCCTCCGCCGCCGCTGGTGCCTCCCGGTCCACCGCTCGAGTCCGAGGCCGAGCAAGCTGGGCCGAGTAGAGAAGCAATGGGAACGAGCGTGAGAAGCGCGAGGAGCCGCCGCATGGGCGCTAGGATAGCCGAGCTCCCGGGCCGGCGCCCGGCTTTCCCGGCTCAAGCGCTTTCGAGCAGCTTGAGCGCGAGCTTCACGAAGTCGGCTTCCGTGACGATCCCGACCAGCGCGCCCGCGTCGGTGACGACGGGCAGGCATCCGAGCTTGCTGTTCCACATCAGGAGGCCGGCGTCCGCGATGGGCGTGTCTTCGCGCACCGTCACGAGCTCTCGAGACATGACGTCGCGGGCGAAGAGCCGTTCTTTTATGCTCTGCGTGCGCTGCGGTCCGCCGGGTTCCGCCACGCTCGCCGCGACGCGCAACAGGTCGCGGTGGGTGATGAGCCCGACCAGCTTCCCGTCGTCCACCACCGGCAGGTGGCGAAAGCGAAAATGCTGCATGCCTTCCTCGACGCCGAGCAGGTTGTCCTCTTCGAAGAGGGTGACGACCTCGCGGGTCATGATGTCGCGTACGAGCGTCGGTTTGGGCATGAGCGCCGGTGACCTCCCGGCCCTCCCGTAGCCTGAAGGCCGCCCGCGATCAACCGTCAGAATCAGCGGGCGACGGGCACCACCGCACAGGTCGTGGCGTCGACCTCCCGGGTGAGCTCCGCACGGTCTTGGGCCTCGACGCGCCAACGCGACGCGGCGACCGCTCCTCCGTAGGTGAAGCGCAAGCCCAGGTCCTGGGGCACGCCGGAGCGCACGAGGTTGGCGCCGGCCTGCTCCAGGCTGCAGCGCGGCGGCTCGACGGGCTTCCCGCGTGGCGGCATGCCGTGGCGGATCACGCTGAAGCCGTCGCTCTCCGCCGTGATCTCGACCCAGCCAGACTCGCCGCCGTCGAGTCCGTACTGGAACGCATAGTAGACCAATCCGTCGCTCGTGACGTCGACGCTGCCGGAGCGAACGGCTTCGGCTTCGATGCGGATCAACTCACAAGAGGGCTCCACCTCGCGCGCGATGCGGGCGGCTGCGTCGAGCTCCCGAACGGGATCGACGCGTCGAGGGTCGTAGCTCGCCTTGCGAGTCGAGCGCTCCGACCCCGCGAAGTAGCCGCTGAAAGCGCCCAACATGCCGCTCAACAGCGCCACGAGGAGCGCCACCACGACCAGCACGCCGGCCACGAGCAAGAGCGCCCAGCGTGGAGTGCTTCGCTTCGCTTTCGGTTCGGCACCTGGAGCGAGGCTCGGCGGCGGTCGCCGAGCCGCGGAAGGTGCACTTCCGGGCGCGGGGTCGTCGAGCGTGGGTTCGAGGATCGGTTTGGGTGTCGCCGGCGGTTTGGCGAACGGCACCGTGACTTGGGCCGGCGGAGCTTCGGGTTTCGGAGGCGGGGCCGACGCGCGTGCGATGCGCGCGGCGAGCTCGCGGTCGGCAGCGCCACCCGCTTCCGCGAGTGCGGCCGCGAGTTCGGCGACGCTGCCGAAGCGCTCGTTCCGCTCGATCTTCAGGCAGCGTTCCACCGCCTCCACCAGCGCCGGCGGTAGCCCGGTCCGGAGCTCGCCCAAGCGGGGACGACGGTCGTTCTGCATCGCGTCCACCAACTCTTCGATTCCCTTCACGTCGAAGGCAGGGCGATTGGTGAGCAGGCGATAGGCGATGGCTCCGAGCGCCCAGATGTCGGTGCGCGCGTCCACGTCGCGCGGCGAGCGCAGCTGCTCGGGAGACATGTAGCGCGGCGAGCCGAGCACCATGGAATCGGCAGTGAGACGCGTGCTGCCGATGGACTTGGCGATGCCGAAGTCGAGCACCTTGATCTGCTTCGTGCCGTCCGAGCGCTCGGCGACGAAAAGGTTGGCGGGCTTCAGGTCGCGGTGCACGAGACCCGAGCGGTGCGCTTCGGCTAGGCCCGCGCACGCTTGCACGAGGTAGCTCGTCACGTCTTCGGGCGAGAGCGGACCTTGCGCTTCGAGGATCTGCGAAAGGTCGCGCCCGTCGAGGTACTCCATCACCATGTAGGGAGTGCCGTTTTCCAGACGGCCCACGTCCGACACGCGCACGACGTGATCGCCCCCGAGCTTGGCGAGAGCGCGCGCTTCGCGCATGAAGCGCAAAACTGCCTCGTCACCGTCCAGCACGCCCTCGCGGAGCACCTTGATCGCCAC
>Ga0268298_10005815_pt1 | contig 11433 bp, 11 predicted proteins | sample WWTPWeurt_MetaG_FD_194462 | JGI IMG/M metagenome (GOLD analysis project Ga0268298, IMG submission 194462) | Activated sludge microbial communities from WWTP in Nijmegen, Gelderland, Netherland - WWTP Weurt | ecosystem: Engineered > WWTP > Aerobic digester > Activated sludge | place... | reverse complement strand
GCTCTAACATCATCAAGGTAATGAATACCACTTGACCAACTGACTGATCCATGCACTTGTGTTCCGTATCCATTAATTTGAGAGTAAGAGAAGTTGCTAAATAGCACAAACAAAAAGATGCAGTACAGTTTGATAATTGGTTTCATAACATTAATGAATTAAAAGGTTAATCAAAAATAAAGGAAAAATGGGGAATACCAAATAAAATTTCTTTGTCAATTTAATCGATTAGAGTAGTTAGCTACTTTTTGCAATCGGCATCTATTCAGAACTTTTGTAGCGTCTGTAATATGGATACTGGCAACAGTAAGCTACACTTCATAATCCACCACTCTGCGCTCGCTGCGGGCTTCTCCTATAAAAGGCATAATAGCTTTGTGCAACGGATGCTGCTGGTAAAAATCTAATGCAGCCCTGCTTTCAAATTCCGAATAAAGTACAATATCCATCGATTCGGGCGAATGCAAAAAATCGAACCCCACTTCAATTTTAATTAACCCGTGAATTTGTCCCTGTAGTGCCTCTAATTTCTCTTTTATAGTACGGGCATTTGCTTCCTTGTTCATTCCGTTGGCTTCATCTTTCAGCCTCCAGCATACAATATGTTTAACCATGATATTATTTTCTTGAAACCGTAGTAACCGGAATATTTTTTTCTAAATGTTCTATCTCCTGTTTAAACCCTCTTGCTGCAATAGCAGTGTTGGGGTCAATGGTAATTACTTTTACTCCCCCTTGAATTACGTAAGGGATATTATCAAACTGGGCTGTGCTTACCATTAAAATAATCCGCTCCGAACCGAAAGGCTGGGCGCAACTTAATTCGGTAGGAACGGTAAGCGGCTTTCCTGCCATCGACATATCGATATACTGATTGTCCACCATTAAAATACGCTGCCCGTCAGCTGTTACATAAATAAGGCGCACATAAGCGGGTTTATTGGTCTGATAAAAAATCTGCATCACTTCACCATCTACGTAACTCACGTTTTCCATGCCTTTGTTGGTCCATAAATCAGCTGTAAGTTTAGCCGTTAAGCTTACTACCGTTCCGTTTGTTTCCATCACTTTTTTTGGCAGGTAAAATTCGGCCGAGGCAATGGTGGCTTCATTGCCCGAGTTAATTAAAAAACCAAGAACTTTCACATATTCGCCTTCGGTGGTAAACTTACCCCGCACTTCGTAGATATTATCATTTTTGTCGAATATCCCACGCTTACCCGGTTCAATCAGGGTTACCTGATATCCTCCTATGCGGGTAAGTGATGCAGTAAGTGTTTCATTAATTTTTTTAGAAAAGGGAGTTACCGCTCCGCTCAGTTCATCGGTAAAATAATTGAGCCGGATGTTTTTTATTTTTAAATGAAATTTCAGCTGGTATGCAAACTGGTCGCACAGTTCTTTCATATCCTGAATCACCTGATGATGCATGATTTGTTGTTTCTCTTCCTGAGAATTCAGCTCAAACGAAAAATTGGCTACCGGAATAGTTGATAAATTCGTATTGTACCTGTCGGGAATCAAATGCCCGTTGCGAATATGTATGGCCGAATAATCATCGGCAATGCGATAAGCACAGCTCAGGTAATAATCGGGTTTCTGGCTATTGAGGTAGCGCGACCAGAAATCGCTTTCATCCACACTATCCGGAACCACAAAAAAGGAGCTCATCATCCGTTCGGCTTCGGCATTTGGTACCAATACAGTAAACGGCATTTTTTTACTTACAGCCAGTTGCTGCATACGGTGTGTAACGGCCTTGCCTACCTCGGCACCAAAGGGAGTGCGAATGGAATCGCTGTGGTCTTTCATATTCATAAAATTGAGCACGGCTATTTTCGAACCTTTGGGCACGCGTCCGTCTTTGCTGATGGTTTGAAAAATTTGCTCGGCTATTTTATCTGATAAACGCAAAAGCACATCATCGTTTTGTGCAAATGCAATATGACTGGCGAAGGAAATTAAAGTAAAAAGTAAAATTTTCTTCATTTGGTTGGAGTTAGAGGTTGGGAATTTCCGGGAATAACATATTTGGGAGGCGCTAATGAAAGCTGCCTTCCGTAAAAGATTTTTACATCGAGTTGCAGTTTTTTCAATTCGGGCAACTGATCAATATACTGCATCAGTTTATTGTAAAGGGCAGTGGGGCGTCCTTTGTAAGTAAAATCAAGACGAATATAATCAGGGGTGAGCATGTGTTGCATCTCTCCGCCAAAATCGGCATCCTGATGAAGCAATTCTATAAGCTGAATAATGTACCGTGGCGTTTTGACTCCGTAAAACCGCAGTTGAAAAGGTGCTCCGTTTACCCAAGAGCCTAAACGCTGTGAGAAGGCCTGCATTAATTGCGGGTAGCATTTTTCAACGGCCGATTGAATGGCTTTTTTTACCGCCTGTTCTTTATCGGGTAATGTTTTCCATTCTCCCTCGGCTGCGGTTGAGGCCAAACCATCGGCTGTGCAATTATCATATGCCGAAGCTTCAATGGTGGCTTTGGCACTGTATAATCCGGCCGATTTTTGCTCTACACGCACCTGCACATTTCGAATCAGCATCAAAAACTCGGCATCCGAAATCATTCCTAATTTTTGAGCAAAAGTGCTTTGCGAAGTATCTTTGCCAAGGGCGATGTAAACTTCTTTACTGCTCTGGCTGAATTTATCACTCTCAATATACCGCAGTTTGCTTTCTAATAATTTTTCGTTGATGCGGCTGTAGGCAAAACGGTAATTGCTTTTTTCTTCTTCCTTCACAAAACGCTCGTCATACAACACCATAAAACGGATATTGCCCGTGAACTGCGACAGGAGGGCAGCATCTTTTTTAAGCGGGTCAAGGCTTACTTTGGCTGTAACATTTACTTCATAATCGTTGCCATTCTTTTTTTCTGAAGTTACCTGATAGGATTGAATATATCCGCTGGTATTGGTTACAATGGCATCTTCCAGCGTCATGTAGTTTTCAACTTTGGTAGTTGACTGTACATAGGTGCCGCATGCCTGCGAAATAGCCTGCCTTAAAGCATCGGATATGGCAGAAGGCCTGTCCATGCCATGCCCCGTTGACTGCACTTCGCTTAGTGTTTGCCCCCAAGAAATAACAGGAATAAAAACCGTGAGCAGAAATAAACGCATTGTCATGGCTGTTTAGATAAACAACATAAGGGTTGAGCCTATTTTCAGTGCCGTTTTTCCAACATCAAGCCATTGCTGTGTGGTCATTTTTCCTTTGCCTGAATTGGGTTTCACCACCAGTTCACAATCTTTAAGCGCTGCTTCGGCCACTTCACCAAATTTTCCTTGCTCCAATGCACTTAAAGCCGCATCCGAACTTTTCAGAAATACCGGTTTTTTACCTGTAAGAAGTGCTTTGGGATTATTCAGGTTGTAGATCAAATTTCCCTGCAAATCTTTTACTACCGGCAACAGCGAAGGTTTAAATCCGCTTGAGTCGCACAGCACGGTTGCCGCTTTTGTTTTAGCCGATGTTTCGCTTACTTTTTTCCCTATCACCGAGGCTACCGATTCATCGCCCGATGTTATATCGTAGATGGCTACCTGCATCACTACTTCAACCACACCATTTTTAATTACCGGACGGCCAATTTGTCTGGAATTTTTCATCATCCCTTTCAGTGTGGTTACCACCACATCGCTTTCAGTTACGTAATCGCGTACTGTGGTTACACTGGTTACATTTACACCCATTACCAGTTCAAGTAAATTGCGTTGCGCCACGGCAATGGCTCCGCGGGTGGCCATCATTTCGGCCTGTGCCCTGTTTTTAAACCTTACTGTGTCGAGAAACGACCAGCCTTTGGCCGTGAGTAATTGATTGGTCCAGTCGACCGAGGCGGTATCATTGCCCTGAATAATTTTGCTGTTTTCGGGAATGCCCGGAGGCAGGTTTTGTGCGTGAACCTGAATGGTGCCGAAAACCATTAACAATAAAGATGCGATGCGTAGTTGTGGTTTCATACGGAGTTTATTTGGGTTAAAATTAGGAAATTAGGATCGAACCTAAAAATCAAACATTATGCCACCAGACTAATTACCTTTGTATCATGCAGTCGCGTGAGTTTAATGAGGTAATGATATTGGGCCCAACGGCTTCGGGCAAAACAAAATTGGCCGTTGCGCTGGCACAAAACCTGGGCGGAGAAATTGTGAGCCTCGATTCAAGGCAGGTATATAAGGGAATGACGATTGGCACCGGAAAAGATTATGCCGAGTATATCACCAATGGAAAAACCATACCCGTGCATTTAATTGATGTGGCCGAACCCGGAACAAATTTTCACCTGCATCATTACCTGGAGCATTTTGTACATGTGCATCAAAAAATAATGGCCTCGCAACAAATTCCGGTATTGTGCGGGGGAACGGCCTTATACGTACAAGCCCTGTTGCGCGGATTTGAATATACATCGGTGCCGGTAAACGAGGCACTGCGCCATCAACTGCAGGCTTTATCAAAAGAGGAATTGCTGCGTGAATTTAAAAAATTACCATTAACGGGGTACACCGAAAAAGCCGATACATCAACCGCTAAACGAATTATTCGCGCCATAGAAATAACCACATTTCTTTTAAAACGTCCTTTGGCCAAACTAAAGCTTCCAGTTCTGAAACCATTGGTGTTTGGCATTGATTTGCCCCGCGACCTGAGACGCGAACGCATAGCTCAGCGATTGGAAACACGCCTGCAACACGGCATGATAGAAGAAGTGCAACAGTTGCTGCAGGGAGGAATTTCAGAACCGCAGCTTATACACTACGGCCTCGAATATAAATTTGTGGTGGAGTACCTTCAAAAAAAATATTCGTTAGAGGAAATGCAACAACACCTCACCATCGCCATTCAGCAGTTTGCCAAAAGGCAAATGACCTGGTTTCGGAAACTGGAACGCGAGGGTTTACATATACATTGGATTGATGGAACCTGTACACTGCCGCAGCAGGTTGAAATTGCCCTGAAGGTAGTATCTTTGCACACTCACCAATAATCATCAGGATGACTTGCGGATATGTTTGCCCCCAATGTGAAGGAAGTGGTTTTACCGCTGAGGGCGAGGTATGCGATTGGTGCAAACCGGTTACTGCTGCCACACACCAAAATCCGGAAGCCATAATAACCGATGAAGTTTGGATAAGCGAAGTGCATGAAGGAAAATGTTGCTCGGGTGACTGAACTGTTGTACTTCGCGCTCTATAAACCGGTGGGGTTTTTAAGCCAGATGGTTACCGACCAGCCACGAAAAAAAACCTTGCTTCAGATAGGTGAAATTCCACATGGGGTACAGGCAATGGGCCGGTTGGACGAAGACAGCGAGGGTTTGCTGCTGCTTACCAACGACAAGGTATTTAATCACGAAACCATACAGGTAAAAACCATTGAGAAAGAATATTGGGTGCAGGTAGTGGGTGTGCCCGCTGATGAACACGTGCGGCAATGGTGCAGTGGTGTGCCTATTCAATTAAGAGGTATTACCTATATCACCAGGCCTTGTAAAGTACACCTGCTTACAGAACCCGTGCAGGTAGTGCCGCGGGTGCCGCATTTGTTAAAACACCAGAAAAAGGCATCGGCCTGGCTTAGTGTAACCCTCACTGAAGGGAAAAACCGTCAGGTACGCAAAATGATGGCCGCTCTGGGCTTTCCGGTGGTGCGCTTAGTGCGGGTGCGCATAGGTAACCTGCTGCTGGGCAATATGCAGCCGGGAGATTGCCTGCAAATAGAAAAACCTTGGTAAACTTCGCTTATCTTTTCTTTGCGGCTGATTTTTCACAGGTCCCGTAGTAGAATGCCTGCCTGTGGCAGACAGGGATACTACGTAAGTCTCCGGAACTTAAGATACAGGTTCCCTGCCCAACTGAAGTCGTTCAGGCGGGGATTCCGGTCGGGAGTGCACTTTCTCACGATATTCTCCTTCTCTCAATGGTTCACGAAAAATAATACAGAGTTATATCCGATAAAAAACCTTGGTAAACTTGGTTATCTTTGCGGCTGATTTTTCACAGGTCCCGTAGTAGAATGGATACTACGTAAGTCTCCGGAACTTAAGATACAGGTTCGATTCCTGTCGGGACCGCAAACTGATTTTGAAGCCCTTGAATATCAAGGGCTATTTTTTTTGTTACGTACACCAGTGCGTACAGATTTTAGAAGAGCCTAAACACAAATACTGTCCAGTATTGGAAAAACATGTGCTGTTTTATGGTCTGTTTGGTATATGCAGTAATTAATTACTACCCTCACCTAAAATGGTAAGCGACCCGTGATATTCTTGTTCCGTATAAGCGCCTCTTAGTTGGTAGTAGAATATAATAAAATAAGTTCCGGAAGAAAGTATGCTACCGTTATTACTTTTCCCTTCAAATGGTACCTTATGGTCATTTGTTTGAAACACAACCTGACCCCATCGATTGTAGATAGCAAGATCATATTTATCAAAATTCTCGTTTCCGAAAAAGAATGTTTCATTTTTCTCATCACCATTAGGAGTTATCACGTTAGGGATAAGTGGTAATTTGCCTTCATCGGGATGACACTCACAAGTGGTTGTATCCAACCCTAAGGTATCTGTATCGAAATATGAGGAAATAAAATTTGTGATGCCAAGAGTTCCTGTCCCTGGAAGTGGAAATGTATAGAATGAACCATTATAGTTACATCCCGAACCAAGAATATTCGGATACTGAATTCTTCCAACATTAGGAAGATATATTGCCCCATCGGAAGCTAATTGCATACCTGCTGTATTGCTAGTAGTTGCTAAAAGAACTTCTGTGTTTTTAATATTATTCCATGTTACGGCTAAATCGTACTGGGATAATCTTACACCCGGATATGCATTAATATATAACCGATTTGAATTGCTACTAAATTCGGCACTATATGCTCCCCAAAATTGTTTACTTAAAACCTCGTTCCTACATATTCGTCCGTTTTCATTATTGAAACACATCAACTCAACAAGCCCGTCTTCAACATTTGTAAACACTAGTTTCTTGCCGTTGGGAGAAACTTTTAGTGAACCGATATATCCATCAGGGTCAACACTTGAAAATGACCGTACAGGCTCTGCTTTAACACCAGTAGCTGTAACTAAAAAGGAATGCAAGACTCTACCTTTATACTGACGAACTATTATCCATACATCCGTTTTGTTTTTATGATAGCATGCTGTGAGTTGCTCACCTATAAAATCAATTAGTCGAACATTTTTTGTTGTAACAGCCCCTAAGCCGCCATTGAGTGACATATCAACAATTGAATAATACAGATTGTAGTTATTCGTAAAAACGATGTATTTAGATTGTTGCCCGGGATATGGAACAATTATGGAATTTTGAGTGATTGTGGCCTCACTTAATAATCCTGTTCCATTGGACATAATTGAATGTGACTTATTCCATACCGTTTGTCCATCAGTATAAAAAAGAAGATTACCGGAGGTATCAGAAATACTCGAACTACCTTCTCCGGTATTTATTGAAGAAGCCCCGACATCCGTAAACGAAGTTTTAGTTATTTTTAAATATCGCTTATCGCCATACACCCAATTATAAGTACGCTTTATATCTGTCTGCCCAAATAATTTAAAACTGGACAAAGATGAGATGAGAAAAAAAATGGTTCCCTTAGCGAGTATCCTCAAATTCATACTAATTTGATAATCGTATCTTCTTTAGTTTTGTATTTTAGTTCAATCCCCACTTTTTCGTTCTTTGCAACCTCTAAAAAGATATCTAATTCAAGTTTATTATCTTGAATGTGATCTTGTAAATTGATTGGCTTTTCGAGCCTGATTTTTTGAGGTTTCCATTCTGTTTTTATTAGCATTGCTAATTCATGCTGAAAATCAAATTCAGAATGAAATACAGGCCTATTTTCTGATAGTTTTTTTATTAGTTCAATCATGATTATTAGATTCACAGGCTATAATTAGGTTGTGTTTTAGTTCTTTTAACTTAACTTTTCTTCCCCTCTTCCTGCTTCTTTCTATAAGCAATTCGTGTTTTCGCTTTTTGAATTTGCCGCTGTATCATCAACTCGGCCAGCATTGAGGGAATTTCGTGGGGGGTATATTCGTCAAACACACGTTTCACATTGTTCTCGTGTACATCAATGCGGTACAGTATCGACATCAGTTTATGAAAATTATGTTTCATCAGGTAACTTACCTTTCCGGCCAGCCAGTCGCGCAGCATTTCGTGTGTAAGTGTTTCGGGAGGTATTACACCGGTTTCTACCTGTTCTTTTTCCAGTTCGTTTTTGATTAGTTGAAGCGATTCCTGTAATTCTTCGTTGCTATCCATCAGCCGGTTTTTTTAATTTGTGGAGAGTTGTTTTTTTACTTGTTCAAAATAGTGTTTCAGGGTTTCGTTGCCCATCATATTTTTTTGCGCACTTAGTTTTTCTTTAGCAAAAGTAATGCGCTCATCCGTGGCGGGGTGCGTACTTAAAAAAGCCGGTACTTCGGCAGAGGAAGATTTTTTTAAGGTTTCAAACAGGTGCAACATGCCGCTGGCATCTACCTGTTTTTGCTGCATCAAATTATAACCTTCCACATCGGCTTCCTTTTCCAGTTCTCGGTTGTATTGCAAATTATTTAGAGAGGCTGCATTTTGCAGCACGTAGGCTCCAAGTCCGCTCACATCGCCCATAAGCGAGTAGAGCAAAATGGTAATAGAAGCCTGTCGTAAAATATTGCGGGTGGAGTGCCGCAGTTTTACGTGGGCATATTCATGCCCCAGCAAAGCAGCCAGTTCTTCATAGCTGTTCATCGAGTGTAGAATGCCATCGTACACTATGATATGTCCGCCCGGCAGGGCAAACGCATTTACTTCCGTGCTATGCACCACATCTACCTGCACGGGGTATTCGCTGCTGTCAATAAGTACTTTTAAAAACAGCGTAGCTTGTTTACCTGCTTCTGCGTTCAGTTGTTGTCCCTGTACCGAACCTTTGTACATTTCTTCACCTATTTGCACCTCATATTTTTTTGGGAAATGGTCTAAGGCAAAACGCGCTACCCACGGCAACAGCACCAGCCACACCAGCAGCACCAGTGTAGTTATGGTAAGCAGCAACCCAATGATAAACGGTTTGTTCCAGGTAAAAAAACTAAATTGTTTATTGGATAATAACGGAAGCGAGGGGTAAAGTTGTTTCAGTACCAAAGGCAGGCCGCTATCAGTAATACGCAGCGTTTGATATGGGAAATTTCCGTAACTGAATTGGTGGGTTTGATTTTCGGATTTGTAATGCGGATGCAGCAAAGCCGGATCCCAGTTTACAGTTTCGGTTTGGCCCTGCGCATTGGTGTAGGTGATGCTGATATTTTCCTTGGTAAAAGCAACTTCGCAGGTAAAGTTGTAGCCCGATTGTCCGGTGGTATATAATCCCTGGTATGTCATTGGTGAGGGCAAAGTTCGTTAAATCCTTGAAATTGATAAACAAACTTATTATGCATCATAAAAAATAACCTGAAAAACTCCTGCAAATTGCTTTGAAAAGGACTACCTTCGCGCCCGAAAATTCTTGTAATTATGGCATTTGATATTGAAATGATAAAAGCTGTTTACGCCCGTATGGACGAGCGTATTGCGGCAGCCCGCAAGGCAGTAAACAGACCCTTAACGCTTACCGAGAAAATTTTGTACAGCCACTTAACTGAAGGCAATGCTGTCAAAAGTTATGAGCGCGGAAAAAGTTATGTGGATTTTGGCCCCGACCGTGTAGCCATGCAGGATGCTACGGCACAAATGGCTTTGTTGCAGTTTATGCAATCAGGTCGCCCAAAAGTAGCTGTTCCGTCAACCGTACATTGCGACCACCTGATAACGGCCCGCAACGGGGCAGCCGAAGATTTAGAATTTGCTACTAAAGAAAGCAAAGAAGTATTTGATTTTTTAGGCTCGGTATCTAATAAATATGGAATTGGTTTTTGGAAACCCGGGGCAGGGATCATCCATCAGGTGGTATTGGAAAACTATGCTTTTCCGGGCGGAATGATGATTGGTACCGACTCACACACCGTAAATGCCGGTGGACTGGGAATGATTGCAATTGGCGTAGGTGGTGCCGATGCATGTGATGTGATGGCAGGACTTCCGTGGGAACTTAAAATGCCTAAGCTGATAGGAGTAAAACTTACCGGGAAATTAAACGGATGGACTGCTCCCAAAGATGTGATTTTAAAAGTGGCCGGTATTCTCACCGTAAAAGGGGGTACCGATGCCGTAGTGGAATATTTTGGCGAAGGTGCCACCAGCATGAGTTGTACCGGTAAAGGAACCATTTGTAATATGGGTGCCGAAATTGGAGCTACCACTTCTACTTTCGGTTACGATGATTCGATGGCCCGTTATTTAAAGGCAACAGGCAGGGCAGATGTAGCTGCACTGGCCGATGGAATTAAACACCACCTCACAGCCGATGCTGAGTGTTATGCCAATCCTGAAAAATATTTTGATCAGGTAATAGAAATAAATCTTACGGAACTGGAGCCGCACGTAAACGGACCATTCACTCCTGATTTGGCAACTCCTATCTCTAAGTTAAAAGAAGCGGCTTTGGCCAACGGATGGCCTACTAAAATTTCGGTAGGTTTACTCGGGTCGTGTACCAACTCAAGCTATGAGGATATTTCGAGAGCAGTAAGTTTGGCAAAACAGGTTGCCGAAAAGGACCTGACTGCAAAAGCCGAGTATTTAATCAATCCGGGTTCGGAGCAAATTCGTTACACCATTAAACGTGACGGATTTTTAGATGTGTTTAATAAAATTGGCGCAAAAGTATTTACCAATGCCTGCGGACCATGTATTGGTATGTGGGATAGAATGGGTGCCGAAAAGCAGGAAAAAAATACCATCATTCATTCCTTTAACCGCAATTTTGCCAAGCGGGCCGATGGAAATCCGAATACCTACGCCTTTGTAGCTTCGCCCGAACTGGTAACTGCTATGGCCATTGCCGGAGACTTAACATTTAATCCACTCACCGATTCACTTACCAATAACAAAGGCGAGCAGGTAAAATTAGATGCACCGTCAGGCGATGAATTACCAACCAAAGGATTTGCCGTGGAAGATGCCGGATTTGTGGCTCCTGCCGCTGACGGAAGTAAGGTTACCGTAGCGGTTTCGCCTTCGTCCGACCGCCTGCAGTTACTTGATCCGTTTGCTGCCTGGGAAGGAAGCGATTTAAAAGGATTAAAATTATTAATTAAAGCCAAAGGAAAATGTACTACCGATCATATTTCGATGGCGGGAAAATGGCTTAAATACCGTGGTCACCTCGATAATATTTCGAACAACTTACTCATAGGTGCCGTAAATGCATTTAATGAAAAAACCGACTCGGTAAAAAACCAGTTAACTGGCGCCTACGAAGGAGTGCCGGTGGTGCAGCGTCAGTACAAAGCCA
>Ga0268298_10005814_pt1 | contig 11435 bp, 11 predicted proteins | sample WWTPWeurt_MetaG_FD_194462 | JGI IMG/M metagenome (GOLD analysis project Ga0268298, IMG submission 194462) | Activated sludge microbial communities from WWTP in Nijmegen, Gelderland, Netherland - WWTP Weurt | ecosystem: Engineered > WWTP > Aerobic digester > Activated sludge | place... | reverse complement strand
GAGCGAAGGGCGTCTTTGTTCTGGGCGTTCTTACTATAGTTCTTCACGCGAAAGGCACAATATCCGGCCTGCGAATCAAATGAGAATTCAACGGGTCGTCCTGAATCAGAGTCGGTGTATTTCAAAGCGTTCTCAAGCAACTCAATGGCGGTGACTGTGGTCTGCTCGAGGAAATCTTTGCTGAGTCCTTTGAGAGCAGGATCCGTTTGCAGAGATTCTTTGATCTTCTTGATCACGTTCCATTCTGGTTCAATTGTAAGCGAAAATGACATATTACTTCTCCCGCCGAATCATGGCGAAAGTGATATCGTCGGCTGGCCTGAGCCCCCCTGTATGCGCACGCAAGCTGTTCATGATTCGCTCTTCCAGGCCGGCCAGATCCGAGGTTCCGTGCTTACGCACGATCTCCTCTATTTTTTCCTGACCGAACATTTCTTTTTTCCCATTCATAGATTCTACGAGGCCATCCGTAAACAAGAAAAGGAGATCCCCCACAGACAGCTTGAACTTGCCCGCGCGCATGTCCTTTTTGACGCCAGCGTCCACCCCCAGCCAGAAACCATCTGTCGGAACCACTTCCAGCTTCTTGCCGGCGGCCCTGTAGATCAATGCATCCTGATGGAGACCGGCAAAAGAGAAATTCCCTTTTGCATCCGCGCGATAAAACGCGGCAGTCATGTATTTCCTTTCCCTCAATCGTCGAATATTGGCGAATAGAACGTCGTTCACATGCATGAATGCCTGCGAGGGCTCAAGGTCTGGCGAAACTTCCATAGTAGAATGAATGGCAGTCTGCGCCATGAGCATGGTTAGACCTGCGCGAAGACCGTGACCTGAAACATCTCCGATGAAAAACCAGAATCTGGGCGAGCGCCCGTCTATGTGTATGACATCCACATAATCTCCGCCCACTTCATCTGCAGTCTGCATGAAGCCTCGAAACGAATAAGGGCCGACCTTTTGCGGCTCTGGAATCATGGCCACTTGAATGCCCTGAGCAATCTCAAGCTCTCGCTTGATGGCTGCCTGCTCCGTCTTGAGTCTCTCCGAATCCTTCAAACTGCGCGACATGTGATTGAAGGTTGCGCCCAGCTGTCCGATTTCTCCTGCAGTCGTGATCTGAACTGTAACGCCGAGTTCCCCGCCCGCGATCCTCTCCGCCGCGGATGCAAGCGATTCGATGGGTCTCGATAACCTTCCTGAAATGAGAAATGCAAATACAAGTGAACCCAGAAGCAAGAAGACAGAGACAAACAGGATGGAGTTGCGAACCTCAACGATGGGCGCGTAGATTACTTTTGTATCAAACTCAAAAACAACCGTGCCCAGACGAATCGGATCCGCGTGTGCCGGAACAAAAAAGAGAGGGAATGCAAATCGAAGGATGCCCGCTACTTCTCTGTATTGCAGATTGTTGATAGAATTCAAGTATGCCAGATCTTGCGCCGGGATTTCATCCGATGAATGATTTTCACCTGAATGAGCAATGATTCGGCCGTATGTGGGGCTCTTCTTCCTGGGCGAGCTTTTCTGACTCACAACGTACGCGGCGAGAAATCCAGCGGGCCCTGAGCTTTTGACTGCACGAACCGCTTCTTTCGTAGAAGTGAATACGTCATCGTTTAGTAGCAGCTCGTCCTGAGCCTGCGCCACAACGTTGATGGATAGATTGCGACAAACATCGAGTGTCTTTTCGATCAGGATCTTCTGGTACTGGAAGATCACCACAAAGGAAAGTGCCAGAACAGAGAAGCTTACGATGCCGGAGGTCAGGATCATCAGGCGAACGCGGATCTTGAGTCTACCGCGCAGCGTTGAAAACAGCCCCATGGCCAGACCATGACTCCCCCGGCGGGCGCTGACAAGTAATTACTTATTCGATTTCGAAAACGATCGCGGAAGATGCCTGCGAAATGCCGGACGCCTTGAGCTGCCCCAGGGCCTCATGGGCCGCGCCCGGGTCTGCGAAACAGCCCAGGAACAGATTCTCCCTGTCCTGTCCCTTCACCGCGATGCGAAAGGCCAGGCCTCTTTCAGACTGTTCCTTGAGTCCTTTGCATGGAGCAGGTGGAATAGACTTAAGCTCCGGGACTTTTGCGATGCGACGTGCGATGCGGTCCGCGTCCGCAGAGGGAAAAGTGCCCACCTTGATCAAATAACGCGATGGAGAAGAGTCGGACATTTTTGCCGGTTCTTCCGATGGCTCAGTGCCCACTCTCGTAGACCTTTCGGACGCAGGTTCCTCGGGGTCCGTTGATTTCTCAGAACTACGGGATTCGGAATGTGAGGTAGCCTTGTCAGGGAATCGCACGAGGCTGTCTGTGCCCCGCACTCTCATGATCTGGACGCCGGCTGCAATGCCCACCGTGAACGCCAGAATGCAAAGCGCAAATGTGGTTACGACCGCTCGATTCTTAATACCCGATGTGGAGCCTTCGCTTTCCACGAGAGGTTCGCGGCGGATCTTGCGTGAGAAATCGATATTCTGCATCTCGTTATATGGAAAATATCGGTCAGTTTGACAAAACACACCGAAAATTTCAAAGATGGGACTTCCCGGCCGCATCGTACTCTTTGTTTTCCTGGCCGCCGCGGCTCCCGCTGGTGCGGCCCCGCTGCGTATATCCTATAACCTCCAGTCTACAGATCCAACAGAAGACCAGCTGGCAGCTCTCACGTCCTACATTCGCGACAATAAAGGATCCTACTTTCTACTACAAGGGTTTGCGTGCGATACTGGAGGCTTTCGCGTTTCGCTCAAGATCGCAAGCCAGCGCCAGGATAAAATCCAGGCACTCATCCAGAAAGAAGTAGGGCGCGATCACACTGCACTGGCAAACCCGGCTGTGATAGAAGGGGAGCCAAGAATCGAACATCGCAAACTGGAAATCGAAGCATTCAAAACGCCAGAGGCCCTGGCAGCAGCGGTAAGACTTGCAAACGAAAATACAGCTCGATTCCATTCAGCCTTCCAGGTAGAAACTCCACCTGAAACACATAACGAGCCAGAAGACGGACACCCGCTGCTCTGGCTGGGTCTACTCCTGGCAGCACTTGTCATTGTATTTATCTATTTCATTCTCACGGGAAACGAAAGGAAAAGAAGGCGGCATGCTCTCACGCCTGAACAGGCAGAGGCCGTTCAGGCAATTACGGGAGAGGCTCCAGTCCAGCCTTCGCAAAAAACAAGAAAGCACCGGATCGTCACGGCAGAAAGCGTGATTGAACCCGCAGCATTCGTAAAGGAGTTAAAGCCCATGGCTTCCAAGAAGAAAGCATCCAAACCAGGTCCTACGATCAAGAAAGCGCTGGATAAAGCATACGAAAACAGGTCCCTGGGCGAAATCGCAAAAAGCCCCGTTCATTCGCTGCAGGGTCTCACGCCACGACATAGCAAGATGCTTGAGGAAGCATTCGGCGTGAAAACCGTAGAGGACCTGGCAGGCCTCAAATACTTTGAGCTGGCGCGAGCGATCACAGTGCTTGCACGATACGAAGATTGATTTACAGTCTAGAAATGCAACCCATAGATATCCCGTGCGCGCTTTCCTTGCCATACTCGTTCTGGGCTTTGTCAATTGCGCGAAGTATGACGCGCCGGCGGGGATTTTTGGATATCTGCTGATCACGGCGGCTGCAAACAATCACGGACCTTGCTACAATCCAACTGTTAAAGTACAAACGGGCTCCACCACTTCTAGCGCGAACGGAACCACAACTGTAACCATCTCTGCCATAGACACGAGCACATCCTTTTTAATTTTCCAGGCAACCAGTGCCGGAGACAGACCTCCAGGGGCCACCATAGGGGGCACGATCGCTTCGAGCACTACTGTTGATTTCGAACGCTTTACAGATGGCCTTACAACAGAACCCGCTGTCATCACAATTCAGTACTACGTAGTAACCTATCCTTCCGGTTGCGCGTCCGTACAAAGAGGAATTACCAATCTCAACGCAGATCCAAAGAACATCTCCATCTCAAGCGTATCCTCTATTTCGCAGGCTATGATTCTTTTCAGCAGATCCACTGGAACCACAGAAAACGTATACGACAGCAACAATATCACGACAGCTTATCTAACATCTACCTCAAATCTTCGAATCGCATGCGCGGGCCCGTCGAACACAAATGCGTACTGGCAGGTTGTTGATTTTCCCTATGCAAGCATTCGAAATCAAAGTGGATCCACGAGCATTCTTGGAGCGGCCACGTCCGCTTCCGTACCCATCAGCAGTGTGGATCTTTCCAGGTCCATTGTGCTTACGAGTCTATACGATTCGGGAGCCACCGGAAACATTGGCGCCAATATGGTGAGAGCTTATTTGCCCGATTCCACAACCTTGCTCATTGAAAGAGACGATGTGGGAGCGCCCGACAACCTGACGCGCATTGACTACCAGGTGATTGAATTTCAAGACGGGACAACCGTTCAGAGAGGCAACCTCGCATTTTCTGGAGGCGCAAGCAATGCAACTCTGAGCCTGGCAAATGCGGTGGATACGTCTGCATCCGCTCCATTCGCATCGTTTCAATTTGGACCGGGACAGAGCTCTGGTAAAACACCCTATACGGCAAACGATCTAGTTGGAATGGCAACTGCAACGATGACACTGAGTTCCACAACGCTCAGTGCAACCAGAGGAGTCACTGGAGCCACGGCAGACATATACGCATACGCAGTTCAATTTGGCAAATGACGAGTGACAATCCAGCGGGGCATGCTTATATTGTTCGAATCAGACAAGCATGCCGCAAATTTCAGGCAACACTTCCGATCTCAAACCGCGCCAGCTTCATAAACTGAAGAATCTATCTCTCCGGCGCGTACGCGAAAACGCTGTAGTCAGTCAGGAATTCGCGCGAAGTCTCTGTGAGCTTTCGCACGAACTCTCCAGACAAATTGGAGTGCTCATAGATAGACAGGGACACATCTCGAAGATACTTGTGGGAGACGCAGGGCGCATCTTCATCCCGGAATTGCCCCGCGAAAGATCCGCCAGGCTGCGCGGACTGAGACTCGTTCACACTCACCTGAGAAAAGAACCACTGAGCGAAGAGGACCTCGCGGACCTCACACTTCTGCGCCTGGATTATATCACTGCCGTTACGATGACGAGCGAAGGGCTGCCCGAGCTTTTCTACAGCGCGCACTTGCTTCCTGGAACCTCTCCAGGTTATACAGTAGAAGATCCGGCCAGACCGGGGCGAATTCGCGAAGATTTTCGCGAAACACTCGATGAACTGGAAGCTGCATTCAATCGAGAAGAAAGCAGACTCAAGCAGGCCAGTCCTCTACCGCGAGCCATTCTAGTCGGAGTGTACACTCCGGAGATGAGAAAGAGAAGATCTCCCGAAGACTCCATGGCGGAGCTGCGTGAGCTCTGCAAAACTGCGGGCATCCAGCCCGTACGCGAAATCATTCAAAGGAGACCGGTGCTCGATCCAGGAACAGTCATTGGTTCAGGGAAAGTAAAAGAGATCTCTATACTCGCTGTGCAAGAAAGCACAGAAATGCTTTTGTTCGATCAAGAACTGTCTCCCGCTCAGGCAACCAGGCTATCCAAACTGTGCGATCTAAAGATCCTCGATCGCACTCAACTGATCCTCGATATCTTCGCGCGCAACGCGCGCAGTCGCGACGGTAAGCTGCAGGTAGAGCTCGCACAACTCCGCTATCTAAAAGGCAGACTGTCAGAAACAGACGACAACATGTCCAGGCTCACCGGTGGAATTGGAGGAAGAGGTCCAGGGGAAACCAAACTGGAAATTGGACGCAGACGCGTAGAAGAAAAACTGGCTCGCCTGGAACGGGAACTGAAGTCACTCAAGAAGAGACGCGAAATCAATCGCAAAGGCAGACAGAGAACCGGCATCCCTGTTGTATCCATTGTTGGATACACGAACGCAGGCAAATCCACTTTGCTCAACGCACTTACTTATTCAGAAGTAATCGCAGAAGACAGATTGTTTGCAACTCTCGATCCAACCACAAGACGGCTTCGCTTCCCTGAAGAACGCGAAATCATTCTATCAGACACTGTGGGATTCATCCATGAACTTCCTCCTGAGCTTTCGCGCGCATTCGAGGCAACTCTTGAAGAACTGGGAGACTCCAGTCTTTTGCTCCACTGCGTGGATGCTTCTGATCCCAATCGCTCAGACAAAGAAGAAGCGGTACTGGAAATCTTAGGAAGACTCGAACTGCTCGAAATCCCGCGCATTACAATTTACAATAAATGCGATCGACTGTCTGCAGAGGATCGCAGGCTTCTAGAAGAACGTGGAGACGGTGTTCTGGTATCTGCGCAAACAAGAATGAATCTGGAAGTATTGCTGGATCAAATAGAGCAAAGCCTGTGGCGAGCGCACATTGAGAGAAAGAAAGAGGTTCCTGCATGAGCGTCATGACGGAACTGGTAGAAGAACTGGAGTCGCTGACAGAAGGCGAAAACTGGGAACTTTCTCTGGATACTTTGCTCGGGATACTCGGCATCTCTCGCGAAGATTACTACCGCGTTCAATACGCCAGACGTAAACGATTTGGCATGAACGTGGATGGATTTGGTCCTGAGAATGTGGACCGGCTGATCGAAGTACTCGGTGATTTTGGATACAATGATTCCGGAGAAATTCTAGAGAGAGCAGGATACTGGTTCAATCCGGATCGTCTGGAAGAGTGGCAGGAATTCTTTCTATCCGTCACAGCCGCCAGGTTATCCGGACACAACATAGACAGAGATGAACTTGAAAACGCATTGTCTGCATGCAGAAACCCCTCAGATGGAATTGAATTCTACTGCGAAACAAGATTCGAGCTCGAAGAGCTCATCGAGTTTGCAGCCAATCTGTTTCTGAAAAAACACGGAATTGAAGCCCATACTCTTTCACGCGGCAAACTGGAAGGATTCCTATGCGGACTGTATGCGAAACGAATTCTAAAAAAAGAAGACATCTTTGAAAGCCTGCACGAAACTCTCATTGAAAGGGCTCTCGACTGGAAGTTCCTCAAAGAGGCAGAAGTAAGAAAGAAAGTCAGATTGCCTGAGGATATTGCCCGTTGTCTTCGCATGCTCGAACTTCCCGTCGACGAAGAGCCGGAAACAGAAACCATAAAGAAACAATATCGCACCTTGCTCAAAAAATATCATCCGGACGTGAATCCGGCGGGCCTGGAAAGAACCAGAGACATCAATTCCGCCTATACGGCCCTGGTTCTAGGGCTGCAGACTCCAAGCCGCAGACCGTCCTGAATGCCCCCTGGCAACGAAACGTTGACAGATCCACCCCGATTCGCGTAAATGTAGTCATGCGGACCCGACTGGCCCTGGCTCTGGTATTCGTGAGTGTAGTGCCCATACACGCACTCGAATGGCTTCCTCTGGAGCAGGCCATGACTCGCGCACGCGTTGAATCCAGACCCATCTTTGTGGATGTGATGGCGCCCTGGTGCGGCTTTTGCCGCAAAATGCGCGAACAGGTTTTCCCAACCAGAGAATTCCAGGAGGCAGCATCGTCTTTTGTACTGGCCCGCGTGAATGCGGATGAAGATTTGTCTGCGCGCAAATACAACGTGGAGGGCCTGCCCACTCTGCTCATGCTCGACCACAATGGATATCTGATTGGAAGATCAGATGGATTCACTGAACCGGAAAGACTGGTGCGATTGATGAAAGAAGCACTCGGTCGGGCGGGCACACAGGCAAAAGTAGAAAAAGATGCACGCGAAAGGCCAGGAGTGAATTCCTCTTATCGCGCGGGACTCTACTACGCGAGCATCAATGATTCTCCAAGAGCGCGCTCTCATTTCCTGAATGCGTGGCAGGCAGGCAAAGCAAAACCAGATCCGCAATCCTTTGACGCACTTTACAACGCAGCAGTCAGTTCTATGGAAATGAAAGACTATTCGGGTGCGGTGCAGCTCTGGTCACAGTATGTAGATCTCTACCCATCCAGAGATAGGGACTTTGCCTATGCGCGCTATTTTAGAGGACTCGCTCTACGAAGCCTTGGGAAAAAAGAAGAGGCAAAAGCGGACATGGCATACGCATCAAACAATCTGCCGCCTGGAGAAGATAAGAACGCGGCAATCCGAATGGCCGGGAAGTGAAACCATCTGAATTTGTTCACTCACACATCCGCCATTTAGACGGATATGTTCCTGGCCTTCAAACAGAGGACCCGGAAGTCATCAAACTCAATACGAATGAAAATCCGTTCCCCATTCCCGCATCCGTGCGAAACGCTCTGGTTCAGGAAATTGACGGCAAGCTTCTACAGAAGTATCCAAACCCTGTTTCGCAAAGATTAAGAGAAGCACTCGCTGCAAAATACGGAAGGCCGCCGGAATGCTTCCTGGTTGGAAATGGATCGGATGAAATCTTAAGCATTCTATTTCGTGCAGTTCTTGGACAGGATAAAGCCATGATTGCGCCCTATCCTACGTACAGCCTCTATCCGGTGATCGCCGCACTTTCGCACAGCTCGTGCATTGAAATCCAGGTGCGCGAAGACTGGACTCTTGATTTTGAAGCCATGCTTCAAAAAATCCAGAAAGGAGGAATCGCCCTGGCTGCATTTGCAAATCCAAATGCACCCACTGGAATCGCGGAATCAGAAAAGGATATCCTGGACTTCACCTCGCGCAACCCATCTCTCACCCTGGTAGATGAAGCATACGCTGACTTTGGAAATGTAACTGTTTTTAAGAATGCGGGAACATCTACCTACCCGCGACTTCTGGTCAGCGGCACTGCGTCCAAAGCTCTCTCTCTTGCCGGAGCACGAATCGGCTGGTTGTGCGCGGAAGAATCCTTGATTGCGGAGCTTGAGAAAATCAAAGATTCCTACAACGTTTCCAGGCTGGCCCAGGCAGCCGCGCTGGCCGCAGTACTGGACAAATCCGAATTTGAAAAAAGAAGAGATGAAATAGTAAATAATCGAAACTTTCTCACAGAGGGACTGGACAGGCTGGGTTTTGAAACACTGCCCTCGAGCACCAACTTCATTTTCACAAGACCACCTGCAGATCTAAGAGCACTCTCGCAAAGAGGGGAAACAGCTGCCGGTGCGTACTACAGACTCCTTCTGGAAAATAAAATTTTGGTACGATACTGGTCATCCGAAAAGCTCAAAGAGTGGATACGAATCACAATCGGAACCAGAGCCGACATGGAAAAGCTCCTATCTACAACGGACTCGATTGTCTCTCTTGCAAAAAGGGAACCTATTTCCAGTCAATGAACAGCTTTCTCTTCGCTGGCTGACAGACGGGGCAGAAAAAAGTATCGTAGCCCAGAACACTCTCTCTCCTGATCTTTGCACCACAGCGCGGACAAGGTTCATTCTTTTTATTTCGCACGAGCATGTGATCTCGGTGCTTTACATGCAGGCCGGCATTGGCTCCCTGCACTTCTTTGATTCCACGATCGATGACCGTTCGAATAGAATCATATAGAACTTTTTGCTCATCCGGGCCAAGCTGATGGCAAAACGTTTTTGGATGAATTCTAGCTTCAAAAAGAATTTCGTCCGCATATGCATTGCCGATGGCACTGATCTGTTCCTGTTCCATGAGAAAGGCACGCACCTGACGGCGGCTTGTGCGAATGAGTCCAAGAAAAACATCTTCCGTAAACTCAGGGGAAGTGATGTCCACTCCCTGTGTGGTAAACCTTGGAATCTGCGCTTCCTGACCCGGGTCCACGACATAAATCTTTCCCATCTTCTTTGCATCGAGATAGGATAGTTTCCCTTCTTTGAAAATGAAAGTGATGAGACCGGCGGACTTTGGTTCAATGCTAAAGGCACCGGCGAGCATTGGATGAGCCACGATCATCCTGTGTCCCGTAAGTTCAAATACAAGGAAAGGTCCATGTCGCCTGACGTTCAAAATTCCTCTGCCGGTCACGCAGGCTCCAAAAGGCTCTCCCGTCAAATTGCGAACCACAATGGGTTCTCGCACTTCCACTTGTTCAATGATGCGGCCAGAAATAAAATCATGCAGGCCGCGAGCGACGTAGACTAGATCCGGCAACTCCGGCATCAGTTCACCAGGTAGATGGTTCCGGCATCCAGAGTCGTTGCGTTGACTATGGAGAAGTTCTGCCCGGATGCTCGAGTAGTAGTGAGAGTGCCGCCCGTGACCCAGCCAGCCGTGAACGTAGAAGGTGTTTTGAAACAATCAATGTGGCCGTCTATGCGCCCGTTGTAATCAGATAGAATCGATTCGAAGGAAAGCTTCACAGTGGTTCCGCCAGGGATCCCGCTGATCTGAAATGATCCATCTCGATTGATGCTTGAATGAGTGGCCCAGTAGTTCACTCCAATGGCCGCATTGTCCTCTGCGATGACGAGCGCGCTGATGGCAGGGGTGCCCGCCCTGGTAAGCAGTTTTCCCTTGATGCTTCCTGCCACTCCGGTCATGGTTCCAGAAGGTTGTGCACTCGTAAGCACAGGAGACGCGGTGAAGTTACAAGGATTTGCCAGATAAGCCGCAGCCAGAAGAAGGATGAGTTCTTTTGTATTGTCCTCTTTTTCCTTTTCCCAGAATTTCACATTGCTGCATGCGCATAACAATGATAAGGCGACCACGCACAGGCTACGGACCATACACTGCCCTCACACCGGCCGTATCATCCGGACTCAAAGTCGTAAGAGAGTTCGTATACAAGAACGGAAACATGGCAGGCAAGTTGGGTCCGGTGGCGGCAGTCACTGTGCCATTGTTGTTTCCCGCAATGGAATGAGCAAATCCAAGAACGTGTCCCAGCTCGTGAAGGAGCACTCTTTGAAAGACAAGAGTAGGACTGGCAGAAGCACTGATGAGCTTGCCGTTCAAGAACAGGATTCCGGAGCAAATGTCCTGAGGCCTGGAAGGGCTGAGGTTGATCGGTTGCCCCACTCCGAGTATGGTGCCATTTGGATCGACGCCGTTCGCAGAAAGAACACTGCCGTCTGAGTCCCAAACGACCCAGATCTGATTGGGAGTGGGATTGGCAAGGAACGCGGCCACCGCAGCAGCTGTCATTGTGCGCTGGTAGGTTGCGTTTGTAGGATCGCAGGTTGCTGCGGGACAGACCAGACTCCCACCTGGAGCATTCCACTGAGTCATGACTGTGGCCACGGCAGTTGTGTATCCAACTCCCAGGGACTGGATGTCCGAATCATAGATCATGGTGATGGGTCGTGAGCCGCTGTTGCACGAACTTCCAAACACCCATTGCATCCTACTACCGTTGCCGGCAGTGAAATAGTACCAGGCACCTAACGGAGATAAGGCGAAAAACAGAACCAGAACGATCAAGACGCGCACAAAGGTCCGGGATGCGAAAAAAGGTGAACGGTTTCTCTGAAAGAAATTCAATTGGACCGCCTGGCAGCAAGTGCCGCAGAAAATTCACTGAGCGTCATACTCTTCCCTTGAAACTGACCA
>Ga0268298_10005813_pt1 | contig 11435 bp, 11 predicted proteins | sample WWTPWeurt_MetaG_FD_194462 | JGI IMG/M metagenome (GOLD analysis project Ga0268298, IMG submission 194462) | Activated sludge microbial communities from WWTP in Nijmegen, Gelderland, Netherland - WWTP Weurt | ecosystem: Engineered > WWTP > Aerobic digester > Activated sludge | place... | reverse complement strand
CATCATCACCATCTTGAGTTTCAATCCACACCCCCCGTTGCCGGGGGGCGATGCCGGCCTCGACCCAACAGAAGCGCACCCCGTCAGGCGTTTCAATCCACGCCCCCCGTTGCCGGGGGGCGATGCCGGCTCGATCGCGAATCCAGAGGTTAAGCGGTCGGTTTCAATCCACGCCCCCCGTTGCCGGGGGGCGATGCGGGATCGGCGCGTGATCTCGGAGAGCAACTGTTTTGTTTCAATCCACGCCCCCCGTTGCCGGGGGGCGATGCCAGGCGAAAACGGAACGGATCACTTAACCAAGGAGTTTCAATCCACGCCCCCCGTTGCCGGGGGGCGATGCCCGTTCCTTGTTCTATGTAGTCGCGTAGGGCCATGTTTCAATCCACGCCCCCCGTTGCCGGGGGGCGATGCGGCGGCGCGCTGGCGGCGGTCGTCCGTTGCCGCCGGTTTCAATCCACGCCCCCCGTTGCCGGGGGGCGATGCCGGCGTGGCGGCGCAGAATCCGCCGCCCGGCGGCTGGTTTCAATCCACGCCCCCCGTTGCCGGGGGGCGATGCCAAAATTCTCTTCCCCACACTGCACGCGGTGCACGTTTCAATCCACGCCCCCCGTTGCCGGGGGGCGATGCTTGGTGCAAATGGTTTTGCCAGATGCGCATATCAGTTTCAATCCACGCCCCCCGTTGCCGGGGGGCGATGCCGAGGCTCCCATCAGGAGGCAACATGGCGACACAGTTTCAATCCACGCCCCCCGTTGCCGGGGGGCGATGCGCCGTGATTCCCGTAGGGAATCATCCGCAGGGCGTTTCAATCCACGCCCCCCGTTGCCGGGGGGCGATGCTGGGTGGGTGGGTGGGTGGGTGGTGGTGGGAAGGGAGTTTCAATCCACGCCCCCCGTTGCCGGGGGGCGATGCGCTTGACATGCAGACTGCTCGACTTGTAGAGACTGTTTCAATCCACGCCCCCCGTTGCCGGGGGGCGATGCGCGGCGCACTTCGCCGTTCACCGGATCGTGAGATGTTTCAATCCACGCCCCCCGTTGCCGGGGGGCGATGCAAGGCCAGCCTGTCCGACATGAGCGCGCTCGATATGGTTTCAATCCACGCCCCCCGTTGCCGGGGGGCGATGCGAAAGGGTGCGGGATCAGGGCGCCGATTTGCCGGGTTTCAATCCACGCCCCCCGTTGCCGGGGGGCGATGCTCATCTGCCGTAATCTACGGAAATGAAAGAACTAAATGCCCGGATTACGCGAACCTTAGTAATCCGAGCACGAGGCAATCCTACGCGAAACCTCGTCGCTCGAAAAACATCAATTGATTCTGGCCTGAACAAGGTGCGCGAACCTCCCGGCCTTTCGAACGTCACTACAGGTTCGCGCATTGTCACAGGACGAGTGGGCCATCGAAGTCCGTTGCCCGGAAGCGGCCGTGTTCGCGCACTTCGTGACCTCTCAGGTGGGCAAGGCGGTAGAAGCGAAGATTGTCTTCCTCGGTCTCGATCTCCGCGACCAGACGGCGCTCAAGTTCTTCAAATTGGGCGCGGTCGACCTGGCATTCAAAAACGGATTTCTGCACCCGCTGACCGATACTTTCGCACAGGTTGGCAACACGGCGCAGGCGGCGACGGCCTTCGCGGGTTTCGGTGTTGACGTCGTAGCAGACGATGACCAGCATCAGCGCACCAGGTAGGGCAGGTATTGATCCACATCGCCGCGCAAGGTGCGCGCCAATAGGCGGGCCTGGACATGGGGCAGCAAGCCGAACGGTACCGTCTCGGAGAGCAGCGGATGCGAAAGATATTCCTGCTTCCGCTCCTGATAGGCGATCAGAACCGCCTTGCGCGCATCGCCTTCGAGCAGCACCGCGCCGCCTTCGCGTTCGACAAAATCCTCGGCACCGATTTGGCCCAGGTTGATTAGCGAGAGCGCAAGGCGGTCGGCAAAACTGCGAAACTCCTCCATCAGATCAAGCGCCAAGGCGGCGCGCCCCGGTCGCACGGCATGCAGGAAACCAATCTGTGGATCAAGACCCGCGGCTTCGATGGCCGAGCGGCAATCGTTCATCAACAAGGAGTAGAGAAAGGAAAGCAGCGCATTGACGCGATCGCGCGGGGGGCGGCGGGTGCGCCCATCCATCCGGAAAACTTCGCGTACCGCCGGGCGAACGAGAAAATTGAGCGCAGCGAAATACTGGCGCGCCGCTTCACCTTCGACGCCGCGCAAGGTGTCGAGATCACCCGCCCTCGGCAGCGCGCGCAGTGCGGCCGCCAGATCGTTGGCACCGCGGGCAAGCACCGAAGCATCGCTTTCCGCTTTGCTTTCGCGGGCGCCGCGCAACAGTACCTGCCGACAGTTGCGTACCTTGCCGGCGATGCAGCTACGTGCCACTTCGAGCGCAAACACGAGATCGCCGGCCAGGCGGTATTGCGCCTGCCGCAACAACACGTTGCCGGAAACCGGCCCTTCCAGCCTTGCCTTGAAGCGGCCATGGCGATCGAGCAGCACCAGGCTGATGCCGTCATCGGCCAGACGATGCATCAGCGGTAGCGAAACGGAAACCTGGTCAAAGCAAACCACGGCGCCAAGATGATGCAGCGGCACCCGCAGCCTGGTTTCCTTCTCGACTTCGATGCGCAAGGTGCTGTTGTCGAGGTGAAGGTAGCTCTCCGGCGGCGTCACATAAAGCGTGTTGAGCAGTTGCATATCAATCGTCCGGCTCGAAAAGGGTGTTCAAGACCGCCGACCGTTCCGGCGAACGGACGACCGCCTCCGGCTGGCAGAGATCGCGCAGCGAACAGGCGCGGCAATGGTCGTCGTTGAGCGGAGGCGGCAAAACGCTACTGGTCAGAAGCTGGCGAACGGCTGCTACGGTCGACTCGGTTTTTGCCCTTAAATCGGCGTCGACCGCAACAATCCGCCGCCGGCGCGAAGTCGCGTAGTAGAGCGCCCCTTCCGGCACGGCACGCCCGAACATTTCCTCCAGGCACAGCGCCTGCGCCGCCAGTTGAATGTCATCGCAGGCGGCGATATCGGCTCGCTTGTTTCGGGAGCCGTGCTTGTACTCCACCGGGTAAGGCGCGCCGTCCGGCAGGAACTCGACCACATCCGCCTTGCCGACCAGCCCGAGGCGGTCGCAAAACAGCGGCAAGGCACGCTCCACCCGCAAGCCGTCGCGCACCTCGCAACCGGGATCGTCCACCCGCTTGTGCAAAGCCTGGCCACGTTGGGTGAACAGGTTCTCCTCGAACACCTGTTCGACGTGGATCAAGGCGCACTGGCGCGGACAATAGCACCAATGCTGCAGGGCGGAAAGTGCGATCGGATCAAGCGGTTCGCCGGTCATCGCGCCTCCCCGCCAATGGCTTTGGCAACTTCCTTGCGGTAGCATTGCCGAAGACTCGAAGGAGGTCGTGCCATGATCAATTCCCCGCTTGAAGACATCGAAGCCGCTGCGCTGCAACTGGCGACCAGCGACCGCGCCAAGTTGGCCGAACGCCTACTGGTCAGCCTGGAAGAAGACGACGAAATTCTGGCATCCTGGGTGGAAGAAGCCGAGCGGCGCGGCGATGCTTTCGATCGAGGTGAAATGGAAGCCATCGATTTCGACGGGGCCATCGCCCAGGCCCGCGCCCGCCTTGCCAACCGACGAGCTGCATGAAGGCCATTTTTCTCAAGGCAGCACAAATCGAACTCGACGCAGCAGTCGATTACTACGCTGAACATGCCAGCGACCGGGTTGCGGAAGCTTTTCTGCATGATGCACTGCAGACGCGCCAACGCCTGATCGAACATCCACAAATCGGCAAAGCCGTCTCCCAGCGGTTGCGTGCATTGGCCTTCAGGCATTTTCCCTACTCCCTGATCTACCGGCTTTCCGCGGACACCATCAGCATTCACGCCGTTGCCCATCAGCGCCGCCGGTTCGGGTATTGGGCCGGGCGGCGCTGAGGGCCTTTACACCCGCTTGATCAGCGTCACCCCGGCCGGCAGAGCGGTCTCGTCGATAGTCACCGTGTAGTCGGCAAAACTGCGCGCAACCTCGACACCCGCCTTGCGCTCGACCTTGATGCGGTCGAACAAGGCATGTGCGTGGGCGTTGCCCAGTTCCGAATCGTGCTTGAAGACGTACAGCCCGCGCGTCGCCATTTCGCCACGCGCCGCAGAGCGGTCATGTTCGAACATCTGCTCCAGCGCCTGCCAGAGCAATTCGAGGTCTTCCTCGCCAAAACCGGTTTGCTTGGCGAGGAAGGAGGAAACGAAACCGTGAGCAACATAGATGCCGTAAGGCACCGTGTGCTTGCGGCCCATGGCGCGGTTGTCGCCCTGCTGCTTCTCGGCCTCGGCTTCGGTCGCCACCGCCATGCGCGTAATCGAATGTTCCTGGGCAATGATTGGATCGACCGAGCGGGCAAAGGTCAGTTGCACGGGGCCGCGCACCTGACCGCAGTTCACGCCGGTCGACATCACCGCGCCAAAAGTCCGCACGTCGAAGAAATTGGCGCACATCCATTGCCGCGCCTTGTCCACGGTGTCGCCACCACCCTTGCGCTTCTTCTCGCCCTTGAGTTCATCCTCGGCGCCAACCGCAACATAGGCCTTCTCGTGGGTCTGGTTGAGAACGGCTTTTTCCTTCACGTAGATATCGAAGGGCGGCGTTTCACCTTTGACCAGCCCGACAAAGTTGCGCACCTTGCGCTTCAAGGAAACATCAGTCACCAGACCATGGCCGGATTCGGCGTCGAGACGCGGCAGGTTACCGGCATCGGGATCGCCGTTCGGATTGCCGTCGCGCACATCGAAAACGAGAACGAAGTCATAGCGGTTGTTCAGGCTCATTTGGATTCTCCCTGGGTGGATTGCATGGATTGGCTGGTTTCGGACTTGTTGAAAAAGTCCTGGCGCTGGTGGTAGTAGCCGAGAGCAAAACGGCCTTGCTCCGGCAGGCTCAGATGTTTCGGGAAGTCGTTCAGACCGCCCATGATTTCACCGAGCAGGCGCTCGAAATTGACGGCGCGACCGCGATTCGTAAGTTTCGCCAGATGGTGATTCTTGAGACGCAGCAAGGTGGTGAAAACCGCCACCGGCGTGCTGGAAGCGGCGCCGTAATAGCGTTCGCGGATCGTCGCGTTGAGGCCGGGACTGGCTTCTTCCTGAATCTTTTCCAGCGCAGCGAACAGGCGCCCCAGCCGGTAGGCTGGGCTGTTGTTCTCTAAATCGAGCATGTCGGACAACTCCTTGTCGAGAGATTGATTCGGTTGAAAGCGTTGCAAACGATTGAGGCTGGCCTTGATGCCAGCGGCCCGCAGGTAGGTGACGTTCTGCTCGGCGCGACAGCGCAACACCGCAGCGTTGAGCCAGGTGGCCGGAAACGGGCTGCCGGAAAGAATGGCACGCATGATGTCGCCGCCCAGGTTGGGTGGAATGTTGTCGGCCTTGCCCTGTTGGGCGCAGGCGGCGAGCAGGCGGAAGAGGCTCGGGTATTCCTGGTCCTTACCGCCTCGAATCATCTTGAGGTCATCGAACCATTGCCGGATGTGGTGGGCGATTTCGTGTAGTGGTGCGGCGTGCCAGAAGCGGACGGCAACCCGCGCCGCGTTGGGCGCCAGACCCAGCACGTAAAACAGCTTGTCGCCCCGGCCGCCGTCGAACTGCCCGGATTGCACGGCGCCGAGCAAGGCGCGAACCTGCTCGGCGCGGGCGTCTGGATCATCCCGCTCGCCAAAGATGGCGGCAAAGCCTTCTTCGATCTCGGCATCGTCCTTCTGTGCCCAGAACACCGTCGATGCATCGCCGACCCGGATGCGCTGGCGGGAGTTGCGGTCGAGCAGATGGTTGAGCGCCGTGGTATAGGCAAAGGCGGCCGGCGGGCTGACCGGCGCGTTGTCGCCTTGTTCCTTGTTGTAGGAAGCGAAGGCATCAAGGTTGAAAGAAACGAGAGTGGCGCCAGAACTTTGCGCACCCCAGACGCCCTTGATCACCGTATGCAGGCGTTCGGCGGATGCGGTCTGACCGGTCACCAGGCAGAAAGCGGGCTTGCCGTCTTCTTCGGCCCCATCGCCCCGCCCGGCAATAACCACCGGCCGCTGGCAGATCAAGTCGCCATCGTTGTGCAACCGAAACGTGATCACCGGGTTGCCTTCGACGATTTCGGGCCAGGCCGGATCGTCGGCCAGCGCGGCTTGCCCGTGGTTGGCGTAGAAGCTTTCCAGGGCTTGGATGCCGGCATCCTGGCGGGCCGCATCGGACAATTCCGCAATGCGCTCGCGAAAAGCCGCATGCTGCTCGGCCACCCGTTCCGGCTTGCCCTTAGTATCGACGCCCAGGGCGTATTCGGCGGTATCCCACAGCAGGTTGGCGGCCACCCCGGAGGAGCGTTTGACGCCTTTGGGCACCTGGTAACGCTGAGCCAATTTCTTCTTGCCATCACCCTGGCGCGTGTCGGTAATGCCGAGTGGCCGGCCTTCGGCGGTCAACTCGACGATGAAAGGAATTTCCTTGTCTTCCAGCCCAAAGGCCGGCAGACGGCGGGCCGGATCGGGATCGTCCTTCTTGCGCTGGTAATAGTCGTAAAGGGCTTGCAGGATCATGCCGTCACCTGCACTTGTGTCAGGTCGATGACCCCGTTTTGCAGATCGGCCCGGAAAAAACACGGTTTGGGGTCGTCGACCGCCGCAAAATCCATGTCGTAGAGCATCCAGCCCAGATCGCGGCTTTCGGTCAGTGCGGGCGCCTCGCTGGCCGGGTCGGTGACCAGCCGGAAACGAGCTGCGAATTCACGGCAACCGAGATAGGGCTGATTGACGCATTGCCCTTTCTCGGCCCGGCGCTGGAACATCTCCCGGTACTTGGCCGGATTCGCCCGTGCATCGTCACCGACCGGCAGCAGTTCGGCATGCAGGCGATAAGCCACGTCACGTAGAAGCAAAGAGGCTCGTTGAGTTCGCTCATCTTCAATGAGCATCGCCAAATCCTCCCTTGTTCCATTCATTGCTTCTTTGACATTTGAAACCGAGATCTTGGATTTCAGCTCGTTACGCCGCACGCTGATCCATTTGATCGGCTTCAAGACCTCAATGCGCCTCACCTCCCAGCGAATCGCCGGCTTCCACAAAATGGCCTCGAACACCGAGCGCGCCGCCGATGGCGTGATCACGTCGTAAGACACCCGTTCGACCTTCATTTCCGGTCGGGTGAAGCAGGCGAAGTCACCCGATACCTCAAGGCAAAAACTCGTCATCGTTTCTCCTTTTGCATTTCAATCATTGTCGCCATCGCCAGTCTCACTGCACGAGACTCGCCGGATCGCCCGGCGCGCCATCCACGTTGATGCCCAGCACCCGGTCGTAAAGCACATCGTTGCCGAAGGACTGCACGTACAGCCCTGGAAAATCGCCGCCCAGCGGTTCGATGTCGCCCTGCCCTTCCAAACGGTGCAGGTCGCGCTGGTAGATGCTGACGCCATAGCGTTGCAACTCGCGCAGCAGCCAGCGCTGCGGGCCTTCCTTTTTCAGGGTGTTCAGCAACACGTCAATGGCGTGGTCGTCCGCGTTGCGCTTGTAGCGGACGAAGACCGTGGCGCCTTCGGCTTCATCGATGAGGCGGAAGCGCTCGGCGGCAGTGCGGAAATTGACCTCGGCAGCCTGGCCGACGCGCAGCAAATTGCAGACGTCTTTTGCATCGAGATCGGCGTCACCGTAGAGCCGCCGGAAAAAGTCCGCAAAACGCTCGACGCCCATCGGGTCGGCCTCGGGCGGCAAGGCTTCCCACAGGATGCGCGTTGCCTGCTCGGCCATGCGCAACAAGCCCGGCGGCGGCGGTTTGGGTGGCACGAAGACATGCACTTGGCCCTTGTCCAGCCGTCCCTCGCGGTTGCAACGACCGGCAGCCTGGGCGATGGAGTCCAGCCCGGCCAAAGCCCGATAAACGACGGGGAAGTCGATATCGACGCCGGCTTCGACCAGTTGGGTGCTGATCACCCGGATCGGTGCAGGGTTTTGTCCGGCGGCGAGTGCCTGCCGCCTTGCCGCCAAAGCCTGCTTGATGTCGGCAATGGTGTCGCTACGGTGCTGGGCGCACATCAGGCCGGACAAATGCCACAGGCCGCTGCGATCTTGCGCCTTGACCCGCGTGTAGAGCTCGCGGGCATCGGCGCGGCGGCCGACGATGGCGAGCACGGCATCGTGCCCGGCGACTTGCGGCGCCAGTTGCTCCCAGTTGCTGGGCGTTTTCAGGTCGGCCGGCAGATGGACTTTGACCCGCTCCAGCGCGCTGTACAGCCCGGCCACATCATTGACGATTTCACGGATTTCGCCGGCCGCGAAGCCGCGCAGTTGGCGGGCCTGATCGAAACCGTTGCGGCTTTCCAGCGTCGGCTGGGTGGCGGTGCACAACACCAGCGTGACGCCGTAATCCTTGACCAGCAGGCGCAACACGTCGACCACCGGCTGCAGATAGGGCACCGGCAGCAATTGTGCCTCGTCGAGCACGATGATGCTGCCGACCAGGTTGTGCAGCTTGCGGCAGCGCGAGGTGCGGCTGGCGAACAGGCTTTCCAGCAGTTGCACGTTGGTGGTGACGATCAGCGGGGCATCCCAGTTTTCGCAAGCCAGGCGGGAACGAGCGGTTTCCTGCTTTTCGTCCACCTCGACATTGCTGTGGTGCTCGATGACGTTCTCGTCGCTGAAAATGCCACGGAAGATGCCCGCCGTCTGCTCGATGATGCTGGTGTAGGGAATGGCGTAGATGACCCGGCGCTTGCCGTGGCGCACCGCGTGCCGCAACGCGAAAGCCAGGCTGGACAGTGTCTTGCCGCCACCGGTCGGCACCGTCAGGCTGAACACGCCAGGCGGGCATTCCGCCTTGGAGAGGCAGGCACGCAACACTTCGGCGCGTTTGCGATTGACCTGACTCTCTGCCTCGCCGCGGGCTGCAACCTCCTGCGCCATCAGCGCCAGACGTTCGGCCAAGCGTTTTTCCAGTTCATCGACAGGCATGAAGCCGTTGCGCGCCTTGGCCCTGTCTCCTGACATGAAGTCTTCGGTATCGAGAAAATCGGCGTCGATCAGACAGGAAAACAGCATGCGCACCCACAAGGCGAAACGGCCGGGGATGTTGTGTTCCTGATCGGTACGGATTGCTTTCAGGTCGGGTAAAGCGGCTGACGGTTTGAGGATGGATTCGGGAATCGCTACGGCCAGCGCATCGCGCCCTTCTCGCAGCGTATCTTCCCCACTGAAGCGTTGATGCAGGCCACCAAACCAGTTGTCCAGCCCGGCATGGTGACCGGCAATCAGATAAGCCAGCACGCGCGCCACGACCGGGCCGGAACGCTTGTTCGCCTCGGCCAGATATTGCTGTGCCCACAAGGCGCCGGCTGCCGAGTGCGTCTTTTCCTTGCCGGCGACCCGGCCTTCGATATGCGCATCCGGGTCACCGCATTGGCGGATGTAGCGCTGAAAGCCTTCCCGGTATTTGCCCAGGTCGTGCCAGATGCCGGCCAATGCCGCCCACGGCGCGGCGCCGAACCCGGCAGCGAAGTCGGCGGCCAGTTTGGAGACATCGACCAGATGATCCTCCAGCCGATGCGCCACCAAGAGACCGTTGTCGTTCCTGATATGCGCCAGAAAATCGGTGCGCTCAAAATCGCGTTCGTCACTCATCCCCATACCTCCCCACCGCCGTCTTCAACAACCCGACCTCCTTCTCCCGCAGTTCTGCCGGCGCCGTGACTTCGCAGTCCGGCTGCTATTTGATGATGTCCATGACCAGTTCCGGTTCCTGCAGCGGGTCAGCAAAGTTCATCATGAACTCGGCGATCGACAAACCCTTCTGAAACCGCACCCGGTTGATTCCCATCGCGCATCTCCTTCGTGCAAGATGCGCTCATTCTTCACCCCGGCAGGCTCACTACGTGATCCCGCCGAACGTTGTGGCTGACCAGGTACCCCCATGCGCCATTGGAAACCATGCCGGAGCCAGAGAAGCGGACTACGACGGCAGAAGGCTTATCCCCCCAGTCGAACGACCCTGTTGCGAAGGTGGATCACAACCAGACCAGCGGGTTGCGCGTCAGCGCGACGCTGACGATATAGGCGTAGGCGAGCACGGCAAACGCCAGGAAAAGCGTGCGCTGCCGCATCGTTCTGCCGCGCTTGAGGGCGATCGTCCCGCAGACGATGTACGCCAGCAGGCCGAAGAACTTGGCGGTCAGCCAGCCTTGCACGAACGGATACTGGCCGCTCTGCCAGGCCATGACCAGCGCGCTGCCCAGCAGCAGCGTGTCGACGACATGCGGAACGACCTTCGCCAGACGGGCCTTGAGCCACGGCGAATCGTTGATCATCCACCAGCCGCGCAGCGCGAAACCGAGGCCGCTGAGGACGACGCAGGTGACATGGAGATGCTTGAGCGCGAGGTAACTCATGCCGCGACGGATTCCCGGTCGAGCTTGTCGAGATGCTGCCGGTAGCGGCGCACGGCGCCCAGCAGGTTGACCAGCAGCCAGCCGCTGGCCACCGCCAGCGCAGCGCCGGCCGCCCGGGTCAGCCACTCGGGCGCGATGACCGCCGCCAGCAACAGGGCAAGAGCGACGGCATGCGCCTGCATCTGGCGCTGCGCGTCGGCCTCGGGCAGCAGCCTGTTCATGTTCGGCACCGGCGACCGCGCGCTGCCGCGGTTGCGCAGATGCATCCAGGCGAGGAAGGGGACGATCTTGTAGAGCATGCCGATGATGAATGACATGAAGCCGCCGACCAGCAACAGGATGCCGGCAAAAATGCTCCAGCCGGTCAGTTCCGCAAGCGGCGGCCAGGCTGTCGCGGTCAACACCATGGCGAGGGCAAAAATGGCGCTCGCCAGCCCGAGCTGCCAGTAGCGGTAGGTGACGTCGCTGCGCGCCCGCCGGCGCCGCGCCTGCAACCGGAGGGTGAGCAGGGCGAAGCCGATGCCGGCAACCGCCGACAAGGCCCGGACCAGACGAATCGCCGCCGCGGCGTCGAGAACGACGCCGAGCGCCCAGCCGACCATCAGTCCGAGCAGGATTCCGGGAAACCACCAGCTTGGCCGCGCCGGGTAACCCGGGGTGAGCTGGAACATCGGCACGACGACATAGGCCAGCGCCGCCAGCAGGACGCCGGCCCACGCGCCCAGCGCCCATCCGGCGTGCAGGTCGGCCAGCGCCGGCAGCGCGACCGCCCAGCCGTTGGCGATGGCGAGGGCCAGCCAGGCGCCGAGTCCGGCCGCGCCGGCAAGGCCGGCGAGGGCCAGCTTGAGGCCGCGGATCGTCGGACTGGTCGACGGCACGCCGGCGAGCGCGCGAGCGCCGGCGACCAGAAATGCGGCAACCGCGAGGCCGAGGATCAGCGCCGCCGCGCCGAGCAAGGCCGCCTGCCCAAACAGGAAACCCGCGGCCAGCAGCAGCGCCCCCGCCGCCAGGCCCGC
>Ga0268298_10005812_pt1 | contig 11435 bp, 11 predicted proteins | sample WWTPWeurt_MetaG_FD_194462 | JGI IMG/M metagenome (GOLD analysis project Ga0268298, IMG submission 194462) | Activated sludge microbial communities from WWTP in Nijmegen, Gelderland, Netherland - WWTP Weurt | ecosystem: Engineered > WWTP > Aerobic digester > Activated sludge | place... | reverse complement strand
TCGACCCCGTAGGCTAATCACGCCGGGGGATTCGGCAACGGCCCGTCGCGCCGGCCCGCGTCACGTGAACATTCCTTGCGACACGATGCGGCGCCGCGCCCCGGACGGGGCGCGGCGCCGCGTCGTGTCGGGGCTACCTCAGGTGCTGGCGGGCGTGGGCTTCGGCCTGGGCCGGAGGTCCGTGGCGCGGGTGCGGAGGGTCTCCAGCACCAGCGGGTGGAGGCCCTCGCCATGGTGCTGATCGAGGTACGCGTAGATGGCCGTCCGCATCCGCGGCTCCCAGAACCGCCGCAGGTGGGTGTAGATCCCCTCGATGGCCTCGGCATGCTCGGGGAAGGCCTCGTGGTACTGGGCGATCTGGTTGGCCATCTGGATCAGGTGCTCGGTGTTCATGGCCGGGCTCCGGTGCTGGCCTGCTGCAGGAGGGCCAACTGCTCCTCGGTGAACTTGCGGAAGCGGTTCTGCCACTCGGAGGTGCCGAAGACCGGCAGCACCTGCACCGCGGTGACCTTGTACTCGGGGCAGTTGGTGGCCCAGTCCGAGTTCTCGGTGGTGATCACGTTGGCGCCCGATTCCGGGTGGTGGAACGTGGTGTACACCACCCCCGGCTGCACCCGCTCCGTGATGCGGGCCCGCAGGGTGGTCTCCCCGGCGCGGCTCACGATCCCGACCCAGGCGCCTTCCGTGATGCCCCGCTCCTCGGCGTCGTGGGGGTGGATCTCGAGGCGGTCTTCTTCATGCCACTGGACGTTCGGGGTGCGCCGGGTCTGGGCGCCCACGTTGTACTGCGAGAGGATCCGGCCGGTGGTCAGGATCAGCGGGTAGCGGCCGTTCACCCGCTCCTCGGTGGCCACGTACTCGGTGATCATGAAGCGCCCCTTGCCGCGCACGAAGGCCGTCTCGTGCATCACCGGGGTGCCCTCCGGGTGGTCGGCGTTGCAGGGCCACTGGATGCTGCCGAGTTCCTCGAGCCGCGCGTAGCTCACCCCGGTGAAGGTCGGCGTCAGCCGGGCGATCTCGTCCATGATCTCGGAGGGGTGCCCGTACCGCATTGGGTAGCCGAGGGCGTTGGCCAGGTCCACGGTGATCTCCCAGTCTTCCTTGCCGGCGAGCGGCGGCATCACCTTCCGGACCCGCGAGATGCGGCGCTCGGCGTTGGTGAAGGTCCCGTTCTTCTCGAGGAACGAGGAGCCGGGGAGGAAGACGTGGGCGAACTTCGCGGTCTCGTTGAGGAACAGGTCCTGGACCACGATGCACTCCATGGCCTCGAGCGCCGCGGTCACGTGCTGCGTGTTCGGGTCCGACTGGGCGATGTCCTCGCCCTCGAGGTAGAGCCCCTTGAAGCTTCCGTCGATGGCGGCGTCGAACATGTTGGGGATCCGGAGCCCCGGCTCCGGCTCCAGGGTCACGCCCCAGCTCTGCTCGAAGAGGTGGCGGGTGCCGTCGTCAAGCACGTGGCGGTAGCCGGGCAGCTCGTGGGGGAAGGACCCCATGTCGCAGGAGCCCTGCACGTTGTTCTGGCCGCGGAGCGGGTTCACGCCGACCCCCTCGCGCCCGATGTTGCCGGTGACCATGGCCAGGTTGGCGATCCCCATGACCGTGGTCGAGCCCTGGCTGTGCTCGGTGACGCCGAGCCCGTAGTAGATGGCGCCGTTGCCGCCGGTGGCGTACAGCCGCGCCGCGCCGCGCACCTCCGCGGCCGGGACGCCGGTGACGGCCTCGAGGGCCTCGGGGGAGTGGTCGGGCCGGGACACGAAGGCCTTCCACTGCCGGTAACTGGCCACGTCGCAGCGGGCCTCGGCGAAGGCGTCATCCGCCAGGCCTTCGGTCACGATCACGTGGGCCAGGGCGTTGACCAGCGCCACGTTGGTGCCGGGCCGGAGCTTCAGGTGGTATTGCGCCTCGACGTGCGGGGTGCGCACCAGGTCGATGGCGCGGGGGTCGGCGACGATGAGCCTCGCCCCCTCACGGATGCGCCGCTTCATGGCCGAGCCGAAGACCGGGTGCCCGTCCGTCGGGTTGGCGCCGATCACGAAGATGACGTCGGTCTTGCGGATCGAGTCGAAGTCCTGGGTGCCCGCGGACTCGCCAAGGGTCTGCTTGAGCCCGTAGCCGGTGGGGGAATGGCACACCCGGGCGCAGGTGTCGATGTTGTTGTTGTGGAAGGCCGCGCGCACCAGCTTCTGCATCAGGTACGTCTCCTCGTTGGTGCAGCGCGAGGAGCTGATGGCGCCCACGGCATCGCGGCCGTAGGTGGCCTGCAGGCGGCGGAACTCCGCGGCGGCGTAGCCGATGGCCTCCTCCCAGGAGACCTCCCGCCACGGGTCGGTGATCTTCCGGCGGAACATCGGCGTGGTGATCCGGTCGGCGTGGGTGGCGTAGCCCCACGCGAAGCGGCCCTTCACGCAGGAGTGGCCGTGGTTGGCCTTGCCGTCCTTGTACGGCGTCATCCGCACCACCTCGGTCCCGCGCATCTCCGCGGTGAAGGCGCAGCCCACCCCGCAGTAGGCGCAGGTGGTCACCACCCCGCGCTGCGGGGTGCCCGCCTCGATGACGCTGGTCTCCATGAGGGTCGCGGTCGGGCAGGCCTGCACGCAGGCGCCGCACGAGACGCACTCGGAGTCCATGAACGGCTCCATCTGGCCCGGGGAGACCTTGGAGTCGAAGCCGCGGCCGTCGATGGTCAGCGCGAAGGTCCCCTGGACCTCCTCGCAGGCGCGCACGCAGCGGGAGCAGACGATGCACTTGCTCGCGTCGAAGGTGAAGTACGGATTCGACGTATCCTTCTCGGCCCGCAGGTGGTTGGCCCCCTCATACCCGTAGCGCACCTCGCGCAGGCCCACCGCGCCCGCCATGTCCTGCAGCTCGCAGTCGCCATTGGCGGCGCAGGTGAGGCAGTCGAGCGGGTGGTCGGAGATGTAGAGCTCCATCACCCCGCGCCGGAGCTGCGCCAGCCGGTCGTTCTGGGTCACCACCCGCATGCCCGGCTCGGCCGGCGTGGTGCACGAGGCCGGGAAGCCCCGGCGCCCGTCGATCTGCACCAGGCAGAGGCGGCAGGAGCCGAAGGCCTTGAGGCTGTCGGTGGCGCACAGCTTGGGCACCGCGATGCCGGCCTCTGCCGCCGCCCGCATCAGGGAGGTGCCGGCGGGCACCGTGACCGGGATGCCGTCGATGGTAAGGCTCACCATCGTGGCGCTCTCGGCGGCCGGGGTGCCGTAGTCGATCTCGTGGACAGCGGTCATCATTCGTCTCCGTCAGGCGAATGCAGGGTCAGCGGGCGGCCGCCGCCGCGGGGGCGGCGGGGAGGCCGAAGTCTTCCGGGAAGTGGTTCAGGGCGCTCAGCACCGGATACGGGGTCATCCCCCCGAGGGCGCAGAGCGATCCGGCGAGCATGGTGTCGCACAGGTCGCGGACCAGGGCCAGGCCGGCCTCCCGGTCGTCGCCGGCAATGATGCGGTCGAGCACCTCCACCCCCCGGGTGGAGCCGATGCGGCAGGGGGTGCACTTGCCGCACGATTCGATGGCGCAGAACTCCATGGCCCAGCGGGCCTGGCGCGCCATGTCCACGGTGTCGTCGAACGCGACGATGCCGCCGTGGCCCACCATCGCGTTGAGGGCGATGAAGGCCTCGTAGTCGAGCGGCGTGTCGAACTGCGACTCGGGCAGGTAGGCGCCGAGGGGGCCGCCGATCTGCACCGCCCGGATGGGCCGGCCGCTGAGCGAGCCGCCGCCGAAGTCGTACAGCAACTCCCGCACGGTGACGCCGAAGGCCTTCTCCACCAGGCCGCCGAACCGGAGGTTCCCGGCCAGCTGCACCGGGAGCGTGCCCCGCGAGCGGCCCATGCCGTAGTCGCGGTAATAGTCGGCGCCCCGGTCGAGGATGATCGGCACCGAGGCGAGCGAGATGACGTTGTTGATGACCGTCGGCTGGCCGAAGAGCCCCTCGATGGCCGGCAGCGGGGGCTTGTAGCGCACCATGCCGCGGCGCCCCTCCAGGCTCTCCAGCAGCGCGGTCTCCTCGCCGCAGATGTAGGCCCCGGCCCCGATGCGGACCTCGAGGTCGAAGGCCCGCCCGCTGCCGAGGACGCTGGCGCCGAGATAGCCCCCCTGGCGGGCGTGGCCGATGGCCTCGTTGAGGGCCGTGGCCGCGTGCGGATACTCGCTGCGGAGGTAGATGTAGCCCCGGGTGGCGCCCACGGCGAGGCCGGCGATGGTCATCCCCTCGACCAGCACCAGCGGGTCTCCCTCCATGATCATGCGGTCGGAGAAGGTGCCGGAGTCGCCCTCGTCGGCGTTGCAGACGATGTACTTCTGGTCGGCGGTGGTGCCGAGGACCGTCTTCCACTTGATGCCGGTGGGGAAGGCCGCGCCGCCGCGGCCCCGCAGGCCGCTCTGGGTCACCTGTTCCACGATGGCGGCGGGCGCCAGCGTCAGGGCGTTCCGCAGCCCGCGGAAGCCGCCGTGCCGTTCGTAGTCGGCGATGGACACCGGGTCGGTGATGCCCACCCGTGCGGTGGTGAGCCGCTCCTGCCGGGCCAGGTAGGGGATCTGCTCGGTGGGGCCGTGGGCCAGCGGGTGCGCGCCGCCGGTGAGGAAACCGGCCTGGAACAGCCCCGGCACCTCGGCCGGGGTCACCGGGCCGTAGGCCACCCGGCCCGCCGCCGTCTCGACCTCGACCATCGGCTCCAGCCAGTACAGCCCGCGGGAGCCGTTGCGGACGAGGGTCACCGCCTGGTTGCGGACCGCGGCCTCGGTGGCGATGGCGCGGGCCACCGCCTCGGCGCCCATCGACAGGGCACCGGAGTCGCGGGGCACGAAGACCCGGGTCACGAGGGCCTCCGGAGTCCGGCCACGATGGCGTCGAACCGGGCCGGCGTCACGCGGCCCACCACCTCGCCGTCGACCAGGAGGGCCGGGGAGAGGGCGCAGTTGCCGAGGCAGTAGACCGGCTCCAGCGTCACCGCGCCGTCGGCGGTGGTGCCGTGCAGCTCGATGCCCAGGCGCTGCCGCGCGTGCGCGGCCAGGTGCTCGCAACCGACCGCCTGGCACGACTCCGCCAGGCAGACCTTGATCACGTGCCGGCCCGCCGGGTGGTCGCGGAAGTCGTGGTAGAACGTCACCACGCCGTGCACCTCGGCCCGCGAGAGGTTGAGCGCGTCGGCGATCACCGGCACCGACTCGGGGGGGACGTAGCCGAGGTGGTGCTGGATCTCGTGCAGGATGGGCAGGAGGGCACCCGGCCGGTCCTTGTGGGCGTCCAGCGACTGCTGGACGGCGGCGGCCCAGGGGGCGTCGGTGGTGGTCTCAGGCGGCATGGATCACGGGAAGGTCGGCCGTGGCGGCCAGGTGAGCAAGCACGAACCGCGCGACGGCGTCGGCGGCGTTGAGGTCGAGGCGGTGCGCCGGCGGCGCGACGTCGAGCGGGGCGTCGGTGGCCACCGCCACCACCCGTGGGTCGGTGGGCCAGCACTTGGGCGGCTCGCCATGGGCGGGGCGGTAGACCTCGATCTTGGGAACGGCCTCTCCGGCGAAGCCCTCCACCAGCACCAGGTCCACCCGGGACCGGTCGAACCGCGCCAGCAGCTCGCGGAACGGCGGCTCGTCCCGCTCGCCTTCGCATTCGCCCAGCAGCACCCAGCGCGACCGGGAGGCCACCAGCACCTCCGCGGCGCCCGCCGCGCGGGCCCGGTAGCTGTCCTTCCCCGGCTGGTCCATGTCGAAGCCGTGCCGGGCATGCTTGAGCACCGCCACCCGGAGGCCAGCCTCGCGGAGGCACGGCAGGACCGCGGTGATGAGCGTGGTCTTGCCGCTGCCGCTGCTGCCGACGAACCCCACGGCGGGGAGCGGCAGCGGGTCGGGTCGGAGCGGAACTTCGTTGGTCAACGGACCTCCCGAACAACGGTCAGGGGCTCGGCGCGCAGGCCGGTGCGCCCCCATTTCTGAGGAGGCTCGGCCGCCTTCAATAAAACTTGACGTTCAGCCGGAAAGTGGCAAATCGACACACCCAATCGGCCCATTGACGGGGGCAATCGGCGCCCGGATGGCGGCGCCCTATATTCCGCCGGTCCACCGCTCCGCCTTCCCCGGAGACACCATGGCCAACGAACTCGAGCAGATGGAGCATCCCCTGGGGCTGCGGCGCCTGGGCTACGCCGGGGCCACCCTGGCGCAGGCGGCGCTGGTCTACGGTCCGGCCGGGGTGGTCCCCTCCGACGAGGTGGTGGCGGAGGAGGTCCCCGTGGCCCTGGTGTACAACGGGGTTCCTCACGCGGTGATGATGGCCACCCCCGAAGACCTCGAGGACTTCGCCGTCGGTTTCAGCCTGACGGAGGAGCTGGTGCCGGCGCCCGCGGACATCCGGGGCCTGCGGGTGGACCGCTACGCCCTCGGCATCGAGGTCCAGGTCAGCGTCAGCGAGGCCTGCGCCGCGGCGATTGCCCGGCGCACCCGCTCCCTCACCGGGCGGACCGGCTGCGGCATCTGCGGCTCCGCGACCGTCGAAGGGGTGCTCAAGCAGCTGCACCCGGTGGCGGCCGGTCCGGCCATCAGCACCACGGCCATCCGGCAGGCGCTGGAGCAGCTTGAAGCCCGGCAGCCGCTCAATGCCCGGACGGGGGCGGTGCACGCCGCCGCCTGGGCCGCCCTCGACGGTGGCCTCTGCCTGGTGCGCGAGGACGTGGGCCGCCACAACGCCCTCGACAAGCTGGTGGGCGCCCTCGCCCGCGGTGCCACCCGGCCCGAGGGCTTCGTGGTGGTGACCAGCCGGGCGAGCTTCGAGATGGTCCAGAAGGCCACCGTGCTCGGGGCGCCACTGCTGGCGGCGATCTCCGGCCCCACCGGCCTCGCGCTCCGGGTGGCCCAGCAGGCCGGCCTCACGCTGGTGGGCTTTGCCCGCGGGGAACGACTGACCGCCTACACCCACCCCGAGCGGTTGCGGGCGCCGGCCTAGCCGGGCGCCGGGCCGCCGGCCTCGAGCGCCCGGGCCACGTCGAGCTTTTCCGCGATCCGCAGCAGCTCCCGGGCGGAGGGCGTGAGCGGGTCGCGGTCGGGTACCACCAGCCCGATGGTATGGTCGTGCTCCCCCGGCTCCAGCGGGATGGCCCGGGTCCCGGGTGGTTCCCCGAACAGGTACAGGAACGGGTGCGGCAGCACGGTGCACCAGGCCCCGGAGCGGACGTGGGCCCACAGGGTGAGCACCGAGTTGGTCTCCACCATGGCCCGCGGCTCGGTGCCGGCCTCGGCAAACTGCGCGTCGAGGATGCGCCGGTTCTGCATGTCCGGGGTGAGCAGGCAGAGCGGCTGCGAGGCCGCCTCCTGCCACGAGACCCGGGACCGGTCGGCGAGCGGCCCGCCGGACGGGGTGAAGCACAGGAACCGTTCCCGGTAGAGCGGGATGGTCCGCACGTGGGTGAGCGGCTCGTTGTCGAGGTAGGTCACCCCGGCGTCGAGGCTGAAGTCGTCGAGCCCGCGCTGGATGTCGATGCTGGTGAGCGAGAGGATCGTGACGCTCACCCCGGGGTGGCTGCGGCTGAACGGCCCGGTGAGCAGCGCCAGCATCGGCAGGGTCACCGGGATCGCCCCGATCCGCAGCCGCCCCACCAGCCCCTCCCGCAGCTCGCTCGCCTCCTGCTCCAGGCTCTCCGTGTCAGCCAGGATGCGCCGGGCCCAGCCGAGCATCCGCTCGCCCTCGGCGGTGAGCCCCTCGAACCGTTGTCCCCGGCGCACCAGCAACAGGCCCAGCTCCTCCTCCAGCTGCTTGATGCCGGCGGAGAGCGTCGGCTGGGTCACGTCGCAGGCGCGCGCCGCGCGGGCAAAGTGTCCCTCGCGCGCCAGCGCGGCCAGGTACCGGAGGTTGCGGAGGAGCATGCGGTGGGGTGGGGGAGTATCGGTAGGCGCGCGGCGCCTCAGGCCGATACGCCCCGCGACTGGGGGGCCGCGGCGGGCGGGTCGGTCACCTCGGGCGGCTTGCTGAGGAGCAGCCCGGCGGACCGCGCGGCCCGTCGCTTCTCCGAGGGCGCGTCCTCCCGCACCCACTCGCCGTAGTGGGACAGCAGCGCCTCCGGCTTGAGGGCGTGCTCGCTGGGCAGGATCAGGTGCACCCCGCAGGGCGCGGTGCGCGCCATCAGCCGCTCCAGCACCACGCGGCGGCGGCCGGAGGGTTCCGCCTCGAGGGTGGCGGTGTCGATGGCCACGACCTGGATCCGTTCCGGCATGAAGTGCGGGATCTGGCCGGTCGGGGCCACGTAGGTGCTGCAGTAGTAGCCGAGCGCCTCCTCCGCGACCCGTGACTCGACCTGGTCCACGAAGGTCATGTCGCTGCCGCTGAAGACCACCTCGACATCGAACGCGGCGAGCAGGAAGGCGAGCGGCGCGGCATCGTTGCCGATGATGAGCGCGGTGTCGCCGGGCTCGAGCCGGGGAAGGATGGCCTTCACCGGGCAGCCGGGATCGACGCCCCAGTGGGTCGGCTCCCGCTGCGCCTCGCGCAGCTGCCGGAAGTGGCGGGCCCAGCGGTTGTACGGCTGCAGCCGGAGCCGGCGGTAGATCAGCCGGTCCACCCAGTCGGTGAGCAGCACCTCGGTGAGCAGGAACTGGGCGCCGTCCGCAGCGGCCATCTCCCCGGCGGCGGCATCCCCGAGCTCGAGCAGCTCGCGGCGCGAGAGGCTGTTCTTGTAGCCCTCGATGCGCTGCAGGATGTACTCGTGGTACTGCTGCTTGAGCGAAGGGAGGGCGCGCCGGCGCCGCTGCTGCTGGAGCTGGAGGGCTGTCAGCATGGAGGTTCGTTCTGCCCGTTCCGGCGCCTGGGGGGAAGTGCTCTGGGCGACTGCTACAAAGTCGTCGGGGCGGGGTCCAAGTGTCAATCCTGCCTGAGGTTCCGGCCCCTGACCTCAGCAGGCGCGGAGGGCCGCGCCCTTGAGGTAGCCGGTCTCCGGGATGGTCACGATCTCGGGGTGATCGGCCCCCTGCCCGAGCTGGTGGGTCAGTGCCAGCTGGCGCCCGCTGTCCCGGGCGGCGTCCTCGAGCATCCCGTAGAAGTGCTCCCGTCGCAGGTGGAACGAGCAGCTGGCGCTGACCAGCGTGCCGCCGGCGGCAAGCAGGCGCATGGCCCGCAGGTTGAGTTCCTTGTAGCCGCGCACCGCCTGGGCGAGCGCGCCCCTGGTCTTGGCGAAGGCCGGCGGGTCCACCACCACCACGTCGAACCGGCGCTTCTCCCGCTCGTAGCTCCGCAGCAGCTCGAAGGCGTCGGCCTCCACCCACTCGATGTTGTCACGCCCGTTGAGCGCGGCGTTCTCCCGCCCCCGCGCCAGCGCCGCGGCGCTCGCGTCGACGGCCGTCACCCGGGCGGCGTGGGTGGCGAGGTGCAGGGCAAAGCTGCCATGATACGTGAAGCAGTCGAGCGCGGTGCCGCCCGGCCGGGTGAGCGCGGCGGCGAGCACCCGGTTGGGGCGCTGGTCGAGGAAGGCGCCGGTCTTCTGGCCGGTCCACGGGGCGGCGAGGTAGCGGACCGGTCCTTCCCGGACCTCGATGGTCTCCGGGACCGATCCCGCGACCAGCTCGGTCTCCTCCGGGAGGCCCTCGTGGCGCCGCACCCCGACGTCGTTGCGGAGCAGGATCCCCTCGGGGGCGAGGATGGACTGGATGGCCTCGAGGATCAGCGGGCGCTGGGTCTCGAGGCCGGCGGAGAGGAGCTGGGCCACCACCCAGCGGTCGTAGCGGTCGATCACCAGGGACGGGAGGCCGTCCCCCTCGCCGTGCACCACGCGCCAGGCGGTGGCGTCGATCCCCGCCCGCCGCGCCACGGCGCGCGCCAGCTGCTCGCGCCACCACCCGCCATCCACCGGGCGATCGCTCCGCTCCAGCAGCCGCAGCCGGATCTCGGACCGGGGGGAGACCAGCGCCGTGCCCAGGAACCTGCCGCGCCGGTCCTGCACGGCGGTGATCCCCGGCTCGGCCGGGGCGGCGAGGACGTCGCTCCGGTAGATCCAGGGATGGCCCTGGGCCCAGCGGGCGGCGCCCTTGTCGGAGACGCGGGCGGTGGCAGCGGACATGGTCGGTGGCTCGGTGGCTCGGTGGCTCGGTGGCGGATGCCGCCGGACCGCCCAGCCCTCCTACCGCCGTCCCCCATCCGCCCGGTCCGGACGAAGCGCGACCGCGCCCCGGAGATAGACGTGCCGGATCTCCTCGCGGGTGCGCGCGGTATAGGCGTGCACCAGCAGGCGGATGCAGCGGGGCAGCGACCCCGGCACGGGGATCTCCGTGGAATGAAGCAGGGCCACGATATTCCAGCCGTAGACCTCCGCCGCGCGGGCAGGGAAGGCCGCGTTGAGGTCGGCGGTCATCGTGAACAGGCCGCTCACGATATCATCAGGCTGGAGGCTGTTGGCCTGGATGAGTTCGCGCAGGAGCTCGTCGGTGGCCTCGAGAATCTGCTGGGCCTCGTTCGCTTCCACGGTGATGGCGCCGCGGATGCCCTGCAACCGGATCGGGTGGGCTTCACTCATGGCGTCTAATCTAGCGCAGCAGCTGCGGCTCATGCTGGTCACCGACGACCGCCTCCTGGCCGGCCGGGACCTGGTGGACCTGGCCCGGCGGGCGGTCCGGGGTGGGGTCACCGCCGTGCAGCTGCGCCTCAAGCAGGCAAGTGCCCGGGAGCTGGTGGACCTAGCCCGCGCCCTGCGCGCCGCGGTGCCCGTGCCCGTGCTGGTCAACGATCGCCCTGACGTGGCCTTTGTGGCCGGCGCCGGCGTGCACCTCGGCCCCGACGACGTGCCGGTGGAGCTTGCCCGCCGGCTGCTCCCGCCGCCCGCGATCGTCGGCGCCTCCGCCGGCACCCTCGCCGAAGCGGAGGGGGCGCGGGGAGCCGACTACTGGGGCGTGGGGCCGTGGCACGCCACCGGCACCAAGGCCGATGCCGGCGGCGCCATCGGCGCCGCGGGGTTCCGCGCCATCGTGGCGGTCTCCGGGGGGATCCCGTGTGTCGCGATCGGGGGGATCCGGCCCGAGGACGTGCCGGCCGTCCTCGGGGCCGGTGGCGTGGGGGTGGCGGTGGTCTCGGGGATCCTGGCCGCGGACGACATCGAGGCGGCGGCCCGGGCCTACGCCCGGATGTTCGGTGAGGGCGGCGCGGCGGGCGCCGGCTAGCGGGCGCTGCGGGGGCGGCGGACGTCGCCGATGGCGCGGTTGTGCTCCACCAGGGTGCGACTGAAGCGGTGGCTGCCGTCGCCCACCGCCACGAAGTACAGCCAGGGGACCTCCGCCGGATACAGCGCGGCGGTGATGCTCGCGAGGCCCGGGGAATTCACGGGCCCGGGCGGCAGGCCGCGTACCCGGTAGGTGTTGTACGGCGAGTCGATCTCGAGGTCCTTGAACAGCAGCCGCGGCTTGCGGGCGCCGGTCGTGAGCTGGATGGCGTACTGCACCGTCGGGTCGGCCTG
>Ga0268298_10005811_pt1 | contig 11436 bp, 9 predicted proteins | sample WWTPWeurt_MetaG_FD_194462 | JGI IMG/M metagenome (GOLD analysis project Ga0268298, IMG submission 194462) | Activated sludge microbial communities from WWTP in Nijmegen, Gelderland, Netherland - WWTP Weurt | ecosystem: Engineered > WWTP > Aerobic digester > Activated sludge | place: Netherlands... | reverse complement strand
CTTTTAACCCATTGAGTGTTTATTTCTTTTCTCTTTGGAAAAACCATCCCTGCGCCAAGAACCATTGCAATAAGGAATAGCGGTCCGTAAAAATAAGTATCATCTAATTTAGGGAAGCGGTCGAATTGCACAATTCCCCAGGGTAAATACAAACCTGCCAGCAAAAGACCAATATATGCAGGTCCAAGCTTCTGCTCGACTTTAGTACCAAAGACCCATAGAAAGAACATATTGGCGCCAAGCTGCCATGTGGCAAACTGGGCAAGAGCTGCACAGGGCAATTGAATCAACAATCGCATATAGTCTGCGTTCTGGAAAAACTTATAGATGTTCACAACCTGATAGCTGTTGGTTTTCATCCAGCTCACAGCTCCAACGTGCGGCGTCCAGGCTTCAAGGCGAGTCTGGCTCATCATGGCAAAATCGATGACGAAACCGAAAATAACAAGGATTGTAAGCCAGGGAATGCTGCCCTGGGTTTGAATCTCTACTCTGGTTGGGGCTGAATATGACATGGCAGTTTTTTCCTAGGAACTACTACCTATTTTACATTCCAGACCGCCTGCTGAGAAATCAGACTACTATATTTATGAGCTTGTCAGGAACAACTATAACTTTGCGAATAGATTTGCCGTCTATCCTCTGCACAATTTTCTCGTCCTTCTTAGCTAGCGCCTCAGTATCTTCTTTGCTTAATCCGCGCGGAATTGTTGCTTTATTAACGATCTTGCCATTAACCTGCATTACAAGCTCGACTTCGTCGTCAGCTGTAAGCGAATCGACATATTTTGGCCAAGCATAAACGTGAATTGAGTCCCCGTCTTTTTTGTTGTAACCAATTTTGCTCCACAATTCTTCAGTGATGTGTGGTGCCATCGGAGCTAAGACCAGAAGCAAGCTTTTCACAGCAAAAGAAAGAAGTTCGACCTGTTCTTTGCTGATTTTGTCTCGTTTTGGAGCGAGATTATCGGCAGAAGACAGATTGCCATTGTCACCATTTTTGGTGGCAGTAGTTAAATAACGGCAATAGTCATAAATACCATTCACCATTTCCATCAAACGCGCAATGGCGGTATTGAAGACCTGTCTTTCTTGGGCAAGGTCGGTTGTAACTGCCTTGATAGTTTTGTGCACTAATTTGTGGAACTTTTTGCTAGTTGGATCAAGTGCTTCGTGCACCGAATCTACCAAGCCGATATTTTCGCTTTCGAATACTTCGATAGAATTGTGCTCGAGCAAATCTTCCACTATTCTCCAGACTCTGCCAAGGAATCTGAATTGCCCCACTGCACCTTCTTCCGACCACTCGAGTTCTTGCTCGGGAGGTGCAGCAAACAAAGTGAATAAACGAGCAGAATCGGCACCATATTTTTTGAAAAAATCGAGTGTGCCCACCACGTTTCCACGTGACTTAGACATTTTTTCGATTCTTCCGGATTTTTCAGAATACTTGGTCACCATGCCTTGCGAAAGCAAGTTCATAAAAGGCTCGTCGCAATTAACAAGACCCATGTCTTTAAGCGCTTTGACAAAGAATCGCGAATAAAGCAAATGCAGAATCGCATGTTCGATACCGCCCACATATTGATCAACCGGCATCCAGTAATTGACGTTTTCTTTGCTGAAAGCTTCTTTAGGGTTATTGGCATCGGTATAACGCAAGAAATACCAGGATGAGCATATGAATGTGTCCATGGTGTCTGTTTCGCGACGCCCTTCTTTGCCACACTTAGGACACGAAGCATTGAGGAACGAATCGAGCTTTGTGAGCGGTGAGCCACCTTTGCCAGTGAATTTCACTTCTTCGACAGGCAAGACTACGGGCAAGTCTTTTTCATCTACAGCAACAGGTCCGCACGAAGGACAAAATACAAGCGGTATCGGGCATCCCCAGTATCTCTGACGAGATATAAGCCAATCGCGCAAACGATAATTGACTTTCTTTTTGCCATAACCATTTTCAGCAGCCCAGGCAATCATGTTTTCTTTAGCCAGCTCGCTTGGCTGACCATTGAACTGACCTGAGTTCACCATCACCCCAGCTTCGGTGAAAGCTTCTTTCAATTCGCCTTGAGCCGACTTGCCTGGCGGTGCAATTACTTCGATAACAGGCAAATTCTTTGATTTAGCAAAAGCGAAATCGCGCTCGTCATGAGCAGGAACCCCCATTACAGCACCAGTTCCATAATTCATCAAAACATAGTCTGCAATATAAAGCGGGACTAAATCACCATTGAAAGGATTGAGCACATAGGTGCCAAGCGGTACGCCAGTTTTGGTTTTTTCCGAAGACCTATCAAGTTCTGTTTTGTGACTCGCTTCTTCGCGGTATTTTTTGACTGCCTCAGCATTTTCTGGAGTGGTGAGGTCGTCTACAAGAGGATGCTCTGGAGCGAGAACCAAATAGCTGACACCGTATGTGGTATCGGGACGGGTAGTGAAAACTTCAATCTGTATATTGGGCTTGCTTTCCACCGTAAAAAGCAAAGTGGCGCCCACTGATTTTCCAATCCAGTTGCGTTGCATTACTTTCACGCGCTCAGCCCAACCTTCAAGCATATCGAGGTCTTTAAGCAAAGCATCAGAATAATTTGTAATTTTCAAAAACCACTGACTCATGAGCTTCTGCTCTACCCGAGTTTCGCCATGACGCCAGCACATGCCGTCTTCGACCTGCTCGTTTGCAAGCACTGTTTCACAATCGGGACACCAGTTGACTGGAGCTTCTTTGCGCACTGCAAGCCCTTTCTTGTAGAACTGCAAGAAAAGCCACTGAGTCCAGTGGTAATAGCTCGGGTCGCAAGTGGTTACTTCGCGTTGCCAGTCGTAGCTCGTGCCTAGTTTTTTCAATTGTTCGTCGCGCATGAATTTTATGTTGTCGCGAGTCCAATTGCCCGGGTGCAGATTACGCGATATGGCAGCGTTTTCGGCAGGCAATCCAAATGCGTCCCACCCCATGGGATTAAGCACGTTATAGCCCTGCATGCGCTTTTGACGAGAAATAACATCTGAAATGGTATAGACCCGCATGTGACCCATATGCAGGTCGCCAGAGGGATAAGGAAACATAACAAGCGAATAATATTTGGGCTTAGAGCTTTTGTCTTGGGCTTTATAAATCCCAAGGCCTTCCCAGCGCTCCTGCCATTTTTCTTCGATTTCAGTAGGTAAATACTGTCTAGCTGCCATGTCATGTCCTCGGCGTTAATATAGACATTCAATAATATTCAGCTTAAAGACTTTGAACAAGCAAATGCAAAGAATCTTGGAGCGGCGCCTGCAAGACTTTTGGAGCTTAATGGCTCTGCCCTTATACTAAGTGGGATGAAAACCACTGAAAAAACCAAAGAAATTCCCGCTGATGTCATGCAAGAGGCTCAAGAGCTTGCTCGCGGGGCAGAAATACTGCCAAACGGTGCTCGAGGTCTGGCAGAAAAAATAATGGAAGTGCGAGCAGAAGGTCGTGTTCTTAGAGCCAAGCTTGGTATCGACCCCACATCGTCTGATTTACACCTGGGTCATTCTGTTGTATTTCGCAAATTGCGCCGCTTCCAGGAATTTGGTCATCAGGTAGTACTCATTATAGGCGGCTTTACAGCCCAGATTGGCGATCCATCGGGTCGCAATGCGACACGCCCGCAACTGACTCGCGAAGCGGTTGAAGAGTATGCCAAGACTTACATCGAGCAAATGGGTGCCATTCTCGATATTTCCAAAACAGAAGTAGTAAATAACGCCGACTGGCTAGCGCCACTGACTTTTAAAGATTTGCTTGCGCTTGCAAGTAAAGTGACAGTCAATCAGATGTTACAAAAAGAAGCTTTTGGTTCGCGCATAGAAAATCAGCAACCAGTCTCAATGCACGAATTGTTCTACCCAATCATGCAAGGCTATGATTCAGTCGCAATCAAAGCCGACGTAGAACTTGGTGGAACAGACCAGCGTTTTAATATTTTGCAAGGACGCGAATTGCAAGGTTATTACGGCATGGGCACTCAAGTTGCATGCCTATTGCCGCTGCTCGAAGGGACTGATGGCGTCAAGAAAATGTCCAAGTCTTACGACAACTATGTGGGTCTAAAAGAAGATCCTAAAGACATGTTCGGCAAAGTAATGCGCATTCCAGACAATTTCATCATCAAGTACTACGAGCTTACATCTACACTTGCAGGCGCTGAGATAGACGAAATCAAAAAATCGCTCGAGTCTGGTGTCAATCCCATGGAAGCAAAACGCCGTCTGGCAGCGCAAATCGTAAGACAATACCACGGCGAAGTGGAGGCTCAAAAAGCGCTCGAAGACTGGCAAACAGTGCACAGCGAGCGACAAATCCCAACAGACATCGAAGAATTCAAAATTGATTCACCTATCCTATTGTTCAAGGCTTTAGTCGAAACTGGCTTAGCCACTGGCTCTGGCGCAGCAAAACGTCTTGTAAGCGATGGCGGAGTAAAGCTCGATGGCGAACAAGCCAAAGATCCCAATCACGAAATAAAGCTTGGCGCTGGCGAATCAGTCGTTCTTCAAGCTGGACGCAGACGCTTTATAAAGCTGATTGCAAAATAAGGCAGGCTCATGCTCGTCATTTTCAGATCTCGATTGAGCGACAAAGACGAAGTAAGCAGAGAATATCCACCTCTAGGCAAACGGATGCTCGAGCTTGCAAAATCAATGCCCGGGTTTATTAGCTATAAAAATTTCGTCGCTAGTGACGAAGAGCGCATATCTGTTATAGAATTTGACACACACGAAAACCTTCGAGCCTGGCAAGATCACCCAGAGCATAAGATTGCGCAGCAGAAAGGACGCGATCTTTTCTATGACGAATTCAAAGTTCAGGTTTGCACAGTGGAGCGCGAATACAACTTCAAGAGGGAAAAATGACTCAAGCTACAGTATCCATAAAGTCTGAACAGCCAAGTCAAATTGACGCGGTCCACAACGTGATTAAAGCTGCTTTCAAGCAAGACAACGAAGTTGAACTTGTAAAACAATTGCGCGAAGCAAAAACTTTCATTCCCGAATTGTCGATGGTAGCAATTCTGGACGACAAAGTCGTCGGTCACGCCATGCTAAGCCCTGCATTCATCGAAAAAGCTGATAGTGAGCGCATCGAAGTTCTTGCACTTGCCCCAGTTGCAGTCCATCCCGATTATCAAAACCAGGGAATCGGCAAAAAATTGATTAACAGCCTGCTTGCTTTGACAGAAGTGCGTTTCGGCGATATTTATCGTGGCATCATCGTTCTTGGCGATTGCTCCTATTATTCAAAATTCGGCTTTGTTCCAGCAAGTCAGTTTGGCGTATGTGCGCCATTTAAGTGCGAGGAGCAGAATTTCATGGCCATGGCCATCTCAAACAACGCGCTTGCAAATTGCCAGGGCGAAGTAATTTATCCAAAGGCTTTTTCCTGCGTCTAATTAGAAGCAGAAGCTTTTTTATTTATTTCATCGAGCAAAATGCGTTTGGCTTCGCTCAATTGTTTGTCATAACCTTCCTGGTTCTGTCCTTTGTTTTCCAGGCGAATATCTGGTTCTACACCGACGCCTTCAATTCTTATACCATCGATTTTGACGTCGATTATTGGCAGATACAAGGCACAATTATTATCTATATAATGAAAGCTCCCGCCGAGTACAGCACCGCCGGTAGTATCACCAATTAATTTAGCGCGTTTAGTTTTCTTCAAAGTATAAGCAAGAATTTCTTTGCCGCTGCGACTGCCTTTATTAATCAAGACCACTACCGGCTTTTCAAATACATAGCGAATCGACTGTTTCTTGCCTTTTCTTGTAATTGCTTCAAAATCAGGATAGTTTTCGGCTTGTCTAAAGAATCGATCGAGATCGTCCAGCGAATTGCCACCATAACCATCGCGCATATCGAGGATAAGCCCATCGGCGTTTTGCAATTTATGACTCATAACAAGATCGAGCACATCGTGAGTAGGTGATCCACCGCCCCAGACATGGACATAACCTATATTTTTGCCACTATCATTTATTAGCCTGGCGCTTTTTTCCATTGCTTCGTTGTACTGGTCATAATAATTTGCCATTACAGGAATCAAAGAAACTTTCAGCTTATGACCTTCTCGCTCAATTTCGACAATCTGCTTTTGTTTTGGATAAAAATTAAGCAGACCTATATATGGCTCGTTGTCTACTTTCAAAATGCGGTCACCAATGCAGATGCCAGATTTGGCTGCTGGACTGTTATCCACAACATAGCGCACACGCTCAGAAGCAAAACCAGCACCACCAGTAACAAATCCAGTATAAACTTCTTTCAACTCACGATTGATTTTTTGAATGTCACCAAATAAGGCCATCAGATAAAACATCATCGGGTCATTTTTAGTGACAAAATTCAAATGGCTGCAGTTAAGCGGAAGAAGCGCAGCACTTATATTTTCTTGCAGTTCTACCAGATTCTTGCTTGCAAGAATCCTTTCCTTGTTTTGAGCAAGCGACTTTGGCCAGACTTCGTCAGCCAACTTGTCACTATAAATACTCTTGGTTATCTTCTTATCAACATTGTCTAAAACTTTCTGACAATAAGCTTTGTCGAGCTCAGGACCCAAACTTGCCGCTTGCTTGGTTTTGCCCAAAATATTTTTCGCATCAGCCGAAGTAAACCCTGCACAAAACCCCGTCAAAAGAGTCAAACTCACAAGCGCTATAGACAGATTCCGTTTATTCATGGGTTCAATTATACGCTTGATTCATTTTTACTAAGTGCTTTGGCAATTCCTCTGAAGTTTGGTGAACCTAAAATAAGAAGCAATATCCAGGGTGTCCAAATAGAGCTTCTGATCCAGCTTTCAAGCAGTCTCAAATCAGAGTTGAGGTCGAAAAACTTCTCTTTTGCCCGAAAATCTGTAATGCCTCTTCTTATTTGAAAATCATAAGCTCGACCAATCGCTTCATCGCGAAGACTGTAATCGGTTAGAAGATTCACTGTGGCAATTGAAATCACAAAAAGAGCAATTGCATAAAAGTTAGTTTTTACAAGATCAGACTTTGAATCAATCAATTTATAGTATGGCGTCAAACTAAGCACAAAGACAAAAAGCGCGATAAAGATGAGGAGCAAGTGCACACTTAAAAATAGCCAGAAATAATGCTCTAACATTGTCGAAAGCGAGGTAGTGTACATATGGATGAACGGAGACGCTCCATACAACACGAGAGCGCTCAAAAGAAAGCCGACCACAAGCAGTGAATCGAGATATCTGGATACTGTTTTTCGATAAACTACTCTTCGAAAAAAATAGTGTATTAAAGACAAAACACAAGCAATAATGCCGAAAATTACAATACCGGGCAATTCAAACATGCTTATTATTTAGCATATTTATCGGGCAAATCTAAGACCAGTTCTCAATCCTTGCAGTGCAATATTTTTGATCATACGATTGCGACGAGCTTTCTTCGACGGGTCGTTTCCTATCGTATCCTTTTTGCTTCGAGCACCTTTGTCTACAAGCCCGCTTGTGTCTCTCTGGTCTTCGTTCTTGTCGTATTGCGGACGTCCATAATCTGAATAACGCGCAGTATCAAATTCTGCATATGCTAAGAAAGGACGCTTAGCCATGCGCTCGTGCATCAAGATATCAGTGGTTTTAAACGCGTCAGATGGAACATTAGATCCATCACCAAGGGTTGCTTTGACAGACTCTTTGATAGTGTCAGTGGTACGAAGTCGATGCTCGGCTTCATAGTTTTGGTCGAAATGTTGCATGTGACTTCGTTTGCTCATATCGTGCGGATGCTCTTTTATATGAGCCAGATGCATCGAGCGAAACATCAAGCGTCTTTGAGCCGGGCCGTACTTAGGATTTGCGTATATATCATTCAGACGAGACGCAAATTCTATTTCATACACAAGGTCTTGCGGTGCCCAGTAACCAGGCAAACAGGTTAAGACTGTGCCATCTGAAGCCATGATAAATGTTTGCAGATTGTGCGGACCAGCACCATTACTTGTATTAATCGCGTTGCCACCGACCTCGTGTTTTCCAGAATAGCCAGCCCAGGGCTCTTTTGAAATATCACGATAACCGCAGACAAGCTCGTCTTTCAAAATAGAAAATGCAGGTTCTTCCGAAAGCGACACGGCTCTCATGCTATTTGCAGCTGATCACGTCGCCCCTTCCATTTTGCCGATCATATTGATCCACAAAATCATTTTGTTAGACTCTTTGGCCTTATCTTCAGCGGCTTTGAGGTCCGTGTTCCATTCGATACCAGTTGCTACTTGCTGGATTTTATTTTTGGCAACATAACCCGGCACAAGTTCTTCGCCGCAAAGTCCCGGAGCTATGCATAAGCTAATTGCTGCAAGACTCAAAACCAGTCCGTGTTTTAAACGGTACATCTTGGATTTCACTATCGAAAGACCTCGAATCGATAATCTAACTCTAGCGCCACAGACGACCAGCGTACAGAAAAGTTTCCGCCAAAATGACTGATTAAAGATTAAATCTTGGTTGAACATCCATAATAGAAATAGGCATCAATCATTCTTATTCGGATTCCAATTTGGTAAGCGAACATATCCCTGAATCTATTGCCGAACGCTATCAAATCAAAAGCGTTCTTGGCAAAGGCGGCATGGGTGTGGTGCTGCACGCAATCGATCCATTTCTTGGAATTGACGTAGCCATTAAATACATGCGCTCAGACGACTCGGGTAAGACCGCCGCGCGTATGCAGCGCGAAGCCATGGCTGCGGGCAAATTGAAACACGCAAACATTGCACGTGTTTATGATTTTGGTAAGACTTCACAAGACGAACCTTACATGGTGATGGAGTTATTACAAGGCAAGTCACTTGCACAGCGTATTAAAGAACTGCATCCAGAGCGGCTCGACCTCAAAGAAGCGGTCTCAATTTTCATTCAGATTTGCGACGGTCTGACCGCTGCGCATACAGCCTCTATTGTTCACCGCGATCTCAAACCAGATAACGTTTTTTTGCTTGAAGACGGCAGTGTAAAACTGGTCGATTTTGGTATCGCCCAAATTGGTAACGCTGACCAAACTTCCACTACTGCACGTAGTTTTGAAGGCAGCCCGCTCTACATGAGCCCTGAACAAGCCAAAAGCGAGCCGACAGACCCACGCTCGGATATTTATAGTTTTGGTTGTTTGATGTACGAAGTTCTTGGCGGCAAGCCTCCTTTTGCAGGAGAGTCTGCGCTTGAAACAATTTCTATGCAAATAAACTCTAAGCCGCAACCGCTTAGTGAATGTGCTTCAAAAGATGTTCCAAGCGAGCTTGCAGAACTTGTTAACAGGTGTTTAGAAAAAGACAAAGCTAAACGCCCTCAGGACTGCAACGCCATTTCTAACATTCTGGAAGCGACCCTTTCCACCTTAAAGAAGCGCGATCTAATAACAGCACCACAAGTTGAAAGTGCACACGAGATCTCGATTCGAAAAGAAGAAAATCTACTCAAAATAATGATTGCAATGGTTGTTCTTCTAGTCATCACCACAGCAGGTGGTCTATACGTTGTGCTGTCTCAAAAGAAACAAAGCGCGACTAAAGTTTCCAAAACTACAGACAACATTAATCTGGCTCCAGAACCAGAGCAAATGATCTGGCCAAAAACAGAAACGCAAACTGCTAACGTCAAAAACAAATTTGAATTTAACGAGGACAAAGGGATCTATATGGTCCGCCAGCGCTTAGCAGTAACAGACCAAGATTTGAAATTTCTCAAAGGATATGTACGGCTTCGATATTTGCTTTTCGACATGGCCCAATTAGATGGCAGCGGATTGGCTTATGTTGCCGATTTACCTGTCACACGATTCGACAATAATTTTGGCGTGCTCAAAGACGAAAACATGAAATATCTGGGTCAAATGAAACAGTTAGACCATTTGTCCTTAAGCTCTCCTTTTCTTACAGACAAAGGCTTGAAACAATTACTACCTCTTAAAAAGCTGGTGGCATTGGGAATTGGTTCAGACAAAATTACCGACCAGTCGGTATCGACATTCGCTCATTTTCGGGATCTCGAGACTTTCACTCTCTGGGCACCATTAATGACTGACTCCATAACATCTGCTCTCTACAAGATGAAATATCTGGAGACCGTCTATTTGATGAACATGAAATTGAGCCCTGATATTGGAATAAAACTGGCTCACTTAAAATACCTCAAAAATATTGGTTTGACCCAGTCGAAAGGAATTTCTGACCAAAGTTTTAAGGCTTTGTCAAAACTAAAACTGGACTGGTTAGATCTAAGTGAAACCAAATTAGGTGACAACCAATTAGCATTTTTATCAGAAAACCTGGGTGGAATCAGCCTTCAAAAAACAAATGTTTCAGCCAAAAATCTAGAAAATCTCAAACACGTCAAGTTGCTGAACAAACTGAATTTAAGTGACAACCCAATAAACGATGACCATATAAAAGTAATTTCGCGATTGAAATTGACAGAACTTGCATTAGTCAAAACGAATTTGAACTTCAAACAATTATTGATGCTGAGCAATATGAAAACTCTCAAGAAATTGAATATTCAGGACTGCACCAATATTTCTCCGGATCATTTACTTGAATTCCAGCGCGAATTCAAGTTAAAACACAGACACGAGTGCGCAGTAAAAGTGGGCGCCATCGAAGACGAAATCCTCGAAAGATTTCAAGCTCATTAAGAGCCATTCATTCTTGTTTCAGACTATCGCAAAAGGGATGACGCCCTTGTAGACTAGGGACCTTCGTTTAAGTGGTCTTTGGACAGTGTGAGGAATTATTCGATGCTTGCTAGATTTTCATGCCTTCTTCTGGTTGGCGCTGCTGGGTTCGTACTTGGTGGACTGACTTCTCACCAAGCTGCTAATGCTTGTGAAATGCACGAGCAGAAAAACAGCAAAAGCACTAATCAAACCTATACGCCACGACAAAAACCTATGGTCATCGCTCATCGCGGTGGAAAAAAATGGGCACCTGAAAACACCATGGCAGGCTTTAAACAAAGTGTCGATGTTAAAGCAGATGGTATCGAACTAGATATTCACAAATGCAAATCGGGAGAACTGATTGTAATCCATGATGAAACACTAGACCGCACCACTAATGGAACAGGTCTTGTTAAGGACAAAACCTGGAGCGAATTGAGCAAATTGAGTGCGGGTCTTTGGTTCGACAAAAAATTCGAATCGGAGCGCATTCCGTTGTTATCCGAAGTGCTCGAACTTGTCGATGGAAAACTGGTTTTGAATATCGAAATCAAAAATTCACCTGTAGCCTACGAAGGCATTGAAGACGACCTGCTCAAAATGCTTGAAGGATACAAGTATCCCGACAAAATAATCATTAGTTCTTTCGACCATGCTGTAATCAAACGTATCAGCTCCAAAACAGACAAATACAAACTGGCTTTTTTAGGTGACGCGCTTGTTTACGATATCGGGG
>Ga0268298_10005810_pt1 | contig 11436 bp, 11 predicted proteins | sample WWTPWeurt_MetaG_FD_194462 | JGI IMG/M metagenome (GOLD analysis project Ga0268298, IMG submission 194462) | Activated sludge microbial communities from WWTP in Nijmegen, Gelderland, Netherland - WWTP Weurt | ecosystem: Engineered > WWTP > Aerobic digester > Activated sludge | place... | reverse complement strand
TTCTGTGCTTGACTTCGGTTGAGCATAGAATGACTGGGACCGGAATAGAAAAAGGTAAACAATTAAATTAAAAAATTATTAGATTATTCGAATGCTACCTGCTCTGCAGTAATGTAGAGACAGTCAAAACTTGGCTAACGAGAGACCAGCGTCAAGCATCCTAAGCTCGCAAGAGTCGGATGAAGATAGAGTCCTTCTTAGGTATAGAAGAGCGAAATACCTTGTCGGGTAAGTTCCGACGCGCACGAATGGTGTAATGACTGGAAAACTGTCTCGGGGACCAGCCCGGTGAAAATACAATACCGGTGAAGATGCCGGTTAAGTGCAGTTAGACGAAAAGACCCTAGAAGCTTTACTATAGCTTGATATTGAGCATGTTTATTTTCTGCGTAGAATATATGGGAGACTTTGAAGCAAATTTTTCGGGATTTGTGGAGTCGACAGTGCAATACCATACTTAAAATGGGCATGTTCTAACCAATACGGCAAAAACGTATTGAGACAGTATCTGGTGGGTAGTTTTACTGGGGCTGTACCCTCCTAAAGAGTAAAGGAGGGGTTTAAAGGTCAGCTAGGCGCGAATGGAAACCGTGCCGATAGTGTAATGGCACAAGCTGGCTTGACTGTAAGAGGTACATCTCAAGCAGGTGGGAAACCAGAACATAGTGATCCGACCATTCGCATTAGATGCGGTGGAAGCTCAACGGATAAAAGCTACTCTAGGGATAACAGGCTAGTTCCGCCTAAGAGTTCATATCGACGGCGGAGTTCGGCACCTCGATGTCGGCTCACCTTATCCTGGCGGTGGAGAAGCTGCCAAAGGTTTGGCTGTTCGCCAATTAAAAAGGTACGCGAGCTGGGTTCAGACCGTTTAGTTCATAAACCAGAATAAATTTTTCTTGTTTTGTGGCTTAAACAGTCTGAACCCATTGAGGACATTGAATTGTAAAAATTTGAACTGTTTTAATCGAAATCAATCATACTAAAAGTTTTTTAGTATCACGGCGGCGGCATGTAGCAATACACGCCGAGAAGTTAACTTATATCGGAGAAGTCCTACTTTACAAAAAGAGGATAACGCCGAGGGAAAGAATTTTTAATTCTGCCCGTAGAGACTGAATGTTAACGTTCTTCGAAAATAGAGGATATATTGAAGAATAAGTCACAGTCCAATCCCATCAGTAATGATGGACGTAGATGCGTGAGACAGGTTGGTCTCCTATCTACTGCACTCGTTGATTCTTGAAAAGATCTGCTTCTAGTACGAGAGGACCGAAGTGGACTAACCTCTGGTGTACGAGCTGTCCTGCCAAGGGCATTGCTCGGTAGCTATGTTGGGAATGGATAACCTCTGAAAGCATCTAAGAGGGAAGCCAGCTTTAAGATTAGGAATCGTTAAGAACCGTGAGAGATGATCACGTTGATAGGCTTTAAGTGTAAGGCGAGCAATCGCTTCAGCTGAGAAGTACTAATGTTTCGATTCCTGTTAAGAAATTTGTAAATCACAAACTCTGATATAATAATTAGAGTAAAAAATAAAACAAAAAAATCCCGACGCAAGTTGGGATGTAAGATCGAGTTTTCAGTGTTGGTGATTCGTCGCAAGGGCCACACCTCTTCCCATTCCGAACAGAGAAGTTAAGTCTTGCCATGCCGATGATACTCCTTGTGGGGAAAGTAGGCTATCGCCAGCACCGAGTACTTGATCTACCCAGTTAGAAAATGATTCCTGTTGTTTCTAACGGGGTCTAATTCTAACAAATAAATACCTAACTAAAAATTAGGTTTTTTTGTGTTATTATTTTTCAATTTTATTTTATGTTATAATAGCCAAATGACTTGGGCGCTTAAAAGGCAAATTATTTATCTATTGATTTTTCTCGCATTATTTGGCGGTTTTGGTTTTTTAATTATCTACCCACATTTCAATGTAGCTCCTACTTGTTTCGATAATAAACAAAATGGTACAGAGCTCGGAGTCGATTGTGGAGGAGGCTGTGCACTCGTATGTAGCTTTCAAGCAAAACCAATAAATGTTCTTTGGGCAAGATCTTTTTATGTTGTAGATGGTAGATACAATGCCGTTGCATATTTAGAAAATCCAAACAAAAACGCTGGCGTTTTTAAAATACATTACAAATTCCGTTTTGCTGATAAAGATAATTTATATATAGGTTCTCGTGAAGGAGACACTTTTGTTCCTCCAGGTAAAAGATTTGCAGTTTTTGAACCAGCGATAAGTACAGGGAATTCTCTTCCAGTTTTTACTTCTTTTGAATTCACTCAAACTCCTACTTGGGTTGTCGTACCAGATGAAAAAATAAATGAATTCACTTTGACTATCGGCGACACAACTGTTTCAAATGTAAACATAAGCCCAGTTATTTCTTCAAGTTTGAAGAATGATTCTCTTTTTTCAATTCCTGAAGTGAAAACTATAATAATTTTATACGATGAAAAAGGTAATGTTATCAATGCAAGTAGTACTTATGTAGACTCTATTGCAGGTGGGACCACAGTACCTATTAATTTCACTTGGCCACAATCTTTTGGTGTTGGAGTCACAATAGCAAAAAAAGAAATAATTCCTTTGTTTAATATTTTTTCTACAAAGTTCAAATAAATGGTACGCGCATTAATTTTTAAAAAAATAGATTGGCTATTAGTTTCTTTTTTGATTCCTATAGTTTTAGGTGGTCTTTTTACTATGAAATCTTTTGTGCCAGAAGCTGACCAAATAGATTTTTTTAGTAGACAGCTTGTTTGGATAATTATTTCTTTTGTTATTTTTTTTGCATTATCTTTTTTAGATTTTAGGTTTTTGAAAAATACAAATTTTTTGGCAATTTTGTTTTTGTTTTTTTCTGGTGTTCTTCTTATTCTTTTCGTTGTGGGTCATGTTTCACACGGAGCAAAGAGTTGGTTTAATCTTGGTTTCTTTTCTTTCCAACCAGTAGATATGATGAAGCTTATTGTCGTGCTTGTTTTGGCAAAATATTTTTCTCGTCGTCATGTCGAAATACGTAATATAAAACATATTTTTATTTCTGCGCTTTACGCACTTTTTCCTTTTATGTTAGTTTTCTTACAACCTGATTTCGGTTCTGCAATTATTATTTTTATGATTTGGTTTGGTATGGCTGTCGTCTCTGGTATTTCAAAAAAGCATCTTTTCTTTGTAGCTTTATCTGGTATCTGTGCCTTTTTAGTTTTATGGTTTTTTGTTTTTGCTCCATACCAAAAAGCTCGTATTTTAAATTTCTTAGATCCAATGGCAAATATCCACGGCTCTGGATACAATGCTTTGCAATCCACTATAGCTGTCGGCTCAGGACAAATACTCGGTAAGGGTCTTGGTTTTGGAACACAATCACGATTGAAATTCCTTCCAGAATATCAGACAGATTTCGTTTTTGCTGCTTTTTCTGAAGAGTGGGGTTTTATTGGCTCGATACTTTTACTTTTACTTTTTGGTTTGATGATTTGGAGAATTTTATATATTGCTTCGCTAGGTGAATCAAATTTTGAAATGCTTTATGGTATCGGTATTGCTATTTTCTTTATGAGCCATATAATCATCAATGTCGGAATGAATATAGGTATTATGCCTGTTACAGGTATTACACTTCCTTTTATGAGTTACGGTGGTTCACATTTACTTACAGAATTCATCGCGCTTGGAATACTTATGGGTATGCGTTCATATGCTCGCCCAGCACATCGCGACGATATGAAAAATGAATTTTTAGGAATTTAAATTTATGCAGATTATTGATGGAAGAAAAATTAGAGATAATATTTTAGAAAATATAAAAAAAGAAGTCGAGCTTCTGTCTTTCGTGCCTGTTTTTTGTGATGTATTAGTAGGGGAGGATAAGGTTTCAGAGCAGTACGTACGGATGAAAGACAAGACAGCCACCTCTGTAGGTATTAAATTTCATAATGCGCGTTTTCCTGCAACTATAACCACAGAAAAATTAATCGAAGAAATAAAAGTTTTAAATAATATTCCAAATATGTGTGGACTCATAGTCCAGCTTCCGTTACCAGAAAACATTGATATAAAAAAAGTTTTAGATGCTATCGATCCAGATTTAGATGTTGATTGTTTGGGTACTATCGCAAGTGAAAAGTTTTATCAAAATATATCACACCTTGCACCACCGACTGCAAGTGCATGCGTTGCTGTTTTGAAATCATTAAATATTCCTTTAGAAAATAAAAAAATAGTTGTCTTGGGTAATGGAGAACTCGTCGGTAGGCCAGTATCAGCGCTTTTGAAATCTTTAGGTTTTGAAGTTAATACAATTACACGAAATACAGAAAATAAAGAAATGATTTTGAAAAATGCAGATGTTGTTATTTCTGGAATGGGTAATGGAAAATATATAAATTCTCTAATGATAAAAGAAAATGCTATCATTGTAGATGCAGGTACTTCAGAATCTGGTAGTGGTATTGTCGGTGATGTAGATATTGAATCAATTAAAGATATGCAAGGTTTCATTTCTCCTGTACCAGGAGGAGTCGGCCCTGTGACTATTGCAATGCTTTTACAAAATGTGTTAACTGTCGCAAAAAACAAAAATAATTAATATGAACAATCAAATATTTTTTTTCTTATATAATTTCACTCACCATTCTTTATTTCTAGATAAAGTAATTATTTTTTTGGCTGATACTTTACCTTATATAGTGGTTTTTCTAGCTGTTTTGTTTTTAATATTTCATCACGAAGCATTACCAAATAAAAATATTTGGAATGATTTGAAAAATTATTTTAAAAAAATACATGAGATTATTTTTGTATTTTTTTCTGGTGTTTTTGCTTGGTGTATTGCAAGTATTTTGAAAATCCTTTTTCATACACCTCGCCCATTTGATGCATTTACGAATGTTCATTCACTTATTCATGAAACAGGATTTGCTTTTCCTTCAGGACACGCGACTTTTTATTCAGCACTCGCTGTCTCACTCTTTTTTTGTAATAAAAAAGTCGGTTATGTATTTATGTTTTTTGCATTACTCATTGGTATTGCACGCATAATGGCTGGTGTACATTTCCCAATAGACATACTAGGTGGATTCATTCTTGGAACACTTATATCTATATTTGTAAAGAAGTTTTTTGACTAAATTCTACTATTTGCATTTTAAAATAAAAACATATAGAATAAGGCGTATAAATATATGTGGAAGAAAAGAATTTCAGCTTTAATAATACTCATTTTAGGCCTATTGCTCGGTTATTTCGTTTTCGGTGGAGAATACAAATACATAGCTCATAAGCCTACTCCAGCATGGTTCGCAAAACATCCTTTCAAACTCGGTCTTGATTTATCTGGTGGAACACATCTTATATACAAAGCTGACGTTTCTCAAATAGGTAGTACTTCTGTTACTGATGCAATGAATGCACTTCGTGATGTTATTGAAAGAAGAATAAATATCTTCGGAGTTTCTGAACCAATCGTCCAAGTACAAGAGGGTAGTTTCATTTCAAACGGTGAACAAAAGTTGATCGTTGATCTACCAGGTATAACTGACGTAAAGAAAGCTACAGATATGATAGGTCAGACACCACTTCTAGAATTTAAAATCGAAGCACCAGCAGGAACAAAGAAAGATTTACCTGAAGCTACTATAAACGCAAAAGGAGAAATCGTTCTTCCTGATATGAGTTTAACTTCTCAATTTATTTCAACAGAACTTACAGGAAGATATTTGAGTAAAGCTACTTTAGAATTTGATCAAAACACTCGTGAACCAAAAGTTTCACTTCAATTCGACGACACAGGTACAGCTCTTTTTGCAAAAATTACAAAAGAAAATATTGGTAAAATCGTTGCTATTTATTTAGATGGAGCTCCTATTTCTACTCCTGTTGTACGTGAACAAATACCAAACGGCCAAGCTGTTATCTCTGGATCATTTACTCCTACAGAAGCAAAGCAACTCGTAGGCAGACTTAATTCTGGTGCTCTTCCTGTACCTATCTCACTTCTTTCAAGTCAGACTATCGGTGCGACACTTGGAAACAGTGCTGTACACGCTGGTGTAAAATCAGCAATTATTGGTTTCCTTATTATCGCTTTGTTCTTGATACTTTGGTACCGTTTACCAGGTATCATTGCTGTTATTTCTCTTGGTATTTATGTCATAATAATGCTCGCATTATTCAAACTTGTTCCTGTCACACTTACTGCTGCAGGTATTGCTGGATTCATTATTTCTATTGGTATTGCTGTTGATGCGAACGTTCTTATTTTTGAAAGAATAAAAGAAGAATTGAAATTAGGTAGAAATATCGGTGATGCTGTTTCTGCAGGTTTTGCTCATGCATGGTTCTCTATTCGTGATTCAAATACTTCTACTATAATCACAGCCCTTATTCTTTTCTGGTTTGGTACATCACTTATAAAAGGTTTTGCTCTTACTCTCGGTATGGGTGTGATCGTATCAATGCTTTCTGCTATTACTATCACTCGTATATTCCTTTCAGCAATTTCTTTCAAAAGTGAAGGCAAGGTCGCAAGATTTTTCTTTAGTTCAGGCATAAGTAAATAAAAAATATGTTTATCATAAAATACAAAAAAATATTCATTAGTATATCAATAGGGTTAGTTGTATTATCTTTAGCTTTTCTTTCTATCTTTGGTTTGAAATTCGGTATTGATTTCAAAGGGGGAGCATTGCTTGAAGTAAGTTACAAAACTACTCGTCCAGCTCAAGACGAAGTTGTAAAATCTCTTGAAGCATTAAATATCGGTGCTGTACTCGTACAACCAACAGGGGAAACAGGATACATAATAAAAACAAAAGATGTTACAGATGCAGAGCATGCTTTGATAATTTCTACAATTTCTGAAAAAGGGAAAAACATTCCTGAAGAAAAGAGTTTTTCTTCTATTGGACCATCTGTCGGTAATGAACTTACTCGTAAAGCAATTATCGCTATTATCTTAGTATCACTTGGTATTATTTTGTTTATTGCTTACGCATTTAGAAAAGTTAGTAAGCCAGTTTCTTCTTGGAGATATGGTTTTATAGCTATCGTTACATTACTTCACGACGTTCTTATACCTGTAGGACTTTTCACTTTACTTTCACATTACTATGGAGCAGAAGTAGATACTTTGTTCGTAGTTGCTGTACTTACTATCCTTGGTCTTTCTGTTTCAGATACTATCGTTGTATTTGATCGTATCCGTGAAAATTTGAAAAATCATACTTCTGCTAATTTCCATGAGACTATTGGTAAAAGTATCGAACAAGTTTATCCTCGTTCTATAAACACTTCACTTACTGTTATCCTTGTACTTCTTACTCTTGTTTTCTTCGGTCCTGAAGCGACAAAATATTTTGCTCTTATGCTTACAGCTGGTATGTTTTTTGGTACATACTCATCTATTTTCCTTGCATCTCCACTTCTAGTTTGGGTAGAAGAAATGCAAATAAAAAACAAAAAGAAGTAATTTTGTGTTATACTTTTAACATAAAAGCTTAACTTTTTATCTTATGAATAAATATATATTAATTTTTCTTATTACGGTTTTAGTTGTCGGTGGTTTTTTGTTTGTAAAAAATAAAAACTTCTTTAAAAATGTTCCTGTGAATACTGAAATATTGGGAAATAAAGATGACCTTGTTACTTTCTCTATTCTTCCTGGGTCAAAAGTCCATGGCATTATGTCTTATAGGGGTAGTGTGAAGAATGGATATTTTTTTGAGGCGAATATTTTAGTAGGTATTACTGATACAAACAAAAATATGATTTTACAAAGTAATGCACATGCGACTTCTGATTGGATGACAGCTGACCCAGTAAACTTTGAAGGATATATTGATTTCTCTATCATTCCAAAAGGTCCTGCATATTTGGAAATACACAATGACAATGCTTCAGCATTACCTGAAAACGATAAGAAGATCCTTATTCCTGTTATCGTAGAATAATATTGTGAGTGTGAAGAAAAATAAAAATTCAAAAATAAAAATTGATTATAAAAAATTGCGTAAGCTCGAGCCGACGAAGAATGCATTTGCATCTTTAGTAAGGTCTATTATTTTTCAACAGCTTTCGGGTAAAGCAGCACAATCTATTTTAAATAAATTTTTGAAACTTTGGCCAAATAAAAAGTTTCCAAAACCTGAAGATGTTTTAATACTTAAAGACAAAGATTTTCGTAATTCGGGAGTTTCATTACAAAAAGCAAATTATCTTCGTGATCTTTCAAAAAAATTTATAGACAAAACAATAAATTCAAAAAAGTTTTCAAAAATGACTGATGAAGAAATAAGAGAGCATTTGATACAAGTAAAAGGTATTGGCCGATGGACAGCAGATATGTTTTTAATTTTTGCTTTAAATCGACCAAATGTATTACCTGTCGGTGATTTAGCAATAGTTAAAGGTTTTCAAAAGGTTTGGAATTTAAATACTGTGCCAACTGAACAAAAAATGCGAGAGCTCGCAAAAGATTTCGACGGGGAACATACATATCTTTCTCTGTATTTGTGGAATGTAATGGACGAAATGAAAGAGAAGAAAAATAGCAAATAAAAATTTTTTCTGTTAATATCACTAAATATGGAGGCGTCGCATAGCGGTCTAGTGCGCAGACCTGGAAAGTCTGTGTGTCGAAAGGCACCGAGAGTTCGAATCTCTCCGCCTCCGCAATTTTAATTTAATTACCAAACAGCTATTATTGCTCCCATTGCGATGAATGAGACTAGTGAAGCAACTATTTCAAAAAGCCAAAGCTTCTTTCCTTTACCCATCCAGATGACATCCATAGAAGAAGAAGTAACAAGAAAACCGAGCCATGCCCAAAAGGCAACTCCCATTCCACCGACAATATTTCCTATATTGTTGTAATAACTTTCTGTTACAAATATAAACATAGCCAAAACATAAGCACATACTATATTTGCTAATAAGTTTTTTAACATTTGAGGAATCATATCAGAAAATTTCTCATTACCTGTAGGGTGAATATTTGCTAGTTTCATCCATAATTTTCCAAACAATGGACCATGAAACATAAAACCAATGATAAATGATGCAACTGCTGCTACTAAAACTGAAACTAAATTTATTGATAACATAATTTTATTTTTTATTAATTAATAATTAATTTACACTTGCCGTGTTTAATTTATTGTAAGAGTAATAAGAAATAGCTAATACGATAATAGCTATTGCTGGTCCAAGTAAGAATATAGAAAAACCACTTACAACCCAAATACTTACAAAAGCTATAACAAAGTCAAAAGTAAAACCAGCATAAGCCCATTCTTTTAATTTTTTAGGTGTCTGTGGAAAAGATAATGCGATAGATCCTAATATTTTTGCAACAACAAGAATGAGTACAAAATACATAGGATAACCCAAACCGACGATACCCATTTGAGCTGAGCCATTTAAATAAGTTACCAATTCACCGATGCCTTGTGTGAAAACGATTATTAATGTAGATATCCAGAACATTATTTTGTATTTTTTCATATCGATATTATATCAATTTTTTATCAAAAATCTACAATAGACATAAGGTGTAAATATGATATAGTAAATGCTCAAGTGCGTGTTAAAAGAAGGCGTGGATATAAAATAAGGAGGCGTGGATGAGTGGTTTAAATCAACGGTTTACTAAACCGTCGTCCTTTAATCGGGACCGTGAGTTCGAATCTCACCGCCTCCGCAAAGTTTCGAAAAGGGTTTCCGAACCAAAAATATGGTCGGCGCGAAGCGCCGTCTGTTCCGCATTCCCCCCGCCGAATCCAGAATCCAAAAGGGTTTTCCACGCTCCGCGTGGCTCAAAAAGTACGGTTCGATCTTTAATTAAAAAGTTCGAACCGACTTTTTTAAACAAATGAAGATTTTCTTCATTTGTTTTCTCGTTTGCCAATTCCATATTGGATATATTGGCTTTTAGAAACTTGTCGGTAAGTTCGAACCGATTATGAGATTTTTTCTCAAAAGCTGATAATTTCTCTTTGAGAAGCTGTTTTTGGCACATTAACTTGTTTTTAGAATCACGATATTCGTCAAGCGAAAGTGCGTTTTCTAGATAAGCGTTCATCAGCTTCTCGATTTTAGAATCCAAAAGAGAAATTTCATCTTTTGTTTTTTGAGAAAAAATCTCACTCGATTGGGTTTCTGATTGCCGATCTTTGTCATTTTCGGCAATCATCCAATTTGCCCAATCAAGTGGCAAAGAAACTTTTTTGATTTCCTCTTGAATTTGAGAAGTGATGATTTCCTCACGAACATATTTTTGCTCACAAGGATTTTTCCGTTTGGTACACCGGAGATAATTATGACCTTTTTGTTGCTCGGTTGTGATAAAACATCCACATTCTCCACATCGGAAAAATCCTCTATACAAAAATGGTTTTAATCCTTTGGAGTGAGGTTTGGATTTCCTCATCATCACTTCTTGAACGGAATCAAAAAGTTTCTTTGTGATAATCGGTTTGTGCTTTCCTTCGTATATTTCACCACCATATCTCATTAAGCCAGTGAATATCGGATTTCTCAAAATTTGTTGGTAGTTGGAAACGGAAAGCACCTTTCCATTCTTTCTACTCAATCCAAGAGAATTAAACTTATCGTGGAGCTGTCGCAAAGTGAAATTTCCAGTTGCGTAGGCCTCAAATGTTTTCTTGATTAACGGAGCAATATTTTCATCGGGCACAATTCCCGCACCTTTGACATTTACATAGCCCAGAGGCGACATTTGAGGCCATATACCGTCTTTCACTTTGTTTCTATGTCCACGCTTAATATTCTCCGATAAGTTATCCACATAATATTTGGATTGTGAGAAAGCAATGGAAAGCATGAACTTACCTTGTGGAGTTGTGTCACACCAGAAAGTTGGAAATTTTAGCTCGGCAATTTTCCCCGTATCGAGCAAATATATTATCTTTCCACCATCAACAGAGTTTCTCGCTAATCTATCGGGATGCCACGCTAAAATTCCCGAAGCCTCATTTGCTTCGATACGGAGAAGCATTTCATTAAATACTGGCCGACCCGGAGCTTTGGCGGTTTGTTTTTCTACAAAAATATCAATTACATCAATATCTTCTTTTATTGCCAATAGTTTCAATTCGGCCAGTTGATCCGAAATGCTTCTAACTTGCCGATCCTCGGTATCGGTTGATTTGCGAGTATAGATAAAAAATTTTCTGGTGTGATTCATAAGTTTAAAAACCAAAATGGCTAACCATGTTGCACCAACATCACCCAAGAGCGACATTGAACACAGTTAGCCATTTTGGTACTCAAAAATAAAAATAGCTCTGTGGGTCTATATGATGTTGGTGCATTTCAATATTACCATTTTTTGATTTGCATTGACAAACGAAGAGCCACGCGGAGCGTGGAAAACCCTTTTGGATTCTGGATTCGGCGGGGGGAATGCGGAA
>Ga0268298_10005808_pt1 | contig 11438 bp, 9 predicted proteins | sample WWTPWeurt_MetaG_FD_194462 | JGI IMG/M metagenome (GOLD analysis project Ga0268298, IMG submission 194462) | Activated sludge microbial communities from WWTP in Nijmegen, Gelderland, Netherland - WWTP Weurt | ecosystem: Engineered > WWTP > Aerobic digester > Activated sludge | place: Netherlands... | reverse complement strand
CGAAGATCTTGTTGGCCTCCTCAAAATAGATCTGGAGCAAAGGCTCGCTGCCGCTGATCTCGTGCACCCGGCGGGCGATCATGTCGGTGTAGAGATGCCAGCCGGCCCAACCCAGCAGAAAGGCCTTGCCAAAGTCGTCCAGGAAGATGCCACCCTCGATGATCGTCACGCCCCACGGCCGCGAGAGGTCTTCCAGCGGGGTGGCGCTGTCGCCGGCGGCGAACTGGTGGGCGGCCGCCCCCTGCACCAGCGGGTTGAGGCGGAAGAGGATGCCCTCCAGCACGCCCTGCAGCATGGTGTCGCGCAGTGAGACCTTGCCCAGCTTGGCCTGGACCTCCTGGTAGAGGTCGGCCAGCCCGATCACCGACGAGCGGTGGACCGCCAGGGCCTGGCGCTGCTGGGGGGATAACTGGGAGAGCGGTGCGCCTTGCGGGTTTTGGGCCAGTTCGGCTTCGAGCAGGCCGCGCACCTTGCCCCACTCGGGGTCCTCGCGCACCGCCGGGTCGTCGACCAGCACGCCGCCGCGCACGTAAATGTTGCGCAGCGCCTGGAGCAGTTCCTGCTTCTGGCGGCGCACGCCCAGTTTGGCGATCGAGCCGAAGATATCCGCAAAGGCCCGCCACTGGGTTTCGGGGTTGATCTGCCTGCCAATCTGGAGCGGGTTCCAGCGAAAAGGCCGCACGGCGTCCGGCCAGAGCTGGAGGATGTCGACATGCCCCTCAAGACCAGGGGCGTTGAGCAGCTGCCGCCAGCCGGCCCCGAAGTCCAAGACGACCGTGCGGGTCTGCCAGCGCAGCGTCGATTCGTAGGCCATCATGACGGCCGCCACGGATTTGCCCCAGCCGGTGTCCCCGGCGAACATCGTGTGCATCATGCGGGCCTCATCCAGACGCACCGGAGCGGTGGTCAGATCGGCGGTTTCGGGGGAATACTGATGGCCGAGCAGGACATCCCCGGGCATGGTCGGATAAAAGCTCAGACCGCGCGGGATGGGGGACATGACCGTGCTGGCGGTGCCTTCTTCAAACAGGGCCGGGGCGGTGTAGGCCGCATTCTGGCCGGGCGGCAGCAGGGTGGCGTAACCCGAACCGGTGTAGCCGCCGAGCAAATCTTTCTCCTCGGCCCCGCTGTAGGGCAGGAAAGCCAGGGCGTGGTCGCGAAACTGCCGGGCGTCATCGCCCTGCGGCTGGATCGTGAAGACCGGCATGGGCACGTTCGGGCCGTGAAAGGCCTGCGGCACCAGGGCCTGGGCGGCGGTCGAGCCGGTCTGGTTGGCGGTGAAGACCACGGCGCTGGTCAGGAAGGCGCCTTCGGTGGAGGCCTGGCGGAGCAGGCCCAAATACTGGCGCACGATGGCGGTCAATTCGATCAGCAGATCGTCCTCCACCTGCCAGGAGCGGTTGATCGAGATTCCGGGCACCAGACCGCTCGAAAAGCCGCCGCTGTAACCGCTGCTCACGGCTCTGGAAAGCGCCAGACCCTGGCTCTGGCCCTCGGTGTGGGATTGGCCCCAGTTTTGGGAGGTGCTGTCGGCCCTGCCCCAGGTGTCGGCAGAGCCACGCGTCGTCGCCCAGGTAGAACTGGTCGAGGTGCTCTCGCTCTGGCTGGTGGCCGAACCGGTGCTGTCGGCGGAGCCAACGCTGGCGGCCGAACCGTAGCTGTCGCTCCCGCCCCGGCTGTCCGCCGAGCCCCAGGCGCTGGCGCTGCCGCTGGTTGCGGCCGTCCCGCTGGTCTGGGTCGTGCTGTCGCTGGAAGATAATGAACTGCCGCCGCCCTGCGAACTGCTGCTCCCACCGCCCACAGACTCGGACGCGCCGCTGCTGGTGGCGGAGGAGGTCCCGCCGCCAAACGAGCTGGAATCGCTGTGCCCGCTGCCGGTGGTGGCCGAGGCCCCTTCGCTGTGGGAGGCGTTGACCGAACCCTGTACCACGCCCGGGACGCCGCCGCTCAGGCTGCCGCCCAATGAATCTGAGGTGCTCTGGGTGGCGGACTGGCTGGAACTGTCGCTCGCCCCCTGCGACCAGCTGCTGGAAGCGCCGGCGGATTGGCCGCTGGAGGTTCCTTGCGACCAGTTAGCGCTCTCGCCCTGCGACCAGCTGCTCGAGGAGCCCTGGCTGTCGGAATGCCCGGCGGCGCTGCTCTGCGACTCGGTCAGGCTCTGGCTTGCGCTCTGGCTCTGGTTGTCCGTATGGCTCCAGGTGCTGGCGTGCGCCTGGCTGGTGGTCTGGCTCTGGCTGTCGCTGTGGCCAACGCTTTGGGAACTGCCGCTCCCGACGGTGTGGGTTTCCGACCCGCCGACCGTGCTGGATTGGCTGACCGTATGGCTGCTGGACTCGGTATGGGCCTGGCCCCAACCCTGCGAAACGCCGTCGGCCTGGCTCTGGGCGTTGGAATTTGAGATCGACCTGCCGCCCGAGGCGGCCGAGGAGAGCGCCATGGCGATCGGGATGCTCAGGTTGAAACCGATGCTGATACTGCCGCGCTGGCGCGAGGCCAGGTTGGCGGCGATGCGCCCGACATGCGCCAGCCCAGCGCTCAGCCACTCCCGGCTCTTGCGCCGTGAAGTGACCTGAAAAACGAAATCCTGGCGTAGTTTGGCCAGACCGCGGAAGAGCAGTTCGTTCTGTTCGGCGGCCAGGTCGTCGCCGGTGTCGTTGGCGAGTTCGCCGTCCTTGCCCAGGCCGCGCCGGGTCTCACGGGGGTCCGGGTGCCCGAGCAGGGCCAGGATGTTCTGGCTGCGCCGGGTGACAAAATCCAGGTACCATTCGACCCACAGCGGGTTGGGCGGGGCCAGACGGGATTGGGCGTAATTGGCCAGGGTGGCCCTGACCGCCGCCAGGCTGCGTACGGCCTGTTCTGCCGCAAGTTCCCGGCTCTCGGCCTCGCCCGCCCCGCCGTAAAACTGGACCACCCCCACATGCTGGGGCGTGAAAATGCCGGCCGCGGTGTAGACGTAGTCCACCTGGGCGTTGTACAGGCCGCGCACCGCCGCCCACTGCTTTTGCAGCAGGTCGTAGTCCTCGCGGATCGAAACCGGTACGGACGCCAGTTCGGCCAGGGCCACAGCCCGGAAATAGCGCCGGTTAGTGGCCGGATCGAGAATCTCAAACCACAGGTAGTCGATCTCGCCGCGGCTGGTCTGGATGCCGGTGTCAAGTATGCCAATCATGTCTAACCCTGCTTCTTGGCCCGCAGCTGGTGGATCAGCTCTTCGGGGCTGCCTTTGCCCGGCAGCGGGGGATGGACCAGCATCCCCTGGGCGAGCATCGCCAGAAATCCGAGCGGGAAACCGTACAGGCCAACCGCCGCCAGGATGCCGATATAGGCCTGGCCCTGGGCCGCCAGCAGGTTTTCTGCGGCGATATTTTCCAGGTAAATCTGGAAGGCCGTGACGCCAATGCCAATCAAAGTGTAGAGGGCAATCCCGGCGATGACGCGCCAGTGCAGGGCGGCAGGGTTGATCCGTTCGAGGAAAACAGCCGCGCTGCCCGAGAGGGCGATCACCAGCAAAAGCAGCGGCACCGGCTGCGCCGCCAGGATGGAGGTCAGCATGCCGAAACATGCGATCCCGATCGCCCAGGGGCGGTGTTCTTCGGGACCGCGGTAGACCAGCCAGGCCAGCACGGGGGCCAGCAGGGCGGCCTGCCAGTGCAGGATCAGGCTGTACAGCCCAACCAGCAGGCCGTTCAGCGCCCAGACAAGGGGGGTAAGCAGGTTCTGCCAGGTCATGGGAGTGTGATCGTGGAGTCCAGCAGATAGGCCGGCACGGCCAGGACCGCGCTGGAAGACTGCCCGTCGCCCTGGGTGGCCGTGAGGGTGACGTTGTAGTTGCCCGGGTCGAGCGGGTCGAAGTGGAAGCTGGCGCTGGCGTCGGTTGTATTCAGGCCCGTGGTGGTCAGGGTCGGGCTGAACGGGTAGATGCCTTTGATCCGTGCGCCGGGGTAGCGCTGGGCCAGCGGGCCGCTGATCCAGGCGACGGACTCGTCGGACAGGCGGATGGAAAGCGTTACGGCCGTGATGTTCTGCTGTCCGCTGCCGCATTTCGTGTCCCGCCCGCCGCTGGCCTGGATCGCGCTGATCGAGATACCCAGCTTGTCCGGGTCCTGGCTGTAGACCAGGGGCCGGGCGGGGGAGATCTGTACTCCGGCGATATGAACGGATGGCGGGGCATATTCCGGCACGCACACCGCCACCCCGACGCAGCAGGTGGCCTGTTTGGCATTCGCCGCTTTGACGAAGCTGCAGGAACTGCTGCAGGTGCCGACATTGAAGTAGCGCACCCCGCTGGCATAGTACAGGCGGTTGTAGACATTCTCGCCGTTGAAGGTACCGGGGGTCAGGACGCTGACATTGCAGTCTGAGGCGTTGGTGCAGGTGCCGCCGATCACGCCGGGGACAAAATTTTGCACGCACACCGATCCCGACAAGCGACAGGGAGCTCGGCCCCCGTAGGTGCTTTCCGGGATCAGGCCGAAACCGGCCACGTCGCACTGTTTGGAGCAGTCGCCGGCGCACCACTGGTCTTTGACGCCGCAGGCTCCCAGGGCGCAGTTAGCGGCAGGCCACAGGGCGCAGCCCACGGCCAGCAGACAACCCAGAAGCAGGATCTGCAGCCAGGTGCGTTTGCGGCGCAGGATGGTGAAAGAATGTAAGGTTGCGATGATCTGGTTCATATCTTTATGGCAGTTCGATCAGGTCGTTGACAAAGGGGAAGACCACTGGCCAGCCGGTGCTGATCCAACCCTCCAGGCTGGACTGGGTGGCGATCTGGCCGATCAGGAGCAGGTTGGCGCGCTGGTAATCCTTCTGGTAGCTTTCGCCCAGGTTGAACAGAGCGGCATAACCCGGTTCGGTACGGGTGCAGGCCTGCCAGTCCAGCTGTTTGAAATCTGCGCATCCTTCCCCGGCCAGGGCGATGGCAAACAGCCGGCCGCGCCGCAGGCGAATTTCGGCGTCGGACCTGGCGTCTTGCAGAGGGATGGATTGGTCTGGCCGCAGGGCGTATACAAAGCCGTCCGGTGTTTGCAGCCCCCAGGCGATTCTGATCTTGAGCAGGCCGCTCTTGTTCAGGCTGAACGCCTGCACGCCGTAGACCGTCAGGTCGGCACCGACCTGCTGTTCGAAGAACTGCCCGGTTGAAAGCAGGGGGATTTCGCTGTACGGCACGCTTTCCCCGGCGGCGGTGTTGGCCTGGCCAATTGGCTGGGGTGGATGCACGGCCGCCAGGGCTTTGGTGGCCACAGCCAGCATCTCTGCGGTATCCGGGCTGATTTCCTGGACCGCCGGGGTGTCTGCCGGCGGCGGGGCCGGCGCTTTGGGGGTCAGGGCGCTGGTCACAAGGGCAATTGCCAGCACGACCAGCGCTGCACCGGTCAGGATAATGAGGATGGTCAGGATTTTCTTTTTCACAGGCAGTTTTTCTCCCGGGTGGTGGTTTAAAAAAGGCGCACCCGGCCGGAAAAAGCCTGGTGCGCCTGCAAACCACGGTTGGGGTTAGAGCCTGGGAAGTAAAGGGGGTGTGCTCATCTACCGGTCACCCGGTCGTGTCAAGCGCTGGATGGGAAAACGCCCTTTTGTGCCCGTGAAGGACAAACAAAAAGGCGCACCCACCGGCAAATTCCGGTTTTGGTACGCCACGGGTTGAATTGTATGCGGATTGGGGAGAAAGTCAAGGAAGTGGTGACGCTTACGCGAATTGAGGGTGTTTGTTTTTGCTTGAGTAGAAATATTGCGAAGAAGATATGGGGTCGAACTGGCGTGGGGGCACCTAGCGGGAGACATAGTTTTGAAGCCAGTTTTACGGCAACAATGCGAGTCTACAGCAAAAAACAACCCTGGTTTCAAGGTTGTTTTTTGCTGTAGATTAATGGATTATCAAACTTTCACGAATGGGGATATAGTTACCCACCAACACCCATTCGAATAAACTCTAGCCCGCTAAAAAACATCCACCTCTCTTGCAAGCGTTCCTACTTTACAATTGGCAGTGGCTGAGCAGCTTCAAAGCGTGCTTTCAGCTTCTCGTAGTCAGCGTAACTGAATGGACAGTGTTTTATGCAAAGAGTGCAGCCGTTGTCATTTGAGAATGGCATGGCGCATTTTGTGTGGTCGATAAATGCTGGACCGCCGTCCGCAAGGGTTTTAGTCTCCATGTAAATAGCATCCACTGGACATTTTTGAATGCAAATATTACAGCTCTGACAATAGTCTCTTACCCATTGATGATGGTTTTCCTCAGCAAAAGGCAGATTATCGATGTCGGTATAGACTGCTGCCAACCTGACCCGCGGGCCATTGTTTTTGGTGATCAGGAGCCCGTTTTTTCCAGAAAATCCCAAACCTGCATCGATAGCAATGGGAATATAGTTGACATCACCGCCTACTGCAGGTCCTGCATGCGCATTGTAGCCTCTGTCTCGCAAGAAGTCTGCAACCTGATTGACAATCACACCTACCTCATAGTACGTTCGGAAAACCTCAATAAAGGACGGGATGGATGGAGCCAGCTTGATTTTTTCCTTGTCCATTTCGATGGTAAACACAATGGCATTTTTGAATAGGATTCTGAAGCCCCTGAAGATATACATCGGGTTTACCTCTGTATACCCGATTTCGGAAATGCCCAGCCCTTTGGCAAAGGCTTCCAATTCTTTTAGGGTGGCAGGGTCGATGGTCTTTCTTCCTGTATAAGGATTTTCCTTGATGCTGCTGGCACTTTTTGCCATTTCAAAAACCGCCGCAAACAGGAGCTGGCCAATATATTTCATCTGTCGGAAACGAGCCACCAGGCTACCATAATCGATAATCACCATTGGCACAATTCTGGGCTCCCTCGCTTCAGGGTGGCTGGAGATGGGGTGATCCTGTTTTCTCAGGTAAGGCTCGATGGTGAGAAACCAGGGTGCTTTTTTGATTTTTTCGGATAAGAGAAATCTTTTCATGAGATGTGCTTCTTCTGCCTTTAATTTTCTATTGAAGTTGACAATGGGATGCGGAATTGAGGCGCGGTGGGATTTCCTTTGAAGCGCGCTTTCAATTTCTCATACCCCATATCACTGAAAGGGCATTTTGCCAGACAAATTGCACAACCATAGTTCTGGTTGAAATAATCACGGCAGGCATCGTGATCAATACATTGCATGCCGTCGTCACCGCGCGGATGAGGCTGATCATAAATCGCTTTAACAGGGCAACCCCGGATGCACTTTTTACACATGGCACAAAAATCACGCACCCACAAGTGCTTGTTTTCTGTCTGGATAGGCAAGTTGGTGATGTTGGTGTAGATCGTGTTGATACGCAGTCGGGCGCCTTCATTAGGTGTAATCAATAGGCCATGATAGCCAATGGCGCCAAGCCCAGTCAACTCAGCCAGATAAGTATAATCAGTCAGACCACCCAAAGCGGTGCCGGGGTAGGCGGCAAAGCCGCTGTGTCGCATAAATTTCGCCAGTTTGTTGCCAATTCGCGCCAGATTGCCATAGCCTTTAGCAACTTCCCGAAAAGCCTCGAAACTTGGCGCTGTTGAGATATTGGCTTTGTCCATCTCAACGGTGATGATCACCGCGTACTCATAGGGGATGCCTTTATTCTGGAAAATGGCATTGTGCGGAACTTGGACATACCTGATATCCGCCGCTCCTGCAGTACGAGCCAAATCTTCCAGAGCCGCAATAAATTCAGGCGTTGCCTGTGACTTTGTTGGCTTAAATTTACCATCGTAAAGGGCAGCGCTCCGGCGCATTTGCAACATGAGCGCCCCCATAACAGGCAAGACCGAAAAGATTTGACGAAAGCTAAGCCGTGACATATAGAACTGATCGAATGTCAGTTGTGGACTGTCAAATGGTGTACGTGGCTTTGACTCTAGAGCAGGTTGCACCAATTGCTGGAAATTCTCCAGTTCTTTATCAAAGTGTGCAAGTAATTTATCCAGTGATGGCTTATTGGTATTTTGTTTCTTCATGATCTGTTGAAACACTCGGTTTACAATTGACATATTCACTCCGTTTCCAAATATGAACCTCATTATTTGCAAGTGCTCACTATCAATTAATATCATGCTTTTTATTGCAAGTCAACACTTACTTATGGTAAAATTTATTTGGTTTTTGAAGATATTCGACCCAATTTAGGAGACGGGATGCCAAAAATAATCGAGGATGAGGCAATATTTCGTGCAGTGATCCAGATCATCACAGATCGCGGTTATTCAGGCGCCACGACGAAGCAGATGGCTGAATCTGCTGGAGTTAGCGAGGTCACGCTTTTTCGAAAATATGAAAGCAAACAACAGCTCGTCCGGCTGGCCATTGCAGCGCTCATTGACCAAACAGATTTTGAATCAGCCGTTCAGTACACTGGAGATATAGAATCTGATCTTTTACGAATTCTTCATGCATACGAGGGCTCAGTCGTTTCTTATTGGCGATTTTTCGCTGTTTTGTTCACCGAAATTAGCCGAAGTTCAGAACTGGCGGATTCCTTCGACCTTCCAATCACACTCTTCAATTCCATAGGGCAGCTGCTCATGCAGTACCAGATCCAGGGTGTTCTCCGGCGGGAGATTCCATTCCATTCCGTCGCAGCTTTGCTGGGTCCAATAATTTACATGGCAATGGTCGGAAGCGCCATCCAATCAAAAGAGTCACCACCCTTGGATTTGCAGCAGCACGTTGGACTTTTTCTAAGTGGCCGCCTCAATCAATAACAAACTTATATACAAAACCTGAGGTTGAATCATTACACAATATTTTGGAGGTAATATGGGATTATTGACTGGTAAAAACGCATTAATTTTTGGACTGGCAAATGAACGGTCAATCGCATGGGGCATTACACAGGCTTTTCATCGCGAAGGTGCGCAGATCGGCATAAGCTATGCTGGCGATTCCCTGGAAAGGCGTGTCAAACCCCTCGCAGCACAGGTCGGGGTAGATTTTATCGAACAATGCGATGTGTCCTCCGATGAGCAGATTTCGAACATCGCCGAAAAAGCCCGGGAGCGCTTTGGGGAGATTGATATCCTGGTACATTCCATTGGTTTCGCCAATAAAGATGAACTCCAGGGCAATTTCTATGATACCAGCCGTGCGGGTTTCCATCTTGCAATGGATGTCAGTGTATTTTCGTTTATTGCGCTCGCCAAGGCATTCCAGCCTATTTTAAGAAAAGGTGGAGCTCTTTTGACGTTGACATATTATGGTTCATTAAAAGTTATGCCAAACTACAATATGATGGGCGTGGCAAAGGCTGCATTAGAGTCTTGCACTCGCTATCTGGCTGCAGATCTTGGCCCCAAAGGGATCCGAGTCAATGCTATTTCGGCTGGCCCACTTCGAACCCTGGCGGCGATGGGCGTTAGCGGGTTTCGCGATATGTACAAAAGCTTTCTCGATTTGGCCCCAATGCACGAACACGTTACGCAAGAAGACTGCGGAAATGCTGCTGCTTACCTGTGTTCGGATTGGGCAGCTCATGTTACTGGCGAAATTCATTATGTCGATAGTGGTTACAACATTATGGCCGCACCAGATCCAAAAAACGATCGGGATACTGGCTAAACAAAAAGAGCTCTCCGAATACAGCGATTGGACCGGCCACCTCGTCGGTGCCGCCCGGGCGTAGCCAGTATCCACCCTGACCTGAGCGAGAGATTCCAGGTTCTGCTCGATATAAGCCATGTGCATAATTTGATTATTGGTTGATTAATCCCGGCGATGGGCAGTTGGCGGCAGCGGCGAGTCCTGCAGCAGTGTCATGCTGCAGGACGCAATCCTGTTCGATAACAAGGCCAGCAGTACCGCCGTCAACTGCTTCAACGAAAGCGGCACATTTAGCGATGGCGGCTATAACCTGGAAAATGCCAATTCCTGCGGCTTCAGCGGCACCTCACTCATCAATACCAATCCCCAGCTCCTGCACCTGGCGAATAATGGCGGCCCCACCCCCAGCATGGCCTTGCCGCGCACCAGCCCGGCTGTAGACCGCATCCCTTCGGGTGTGCACAGCTGCGGCACAACCGTGTGGGCGGACCAGGTCGGCGTGACCCGCCCGTATCCTGGCATCTTTCTGGGCGCGCCGGCCTGTGACGTCGGCGCCTTCGAGGTTGGATTTCCAACTTTGTACCTGCCGATGGTGTTGAAAAACAAATAAGATCCGCAGCTGCCAAATGATCCAGCCCCTGGCTCGGAACATGGGCGCCCCATTCTGGGAGTGACCGCCAATTATGGGAACCACTACCCTTTCGCGCCTAAGACCTATTAACGGACTGTACCCCTTTGAAGCAACTGGACAATTTCCTGTCTTACTTGTAAATGGTTGAGCCGCAGCCAAATCTCTCACCAAGCCTACTGCCAGGGGAAAATCATCTGCGGTGTGGTTGGTTCACCATAAAGGCCTATCACCCGGAAGGGTTGGTCTGCGCCAAAAGTTTCTGTTTGCCAGAAGCTCTTGAAAACTGGGGAACCACACGTGGAAAGTAGTTTTAGACTTCCATCGGCAGCGGCCCATCAGGAAGTTTGAGGACAAAATCGATTTCTTTTTTATCGGTAGTGCGCCAGTAAGTCATATCATCTGTACGTATTTTTTTACCAGTTCAGCAAACAGGCTGGTCTCAAACACCGAGCCGATCAATTCGGTCTGTAGACGTTTCAACCAGAGCATTTGCATCAGTCCTGTGTCGTAGAAGAAAACCTTTGGGGTTTTCGTGAGTTCGGAGCGCAGGTTACGGCTGAAGGGCCTGACGAGGCGTAGGATATAGGTTTGCTCCAGCAAGAAGAGATAACGTTCAACCGTTTGCCGCGCCAGATCACAGGTATTGCTCAATTCTGAGGTGTTTAGCAAATTTCCGCTTTGCGAAGCCAATACTTCCAACAAACGATTGAACCGGCTCACATCCTTGATTTCGGCCAGGTCTCGAATATCTTTGCGAATGTATGTGTCAATAATTTGCTGGATATATTTCTCTTTCCGATCCAATTCAGGGGTCAGCACGATCTTGGGGTACCCGCCGTATAAAGCATATTCGAGCACGCCTTTCTTAAAGTCGGGGTGGGCTCCGCCTTATTTTTGCCATCTCCCGGCACGCGCCAAAGACAACCCTAAACTTAACCCGAAAAAGACGCTCACCACAAACAATCCCCTGGAGAGCAAAATTTCTCCATCGCGATAGGCGAAATAGCCAAAACCGCAAAAAAACATAACGAATAAACCATAAAGCAGTTGGTGTCCCAAAGCGTATACCAGGTTGGCGCTTTCCGGCAACCCCTTAACTTCCAACCCACCATGGTTCGCTTTGATCAAAAAAGCTTGAAGTTCCGTCGGGATGGCGATTGCCGTGAGAAGGATATCTTTCAGAGCCGTTTCGATTAATTTGAGCCAATTTTTATCCTGCCCTAAAACAAACGTTTCCAGGTAGGGGCGGATTGTCTTCATCG
>Ga0268298_10005806_pt1 | contig 11444 bp, 8 predicted proteins | sample WWTPWeurt_MetaG_FD_194462 | JGI IMG/M metagenome (GOLD analysis project Ga0268298, IMG submission 194462) | Activated sludge microbial communities from WWTP in Nijmegen, Gelderland, Netherland - WWTP Weurt | ecosystem: Engineered > WWTP > Aerobic digester > Activated sludge | place: Netherlands... | reverse complement strand
CATGGCAGCCAGCGGCGGCATGGCCGCTGTCACGGCCGACGAGGCCAGGCAGATCGGCGCCACGCTCACGCCGGTGGGCGCCGAGGCGGCCGGCAATGCCGACAAATCCATCCCCGCCTACACCGGTGGCTTTACCACGGCGCCAGCGGCCTACAAGAAGGGCTCGGGCATCCGCCCTGACCCATTCGCCGCCGACAAGCCGCTGTATTCGATCACCGGCAAGAACGCTGCGCAGTACGCCGCCAAGCTCACCGCCGGCACGCAGGAACTGCTCAAGCGCCACGCCACGATGCGGGTGGACGTGTACCCCTCGCAGCGCTCGATGGCCGTGCCCAAGTTCGTGGCCGACAACACGCTCAAGAACGCCACTTCAGTAAAGACCGCCGACGGCGGGCTGGGGTTGGAAGGCACCCACGCGGGCATCCCGTTCCCGATCCCCAAGACCGGGCAGGAGGTGATGTGGAACCACATCCTGCGCTACACGGGCCCGATGCAGTTCGTCAAGTACGACTCGATCAATGTCGACTCGGCGGGCAAGGCGGTGCTGGCCACCACCGGCGAGATCTTTGTCGACTACCCGTACTACGACAGCAAGCGCACGGGCGTGTCCAAGGACGACGACATCTACTTCCGCACCAAGATCGCCTACACCGCGCCGGCACGGCGCGCGGGCGAGGCCCTGCTGGCGCAGGACTACATCAACCCGATGAAGAACGGTCGCAAGGCCTGGCAATACCTGCCTGGGCAACGCCGCGTGAAGCTGGCGCCGGACATCGCGTATGACACGCCCAACCCCGGCGCCGCCGGCATGTCCACCTACGACGACGCCTGGGTCTTCAACGGCGCGATGGACCGCTACGACTGGAAGCTGGTGGGCAAGCGCGAAATGCTGATCCCCTACAACAGCTTCAAGCTGGGCTACGCCAAGGACCCCTATGCGGCCACCACGCCGGGGCACCTGAACCCTGACTTCGTACGTTGGGAAGCGCACCGCGTGTGGGTGGTGGAGGCAAGCCTGAAGGACGGCAAGCGCCACATCTACGCCAAGCGTGTGTTCTACATCGACGAGGACTCGTGGGTCGCCGTTGCGTCCGATCAGTACGACGCGCGCGGCCAGCTCTTCCGCGCGGGCTTCATCTACACGATGCCTGCCTACGACGTGCCTGCGCCGATGACTACCGCGCAGTCGTTCCACGACTTCATCAGCGGCGGCTACAACGTCACCGGCCTGATGGGCGCCTACGACGTGGGCCAGAAGTACATGGACGCGCTGCCGGCCATGCAGTGGACAGCCGACGCGCTGGCCGGTGCCGGCGTGCGCTGAAGGCCATCCATGCGTCACCTGCCCATGCTCATCGTCGCACTTGCCGCGCTGGCCGGCCCGGCCTGTGCAGGCCCTGGCACCGACCTGACCGACACGCCGGCGCGCACCAGCGCGCTGGCCTCGCAGCGGCTCATCACCGCGCTCGGCCGTGCCGGTGACACGGACCTGGTCGCCGTCGGCCAACGTGGCCATGTGCTGCGCTCGGCCGACGCTGGCCGCAACTGGGTGCAGGCCCAGGTGCCCTCGTCGTCGGACCTCGCGGGCGTGCAGTTCGTTGATGCCAAGGTGGGCCACGCGGTGGGGCACGATGGCGTGGTGCTGCGCAGCGAAGACGGCGGTCGCAGCTGGGCCCGCGTGCTCGATGGCCGCACCGCCAATCGACTGGTGCTCGAACAGATGCAGCGCCAGGTGGATGCCAGCGGCAGCGAGGCCGACCGTCGATTGCTCGCTGAAGCCCAACGCAATGCCGAGGCCGGGCCCGACAAGCCCTTCCTCGACTTGTGGTTCAGCAGCGCCACGGAGGGCTTCGTGGTCGGCGCCTACAACCTCGTGTTCCAGACCACCGATGGTGGCAAGACCTGGCTGCCCTGGTTCGACCGCACCGACAACCCCAAGCTGCTGAACCTCTACGCCATCCGCCCTGCCGCGGGCTCGCTGGTGATCGCCGGCGAGGCCGGATTGCTGCTGCGCCTGGATCCGGCGACGCGGCGCTTCACCGCGCTGGACTCGCCCTACAAGGGCAGTTGGTTCGGCCTGGTCGGCCTGCCAGGCTTGCCGAACGTGTCCGAGGCGGTGCTGGCCTTCGGCATGCGCGGCCATGCCTTCCTCAGCAACGACCAGGGCCGCACTTGGCGCGCGGTGGCCACATTACTCACCGGCAGCATCACCGCCGGCGACGTGGCACCCGATGGCCGTGTGCTGCTGGTGGACCAGGCCGGCAAGCTGAGCGTCAGCGCCGACCGAGGCCAGAGCTTCACCTTGCAGCGCGGAACTGACACCGCGCCACTGTCCAGCGTTGTCGCCACGCGCGACGCCATCGTTGCCGGCGGCCCGCGCGGCCTGATCCGCATTGACGCCAACGGAGCGATTGCCCGATGAACGCCCACCCAGTCGACGACATCGACCACATGCCCGTGGTCCGCCAGTTGGCGGACTTTCCGCAGCACTCAGGCAACCTGCTCGAGCGCGCCGTCTTCAACCACCGGCACTTGGTGCTGCTGCTTTCCGCGCTGATCACGGTGGTGCTGGTGTTCCTTGCGACTCGGGTGTCCTTGAACGCCAGTTTCGTGAAGATGATCCCGGTGGGGCACCCCTACATTCAGAACTTCCTGAAGCACCGCGACGACCTGCGCGGCATGGGCAATTCGCTGCGCATCGTGGTGGCCAATCCGCAGGGCGACATCTTTGACCCGCGCTTTCTCGATGCGCTCAAGCGCATCAACGACGAGCTGTTCCTCACGCCGGGCGTGGACAGGGCCTGGGTCAAATCCTTGTGGACACCGGCCGTGCGCTGGACCGAAGCCACGGAAGAAGGCTTCAACGGCGGGCCGGTGATGCCCGACAACTTCGATGGCTCGGCCGCGAGCGTGGAGCGGCTGCGGCTCAACGCCGCTCGGGCCGGCTTGGTGGGCAGCCTGGTGGCCAATGATTTCAAGTCCACCGCCATCGTGTTGCCCCTGCTGGACAGAAGCGCCGATGGCAGCCGACTCGACTACCGCCAGCTGTCCTTGACGCTCGAATCCTTGCGCGCAAAGTACGAAACCGGACTGGCGCCCGACGGCAAGCCCTGGGGTGTGAACGTGCACGTGATCGGCTTCGCCAAGATCGTTGGCGACCTGATCGCCGGCCTGGTCCAGGTGATGGGCTACTTTGCTGTGGCTGCCGCGATCGCCGCCGTTCTGCTGTTCGGCTACACGCGCTGCGTGCGCAGCACGGCGCTGGTGCTGGCCTGCTCACTGATCGCGGTGCTGTGGCAGGTGGGCCTGGTGGCCCTGGTCGGCCTCGAACTCGACCCGTATTCGATGTTGGTGCCCTTTCTGGTTTTCGCCATCGGCGTGAGTCACGGCGCGCAGAAGATGAACGGCATCATGCAGGACATCGGTCGTGGCACGCACCGGCTGGTGGCTGCGCGCTACACCTTCCGACGCCTTTTCGTGGCCGGGCTCACCGCCTTGTTGGCCGACGCCGTCGGCTTCGCGGTGCTGGTGCTGATCCCCATCCCGGTGATCCGCGAGCTGGCGCTCACCGCCAGCATCGGCGTGGCCGTGCTGGTAATCACCAACCTGCTGTTGCTGCCGGTGCTGCTGAGCTACAGCGGTGTCAGCCCGAAGGCGGCCGCGCGCAGCCTGGCGGTGGAGCAGCGCCAGGAGACCGGCCAGGCGGGTGGCCTTTGGCGTTGGCTCGACCACTTCGCCGAGCGCCGCAGCTGGGCGCTTGCCGCCGTGCTGGTGAGCGCTGTGCTCGGCGCCGTCGGCTTCGCGATCAGCCTGAAGCTGCAGGTGGGCGACCTCGATCCCGGCGCACCCGAGTTGCGGCCGGACTCGCGCTACAACCGCGACAACGCCTACATCACCGGGCACTACGCGCTGTCCAGCGATGTGTTCGCGGTGATCGTCAAAACCCCCAAGGAAGGCTGCCTCAAGTACGACACGCTGGTGCACGTGGACCGCCTGGCCTGGGCGCTGCAGCAACTGCCCCAGGTGCGCACGACACTGGGCCTGCACGACGTGGTGCGCCAGATCACGGCCGGCTCGTTCGAGGGCAACCCGAAGTGGCTGACCATCAGCCGCAACCAGGACGTGCTGAACTATGGCGCCCAGCAGGCCACAGTGAACAACCCCGAGCTGTTCAACACCGAGTGCTCGGTGATGCCGCTGATCGCCTTCCTGTCCGACCACAAGGCCTCCACGTTGGAAGACGTGCTGCAGACGGTGGAACGATTCATTGCGGACAACCCCACCGATCCGAAGCTGCTGCAGGTGCTGCCTGCAGCCGGGCCGGCGGGCATCGAGGCGGCCACCAATATCGTGGTGCGCGAGGCCAATCGCACGATGCTGCTCTACGTCTACGCAGCGGTGATCGCGCTGTGCTGGATAACCTTCCGCTCCTGGCGCGCCGTGATCGTGGCCGTGGTGCCGTTGGCGCTCACCTCGATCCTGTGCGAAGCCCTGATGGTGTTGCTGGGCATCGGCGTCAAGGTGGCCACGCTGCCGGTGATTGCGCTCGGCGTGGGCATCGGCGTGGACTACGCGCTGTACCTGCTGTCAGTGCAGCTGGCGGGCCAACGACGCGGTCTGACACTGGCACAAGCCTATGGCGAGGCCGTGATGTTCACAGGCCGCGTGGTGGCGCTGGTGGGGGTGACGCTGGCGGCGGGCGTGGTCACCTGGGCTTTCTCGCCCATCAAGTTCCAGGCCGACATGGGCATCCTGCTGACTTTCATGTTCCTGTGGAACATGGTTGGCGCGCTGGTGCTGATCCCGGCGCTGTCGCACTTCTTGCTCAATCCGCTGCCGGGCGTCGACGCAGCCCCTTCGCCGGCAAGTCCTGGGCCGTCGATTGACAGCCCCAGACCCGCTTCAAACATCCCCGTCTACACGGACCCATCCACAAGGAGTTCAATCCCATGAGCACTATCTCCAGGCCGCTGCAGGCCAAGGTCTACGCCGCACTGTTCGTGATCGGCGCTGCCTGCATGGCCGCACTCGGCGTAAGCGCCGGCGCCTACTTTGTACCCTCACTGTGCTTGCTATTGACGGCATGGCTGGTATGGCAAGGCCGTGGCTTGAAGTGGTTCAGCACCATCCTCAACCTCAACCAGCTCAGTGCCCTGGTGCTGATTCTGGTGCTGTGGCTGGGCGAAGGCCTGGGCGTGGCCAAACTCAACATCGCCGGCGTGGCGCTGATCGGCAACCTGCTCACTGGCGGCCCGCTGATGGGCGCGCTGGCCGTGCCTCTCTTGGTCAAATTGCACTTTGGCTCAACGCTGAAGAATTGGTTCGGCGCTGCGCGCGCCTGAGCGGCCAGGCCGCCGCCTCACAAGGAAATCCCATGACGCCCTCTCAATTCCTGCGCGCCGCCGGCGCATCGGCCCTGGCACTGGCTGGCTTTTGGCCAGGTCTGGCCGCGGCGGCATCGCTGACCGGCCAGGTCACCGCCGACGGCAAGCCCGCGATGGGCGCGATGCTCACCGTGTTCAATGAAGCCAAGACCGCGCGCGAAACGGTCTACACCGACGCCGACGGCCGCTACGCAATCCGCACCAGCTTTGGCGGCAAGCTGGATGTGCGCGCCAGGCTGCTGGGCCATGCCGATGCACGCACCAGCCTGCAGCTCAGCCCGGACCAGCGCGCCGAGCAGAACATGCAACTCGTGGCGCACGCCACGCCGACCGACCGCACAGCAGCGCTGCCGGCCTCTGCCCACAATGCGCGCCTGCCCTGGGCCAGCGAGAAAGAGCGAGCGCCCTTCATCAGCCAGTGCAACTACTGCCACCAGATTGGCAATGCGACCACCCGCATTCCGCGCAGCCACGAAGCCTGGTTGGACACCATTGGCCGCATGGAAGGCTATCTGGCGATGGTCACGCGCAGCGAGGCCGACACCTTTGCCAGCGTGCTGTCGCGTGGCTTCGACGGCAAGCCATTCGAGGCCAAGCACGACATCGGTGCCACGCCCGAGCTGGCACGGGCCAAGGTGGAAGAGTGGCTGGTTGGCGACAACATGTCCTTTATCCACGACATGGACGTGGCCAAGGACGGCAAGTTCTACGGCACCGACGAGGGCCACGACGTGTTGTGGGTGCTGGACCCGAAGACGGGCAAGACCGAGCGCATCCCGCTACCCGACAGCACGCTGCCAGTGGGTGGGTTGTTCTCGGGCATGAATCTGCACATCGGCATCTTCACCGGCAAGCATGGCCCGCACAGCATGGCGGAGGACAAGGATGGGCGCCTGTGGATCACCAACGCGCTGTCGAGCACGTTGATGTCGTTCGACACCCGCACCAAGGCCTTCAAGACCTACCCCGTGCCTGGCGACGCGCTGTACCCGCACACCATCCGCATCGACGCCGAGGGCATCGTCTGGTTCACCATCGTGGCGTCCAATCAGATGGGGCGCTTCGACCCCCGCACCGAGCAGATGACGGTGATGGCGCTGCCATCGAACGGCTTCTTCCGCTGGGTCAGCGACGCGCTGTTTCCGACGCTGCTGCGGGTTTCGAGCTGGTTCCCGCACAAGGTGCTGCTCACGCAGCTCTCGCACCACAAGTTCCTGGGCTACAACGTGCTCGCCTTTCCGTACGGCATCGACGTCAACCCCAAGGACGGCAGCATCTGGTATGCCAAGCTGTACGCCAACAAGATCGGCCGCATCGACCCGAAGACGATGGCCATCACCGAGTACGACACGCCCATGAAGGGACCGCGCCGGCCGCGCTTCGACAACAACGGCGTGCTCTGGATCCCGGCCTTCGACGAAGGCGGCCTGATGCGCTTCGACACCACCAGCCAGACCTTCGAGACCATGAAGCTGCCGGGCCTGGCGCCGGGCGAATACGAAACGCCCTACGCGCTGAACGTCGAGCGCAAGAGCGGCGAGGTCTGGATCACCGCGAACAATGCCGACCGCGTGTTGCGCTACATGCCGGCCACCAAGCGCTTCCAGAGCTACCCGAGCCCGACCCGTGTGACCTTCTTGCGCGACATGGCGTTCACGCAGGATGGCAAGGTCTGCTCCAGCCAGTCCAACCTGCCGGCCTGGGCCATCGAGGACGGCGTGCCCTCGTACATCTGCATCGACCCGACCGGCGGCGAGCGGGACCGGCAGGCCTTGGCACGCTGACGCTGTCAGCAGCTCATCGACACGCTGCACTGCCTGGCGACCGAATTGCGCGAGACTCTCATGCCGTGCCACGCGTTGTGGCCCATCAGGTTGAAGAGGGACCAACATGCCGCCGACTTCAAGCACTGGCCACATCGACAGACTTCGCGCCTTGCCAAAGGCCGAGGTGCATGCCCATCTCGAGGGCTGCTTTGAACCCGCCGTGCTGGAGCAATGGGCAGCTCAGGCGGGGGTGCCCATGCCCAGGCCGCGAGATCAACTGCTGCGGTTCGAAGGCCTCGCAGATTTTCTGCACTTCCTCGACTGGGCTTGCGCACTGGCCTCCACGAGCGAGCGCCTGGCCGACTTGAGCTACAGCTACTGCCGGCGGCTCGCCGCCAGTGGAGCCGGCTGTGCGGATGTGATCGTCAACCCGACGCACTGGCCTGCATGGCATGGCCGCCTACCCGCCATGATCGACGCCATCGATGCCGGCCTGGCGGCCGCGGAGCAAGACGGCCTGCCGCCGGTCGGCCTGTGCATCAGCCTGCTGCGCACCCAAACTGCGGACGCTGCGGCCGAGTTGGTGGACGAGTTGGTTGCACTGCGACATCCCCGTGTCGTGGCCCTGTCGATCGACGGCAACGAGGCCGCCGCGGGCCGAACCGGCCCGCGATTTGCTCAGGCCTTCAAGCGCGCACGCGCCGCCGGCCTGCGCCGCACCGTACACGCCGGTGAATCCAGCGGCCCCGAGGGCGTGTGGGACGCCATCGAGTTGCTGGGCGCCGATCGCATCGACCATGGCGTGCGCGCGATTGAAGACCCCAAGCTTGTCGACTTGTTGGTGGATCGACGCATTCCTCTCGGCATCTGCCCGACGTCCAATCTGAAGCTCGGCGTCTACCCGTCCATCGCCGATCATCCGATCGAGCGACTGCGCCGCGCTGGCGTGCTTGTGTCGATCAACACCGACGACCCGGTGTTGCTGGGTGCCAACCTGGAGGACGAGTACGCGCTGTGCCGCGAGGCCTTCGGATGGTCCGACGACGTTCTACGCTCAATTGCGGGCAATTCCATTGGCGCGAGCTTTGCAAACGAAGACATCAAGGCGAATCTTCTACTGGCCCTGTCGCGCTGGTGATTCACCGGGTGGCTCGCCAACGAGTGCGCGAGACCATTCGGTCGAGATGGGCGCCTGCTTCAGGGTCACCAGCTGTCCGATTTGTATGACAGGAATGGGTCGGCCACGTCCGACCACGGACGTCGGCTTTGCGGTCGCTCAATTTGAAGGTCAGGCTTGCGGCGGTGAGATCGCTTACCCGGCTTTCGCTGGCCGACCCGGATCGACCGTTCGAGACAGTGGAAGCAGTCGTTCGACTGGCGCATCAGAACGTCGTCTGGCAAAGATCCATGCTACTCACGCATGCGCGTTGTTCTACGGGACTGACTCTGTGCAACCCGACCAGTAGTCATGAGAAACCGCCGCATCCACAACGTCACTTAATCAGAGTCTGAAGGTTGGTCGCCTCAACGAAGTTAAACGTAAGCGGTCGATCAACTACACCCTTGCGTTGTGAGGACTGCCGTATACGGCGTTAGCCCAACGCGACCCGCCAAGGCAGGAGTGCTTCGAAGTCCTCTACTGTCTTTGCCTTTGGCAGCGCTGTGAGCAGCACCCTGAGGTACAGGTAGCCATCGATCCCGTTGGCTAGGCAGGTCTGCAGCAGCGAGTACAGGTTCGCGCTGGCGTTGGCGCCGGCCACCGTGTCGGCGAACAACCAATTTCGTCTGCCCACGACGAACGGGCGGATGGCGTTTTCACAGACGTTGTTGTCGATCGGGTATCGACCATCGTCGACGTAGCGCCCGAGCTTGGGCCACTGCGCTGTGACGTAGTGCAGTGCCTTGCCGAGCAGGCTGCCTGGCAGCACGCCGTGCAGGTGCTGCAGTGCCAGGGCCTCAATCTGCTTGAGCACCGGCACGCTGTGCTGTTTGCGCTGTTGCTGCAGGGCCTGTGCATCCAGCTTGTCCCGACGAGCATCGGCCTCGACCTTGTACAACTGCCCGATGAGTTCGATGAACCGCGCCGGCAATTGCTCCGGCCCGCGCTTGTCCTTGGGCAGCGCCTGCAAGGCCTCATGGAAGTAGCGCCGGCAATGTGCCCAGCAGCCCAGGTGCACGAGCTGGTGCTGCTCGGCAATGGCCGCGTAGGGCTCGTAGCCGTCACTCATCAGCACGCCGCCGGGCCGCATGCCCTCGTACAGTGTCCTGGCCGAGTGCGTGCTGCGACTGGGTGAGTAGCCGAACAGCCGGATCGGCGGCCCGGTGCCGTCCTCGCCGCTGGCCTCGGTCATCTGCACCCACATGTAGCTCTTGGCCTGCGCCTTTCTCCCCGGCTCCTTGAGCACCTGCACCTCGGTCTCGTCGCCGTGGACGATGATCGAGTCCAGAAGCGCATCACGCAGCAGGTTGATCACCGGCTGTGTGGCGGCGCCCACCCGCACGACGCTGGCCGCCAGTGTGTTGCGCGACAGGTCCGTGCCGCCGAAGCGGCCCAGCAATGCGGCTTGCCTGTACAGCGGCAGCCCATCCAGATACTTCGAGGTGATCACCCAGGCCAGCGCCGCCTCGCTGAGCAGGCCCTTGGGAATCACCTGCGGCGGCTTGCCCGCCAGGCGCAGGCCACCGTCGCAGCACGGGCAGGCGTACTTCACCCGCTCCTGGCGGATCACGCGCACCTGCTGCGGCACGATGTCCAGTTGTTCGCTGACCTCCACGCCGATCTCGCGCAGTGCCGCACCGTCGTGCGGGCACACGCGCTCGTTCTCGGGCAACTCATGCCGCCGCACATCGCGCGGCAGGGCCGGGTCCAGTGGCTTGCGGCCTCGCTTGGTGCGCTTGTGCGCCGGCACATCGACCTTGTCGTCCTCGGTCTCGGCCGCTGCAGGCTGCGCCTGCGCGCCTTCGAGTTCGGCCTCGTTGAAGAACAGGTCCTTCTGCTGCGCTGCGCTGACTTCGCTCTTGGCGTCGAAGAGCTGGCGCTTGAAGCGGTTGAGTTGCTCCTTGAGCAGGTCACGCTCGGTGCGCAGCACGCGAAGCTCGCCGTGCGCCAACTCCAACGCCTTCTTCAGCGCTTCGATCTCTTGGGCTTCGGGCATGTGAACCATCGGCGCGCATTCTCATCAGCGCCCTTGCCAGGATGGCTGCGATCTTCGCATCAGCCCGTAACAATGCGGACCGCGCGCAACTCACCCATACAGTGGTGCGCTTCAGGCCACGCGCTCGTACTGCCGATGGGGATGGCGCTGCACGACGCCGATGTCGATGCCCTCGAGCAGCCAATGCAGTTGCTCCACCGTCAAGGTCGGCACCATCTCGGCCGTCGGCCAGATGAAGCGGTCCTGCTCCAGGCGCTTCAACAGCAACCAGAAGCCGTTGCGGTCCCAACAGAGGATCTTCACGCGGTTGCGCCGGCGGTTGCTGAAGACGTACACGCAAGCGCCGAACGGGTTCAGGCCGAGTGCGTGCTCAACCAGCAGCGCCAGGCCATTGATGCTGAGCCGGAAGTCAATCGGCTCGCGGTGCAGGTAGACCTTCAGCCCTTCGTCGAGACGGAACACCGCAAGCCCCCCAGCGTCTCGATCACCTCGCCAATATCCCGCCGATCGAGACCACACAGATCAACCGTCACACCATTGGGCAGGCGTGCCTGCATCACGACCGTGGCACTGGCGCCAGCGTCGCAACTGGCTGGGATCTGTGTCGACCCAACAACTGGTACCGCCACAAATGCATTCCGTGATGGCTCTGGGCCAGCAACCAATGTCGAAGTGGCTTCGCGACCGCGGCGCTGGCTGTGCTCCCGCAGCCAGCGTGCGACTTGATTGGCGTTGACGCCGCACTCCCGGGCCAGGCGTGCTACCGACACGTCCGGCGCCAGGCACAGCGCCACCAGCTCGGCTTTGGCGGCCACGTCATACACGCAGCGCCCATCGCGCTTGTGCCCGACCACCAGCCGGCGCTTGATGTCTTCAAGGTCGTCTGTCATTACGTTCCCACGCTCGTCTACGTGGGGACGTAGGCTGTCAGGTCACAGCCCCGGGCTCAAGGACGTGGTTCATTGAGCGCTTACAGTTAAACCGTGGAAATCGTCCGATCGAAAGTTGCCCGAAGTCTTCAAGTAAGGGGCGCGCCGCCTCGACCCGCGTTGCCATATCGGTTGCACCGAACGCGCCCACTGCGGTGCGGATGCCATCTCGAATGTCTGGGTCGACCGCCTTGAGAAAGAGAGGCAAGC